>OIXV01002135.1_pt1 | contig 16613 bp, 17 predicted proteins | sample 1587771 | NCBI WGS metagenome assembly OIXV01 (sample SAMEA3888893, study PRJEB22519) | human gut metagenome | biome: human gut; feature: human-associated habitat; material: faeces | place: Denmark | collected 2010
ATGAACGGCTTGTAAATTCTCAAAATTTTTTAGTCCCTACTTGACACAAGAAGACATGAGCCGTTTCGGAAGAAACTACCTTCAGGTTGGTTTCTATACCGAGATTATGTTCCCCAACAAGGGTGTGCGCTTCATTGCAATCAACAACAATGTGGACAGTGCTAATCCGATGGAGAATGACTTCGCTCCCTTCCTGAATATCATGAACGAATGGTATGCCAAGGATACCAGCAACAAGATCCGGGCAATCTTCCGTTCCAGGATGCAGGATGGCAAGCGATGCAGCGGCAGTATCCCTTATGGCTACACCCGCCGGCCGGATGACAAGCAGACCTTGTATGTGGATCCCGAAGCAGCTGCCGTTGTGAAGCGTATCTTTGAGATGGCTGCGGATGGCAAAGCAATCTCTGCTATCAAAGAAGCACTCGAAGCAGACCGCATTATGAACCCATCGGCCTATCAGATGAAGCATCATCCTGAGAACAGCCGTCATGCCAACTTGTACGATCCTTATGAGTGGCACCCGACTACGATCGGGTACATCCTTGACCGACAGGAATACATCGGCAGTACAGTACTGGGTAAGACGATCCTTGAAAATTTCAAGACTAAGAAGCGCCGGAAGGCAACGGCAGATGAACTGATCATCTTCCCTAACACACATGAGCCGATCATCAGCGAAGAACTATGGGAGAAGGTTCAGCGTATCCGGCAAAGGAAACCCAAGAAACTGAAAAACGGAAGTTATACGCATCGGTTGTCAGGCCTTGTGTTCTGCGCTGACTGTGGCAGACAGTTGACCTTCCACAGTTCCAATGCGGTCCATCGTGATGATGGTAAGCATTACGACAGCGATGAATTCTTTTCCTGCAACAACTATCGCAATCCCAGGTATGCTTGTATTGGCACCCACTATATCAAAGCATCTACTCTTGAGATGATTATCGAGAAGGCAATCCGATCTGTGAGCAGGCATGTGCTTCAGGATGAGGCTGAGTTTGTCGAACAGCTTCGGACCCAGTGGGAAGCCCAACAGGAAATGATATCCACTGAAGAACGCAAGGAACTCCGACTGGCTGAAAAGCGTATCGAGGAACTGGATCTCCTGGTCAAAGGAACTTTTGAGGCTCATGTCCTTGGCAATCTTCCCGACAGACAGTTTCAGAAGCTGATGGCTGATTATGATGCGGAGCAACAGCAGCTAGAGGAACGTGTCAAGGCATTAAAGGAGATCAGTGATAAAGGCAAGAGTAAGGGCTTAAAGAAGGATTCTTTCATCGCTCTGGTCAAGAAGTATCGGGATATGGATGAGATCACTACTCCTATTCTCTATGATTTCATCGAGAAGGTCGTGGTTCATCAGCCTACCGGTAATCGTTATAACCGGCGGATCGTGGTCGATATTCATTTTAATTTCATCGGTCCTTATGTTGTTCCTATCTCTCCCGAAGAACTTGCCGCCGAAAAGGAACAGGCAGTCAAGGCCGAGAAGGTCAAGAAAGAACGCAAGAAAGCTGCCAAAGAGAAGGCCGAAAAGCAGCGTAAGCAGAAGTGGTCTGATATCAAGGAGGCAGCCAAAACGGATCCCGAAGCTGCAAGGGTCTATGAAGAACATCTTGCCTGCATTCGAGAAAGAAACCGCAGGTACAAGGAAGAATCTGAAGCTAGGGCTGCGGTTGATCCTGAGTATGCAGCACGGCAGGCTGAACTCTATCGAGGCCGTCTTGATCGGCAGAATGCCAAGAAAAAGGCAGCCAGGGCGGCCCTTAAGGAAAAAGCCAAGACCGACGAGGCAGCTGCCCGGGAGTATTCTGAAATGCTTTCCGCAGAGGCTGTGGTCCGGGAAGAAAGACGAACCGTTCGGGAACAGCGTATGGACGAGGATCCCGAATATGCCGAGCATATTGCTGCAAGGCAAAAGGAGTACGACCGGCGCCATGTTGAACGTAGAAGCGCTGACTTGAAAGAGCTGAAGGCACAAGCGGCTGCCGGTGATCCCGACGCACAGGAAAAGCTTGATGAACATCGTGCATTTTATAGAGAAGCATCGAAGCGAAGCCGGGACAAGCTGGTCCAGGCGGCCGAAACCGATCCCGAAGCGGCGGCTAGGCTTGAAGCGAAGAAGCAAAGAAACAGAGAACAGGCTAAGGAATACTATTATCGAAAAAAGGCTGAAAAGGAGGCTGAAGCAGTATGATGATTGTAAAACTGATAATGAAGGCGGTCTTACTGCCGGTCCTTCTGCTGACCATCATCGGTCAGTGGATCGGAGCGTTCTTCACCGGCATAGCATCGGTGATCCTGGGTCTCCTCTCTACCCTGGCCTGGGTGGTTGCCATCCTCAGTTACCTGATGGGGATCAGCTCCGGCCGGGAGGCTTTGCAGATGATGACCATTGCCTTTGTGGCCTTCATCCTCCCTCAAATCTGTGCCTGGCTCATTGAAGGAATTGTAGGCCTTCGGTGCATCTTAGGAAATTTCATGCGTTCTTGAACGGCTCTTTTGAGGGCAAATATCACAACTGAATAAGGTACCCATTAGCGGTTGTTGTTCTGAGAATCATCGGTCAACAGCCGCTATTTTTATTTCACATCACTTTTATGGAGGTATTCACATGAAGCTGAATGACAACGCAGCACTGGACTTCATCGACCAGGACATTCTCTATTGTTGGGCCTGTCCTTCCTATGAAGCAACACTGATGAGGCTTACTGAACTGGGCCGCATCACACCAGATCCCGACATCCGGGATCACATCGAGAACCTGGTGGTCAAGCTGATCCTTCACTTGGATCGTGACCGCTATGAGCAGCTGTTCTATCAGAACCGTCTGCAGATGGAACATGGAGTGAAGCGCAAGCTGCACTTCGCAAAGGAACTTATGGAAATGGAACTCAAGGAGGTAGCGTAACTATGGATAAGATGGAAAAGAGAATCTTTGCTTTCTTCGGTCAGGAAGATCGTACTCAGACCCTGGCACTGTTGGTTGAGTACCTGGGACTTACGAAGGATCCGGCCCGACAGGATGCCATCCTCAATGCAATTCAGGCGATAACCTTTTACCGGGACGATGAGCTTTACAAGGCATATCTCTACAGTGTGAGGAATGAGGTGTACGGTATCGATGAGTCATCTGACGAAGTATGAGAAAGAAACAATCCTGCTGACCAGTGAAGGTGATGATGTCTACAGTATCTACACTTTCAATCCCGGTCTGAAGCGCAAGCTGGCAGCCTATGCCAAGCAGTATCCTGATCAGTGCAGACTGATTACTTCTACCAAGGAAGGCAGCGAAACCTATGAGATCAGCAAGGCCAGAGTTAGCATCCGGCTGACAGCTCCCTACTCCGAAGAGCGCCGGAAGGCCGCCGGAGAACGGGCCAAGCAGATGAATGCAGACAAGTCTTCACAGGGCTGAGGATAAGGTCAGAATGTCCAGTGTAGACTGGATGTTTTGGCCGATACATAGCAGATTAAGTAGACTTCCCGGCTGGCTGAGCTGCACGAAATATTGGGCACCTATGCTTGCAAACTGCAAGGAATATTTGAATTTTGCGTCTTTAAATGTTATGATGTATTTGGTATGTTTTACCCGTTTTTAGTAATGACAGGAGGTCTGGTATGGCAGTCTGCTATAACAAGCTTTGGAAACTATTGATAGATAAGAAGATGACAAAAACCCAGCTCTGCAAGGAAGCAAAAATCAGTACAAATGCTGTTGCGAAGATGGGCCGAGATGAAGATGTAAGAGTTGAAGTTCTTGCAAAAATATGTGCTACCCTAGGCTGCACTATGGATGACATTATCGAGGTCATAACTGACCCGTGCGAATAAACTTGAAGGGATAAATGATTATGAGCAACGAAAAATTCACTGTAGTTGGTATTAATATCGCTGAAAAAGCGACTATGATCTGGAACGTGGCAGATCTTCTGCGTGGACCGTTTAAGCCTCATGAATATGGCCTTGTAATTCTGCCAATGACGGTTGTTAAGCGTTTTCATGACTGCTTACTTCCTACTCATCAGGCAGTGTTGGATACCTATGAAAAAGTAAAGAAACTGGCGGTTACCGATGGTTTTCTCCGCCGTGCATCCGGCTATCAGTTCTACAACACCAGCAAGTTTACTTTTGATCGTCTGCTGGCGGATCCTGAGAATGTGGAGAGCAATTTCCGTGATTACCTGAACGGCTTCTCTGCCAATGTGCAGGATGTTTTGTCTAAATTTGATTTTGATACAGTAATAAAGCGCCTTGTTGAGAGCAATACTCTGTACCTTGTTATCAAGGAGTTTGCTTCTCAGAAGGGCTACCTTGGTCCCGACAAGATCAGCGCAGTTGACTGCGGATATATCTTTGAGGATCTCGTTCGCCGTTTCTCTGAGTCCTTTGGTGAGGAGGCCGGAGCACATTTCACCAGCCGTGACATCATCTATCTGATGACAGATATTCTACTTTCCGGCGAAGATATGAGCCGCCAGGAGAATATCACTGTCTATGATATGACCATGGGCACCAGTCAGATGCTGAGCTGCATGGAAGAACGTATTCATGATATCAATCCCGACATGGAAGTAACCTGCTTCGGTCAGGAATTCAATCCTTCCACCTATGCCATTGCCAAGGCTGACATGATGATCCGTGGTGGCAATCCGGACAATATGCGATTCGGTGATACCCTCAGTGAGGACCAGTTCAGTGACTATACCTTCCGCTATATCATCTCCAATCCGCCTTTCGGTATTGACTGGAAACGTGAGCAGAAAGCAGTTGAAGCTGAAGCAGCCAAGGGCGAGGAAGGCCGTTTTGCACCGGGCCTGCCGAAGATTTCCGATGGCCAGCAGCTCTTTGTGTTGAATGGTCTGAAAAAGCTTGAGGGCAAGGGCAAGATGGCAATCATACAGAATGGTTCGCCGCTCTTCTCAGGCGATGCCGGTAGTGGTCCTTCCGAAATTCGCAGATATATTCTTGAAAACGACTGGCTGGACTGCATCATCCAGCTTTCTACCGATATGTTCATGAATACCGGCATCAGTACCTATATTTGGGTACTTGATAAGAACAAGCCTGCTCATCGTGCCGGAATGGTGCAGCTGATCGATGCATCTCACTGCTTCACACCTCGTCGTAAGTCCATTGGTACGAAACGCAATGACATTGGTGACAGTGATCGTGCTTTGATTATTGAAGCGTACTCTGCTTTTGAAAATGGCGGTGTTTACGGCGATAAAGCAGGTGTCTACTGCGAGAGCAAGGTGTTTACCACTGATGAATTTGGCTACAACAAAATCGTTGTAGAACGCCCGGAAAGAGATGCAGACGGCAAGGTCGTAAAGAAGAAAGGTAAGCCTGTTGCGGACAGCTCTCTTCGTGATACCGAGAACGTGCCGCTCACCGAGGATATTGATACCTACTTTGCCCGTGAAGTGCTGCCGTATGCCCCGGATGCTTGGATCGATACTAAGAAGACCAAAATCGGCTATGAGATCCCGATGACCCGCTATTTCTACGAATACCAGCAGCCGGAAGCCAGTGAGGATATTCTATCACGCATTATCGGCCTTGAGGATAACATTTCAATTTCCCTCAAGAACCTCTTTAAGGAGGTTTAACAATGGATAGATCAATGAAAAATAGCGGCTACGACTGGATTGGTGACATCCCAAGTGAGTGGCCCGTATTATCGGCTCAAAGAGGTTTTACGGAAGTCAAAAAGAAAAATGCGGATGGTGCAGTACAGAAAGCCCTTCAATTCAAATTTGGTACTATTATTCCCAAGGCCAATTTTGAGGCTGATAGCGACGATTATGTTGCTGATACAATTACTTCATATACTATCGTTGAACCTGGTACGGTTATGATCAACGGACTTAACTTGAACTACGACTTTAAGACTCAGAGAACTGCGCTCGTAAAAGAGAAAGGGGTCATAACATCAGCTTATCTTGCTTTATGGCCTGATACAAGCAAGATTACTCCTGAATATGCAACGTATCTTTTTAAAGGGTATGAAGCCAAAATGGCGTTGCACAACATGGGTTCCGGTATTCGCCTTACTCTTGGATGGAAAGAGTTTAAAAAGCAACCTGTACTATTCCCTCCTATTCAAGAACAATACCGCATCGTCTCCTTCCTCGACCGCAAATGTGCTGAAATTGATTCTGTGATCGCAGCCACTCAGCGCACCATTGAGGAATACAAAGCCCTAAAGCAGTCCATCATCACCGAAGCTGTCACCAAAGGAGTGCGTGGCAAAAGGCCGATGAAGGATAGTGGGATCGAATGGTTTTGCGAAATACCTGAAGAATGGGCAACAAGTCGGGTAGGGCTTCATTATGACATTATCCTAGGCAAAATGCTTTGCGCTGTTCAGCCATCTGAGGATTATACATTGGAACGTTACTTTTGCGCGGCCAACGTACATTTTGATGGAATCTCAGATTGTGATGCTCTTAAGGAAATGTGGTTTTCCGAACAAGAAAAGAAACTGTATCAAGTTAAAAATGGGGATTTGCTTGTAGTAGAAGGAGGCGCTGGAGCTGGTGGAAGTGCTATTGTAACAGGATTTACTGGAACAGCCTTTATACAGAATTCCATAATGATTGTAAGAGGAAAGAAAAACGGCGACAACCGTTATTTGAGATACTTTCTTGAGCACTTGGTAAAGCAAGGTTACATTGAAGTTGCCTGTAATAAAGCTACAATACCTCATTTTACAAAAGATAAATTGGCGACCGTTCCATACCCAGTCGTGCCTGCCGAAGAGCAGGAAGAGATTGCGAATTATCTTGATAGTAAATGCAGTGAGATTGAGAGATTGATTATATCCAAACAACAACTTCTCATCGAACTGGAATCCTACAAAAAATCCGTCATTTACGAATATGTCACCGGTAAAAAGGAGGTGCCCGCATGCCAGTAAATGATACAACCGAAAAGCGCTTTGAAAGCGATATTGAATCATTCTTCCTGTCAGCTGCTGGCGGCTATACCAACTGCGAGGATGAATACGATCCGAAGCTTGGTCTGTATACGGATACGCTGATCCGCTTTATCCAGGATACCCAGCCGAAGTCCTGGCAGCGCTTTGTAAACATGAATGCTGTGGACCCTGTTCGTAAGTTCTGTGTGGCATTCAACAATGCCTGCGATATGGACGGTATCCTCGATGTGCTTCGCCATGGCTTCAAGCACAGAGGTATTCCCTTCAAGGTATGTTATTTCATGCCGGAATCTACCCTGAACGAAACCGACAAGGAAAACTATCAGAAGAATATCTTCCATTGCATCCGTCAATGGCATTACAGTTCTGATAACAAGAATTCCGTTGATATGCTTTTGACGGTCAATGGTATCCCTGTGTTTGCGTTTGAGCTAAAGAACCAGTTCACCGGTCAAAGCGTTGAAAATGCGAAACGACAGTGGATGAGTGACCGTGATCCTCGTGAGATCTGTTTCCAGTTTAATAAGCGCATCCTCGCTTATTTCTGTGTCGATCTGAACCAGGCCTGGATGACCACAAAGCTTGACGGAGATAAAACCTTCTTCTTGCCCTTCAATCAGGGAAGCAATGGTGCCGGTAATGACGGTGGCAAGGGTAACCCTGCCAACCCGGATGGATATCCTACCGACTACCTGTGGAAGAATGTATTCCAGGCAGACAGCATGATGGATATCATTCAGAAGTTCATCAGCCTGCAGGGAGATCGTCTGATCTTCCCTCGTTTCCATCAGCTGGATGTTGTCCGCAAGCTGATTGCCGATGTCCGTGAGAATGGTGCCGGACGTAACTATCTGATTCAGCATTCCGCCGGATCGGGTAAGTCTAATTCTATTGCCTGGACCGCATATCGACTGGCTTCACTTCATGACAGCGAGAACAGAGCCATCTTCAGCAGCGTTATTGTCGTTACAGACCGTACCGTTCTTGATGCTCAGCTTCAGGCTACTATATCGGGCTTTGACCATACCCTTGGTAGTGTTGAAACCATTGGTGAAGGTAAAAATTCTCAGGATCTGAAGCGTGCGTTGAATGATAGTGTCCGTATCATCGTTACTACGCTGCAAAAGTTCCCGGTCATCTATGAAGAAGTTGATGAAGCTAACGGCAGAAACTTTGCCATTATCTGTGATGAGGCTCACTCCTCTCAGACAGGAAGCAGTGCTCAGAAGCTGAAAACAGCCTTGGCTGATATCGGACCGGCTCTGAAAGAGTATGCTGAGATTGAAGGCATTGCAGAAGAAAAGGTTGATCCGCAGGATAAGCTGGTCAAGGAGCTGATTGCTCATGGCAAGCATCACAACCTGTCCTTCTTCGCATTTACTGCAACGCCGAAGGATACAACACTGGAGATGTTTGGTCAGCAGGCTCCTGATGGCAGTTTCCATCCATTCCATATCTACAGCATGCATCAGGCCATTGAAGAAGGCTTCATTCTCGATGTCCTGCAGAATTATATGACCTATAAGACCTGTTTCAAGATTGCTAAAAATGCGCCTGACAATCCTGAGGTACCGGCATCCAGTGCAAGCAAGGTTATCAAGAAATATCAGCAGCTACACCCCGAAAACATTCGCCAGAAGTCAGAAATTATCGTGGAGACTTTCCGCAGCACCACACGCACCAAGATCAACGGCAAAGGTAAGATGATGGTGGTTACCGCATCTCGTCCTGCAGCAGTACTGTACTTCTTGGAAATCAAGCGTTATGCCGCTGAAATGGGATACGATGATGTTAAGCCCATGGTGGCATTCTCCGGCGAAGTAACGCTGAACGAAGAAACCTATACCGAATCCGGCTTGAATGTTCGTCCCGATGGTAGTCATATCACCGAGGCGCAGACCAAGCAAGAATTCCACGACAACTTTAACATTCTGATCGTTGCTGAAAAGTATCAGACCGGCTTTGATGAGCCTCTGCTTCATACCATGATCGTGGATAAGAAGCTTCGCAGTGTTAAGACTGTTCAGACCTTGAGCCGACTCAACAGAACCTGCCGTGGTAAGAATGATACCTTCGTCCTTGACTTCGCCAATGAGAAGGATGATGTTCAGGCCGATTTCCAGGTATTCTACCATGAAACCATGCTGGAAGAAGAGGTCAATACGGATCTTCTCTACAAGGTTGAGAAGCAGCTTCGCAGTTTCCGTATCTATGACGATCTGGACATCAACGGCTTCTGTGAGGTTTACTTCGCTAAGGGCGCTCAGAGCAGCGATGCTCAGGGCCTGCTGGTAAGCAAGCTTGTTCCGGCAGTACAGCGTTATCAGGAGAAAGAAAGAGACGACAGATATCAGATCCGCCGTACCATGCGAAACTTCTGTAAGTGGTATAAATACGTTTCACAGGTTGTCCGCATGTTCGACAAGGAGCTGCACAGAGAATTTGTGTACTGCTCTTTCCTGGTAGGTATGCTTCAGGAAGAGGTTGTTGTAATGGACAACATTGCTAAGCTCCTTACTCTTGAAATGTACAAGTTGGAAAAGACCTTTGACGGTGATATCAGCCTGGGTGATGAGATCGGTACCTATGAACCGGCCGAGCCAAAGGGTGCCAGCAAACCGGAAGAGAAGGACCCTCTCGATGAGATCATTGAGAGAATCAATGAGAAGTACAAGGGTGATTTTACCGAAGCAGATAAGGTCATGATTGGTGCTCTTGCAGAGAAGCTGCGTGGCGATTCCAAGCTGACCAACATGGCACTGTCCTCCGATCCGAGAGTATTTGCCGAGAGCATCTTCCCTCAGGCATTTAACATTGCCGCTCAGGATAGCTATATGGAATCTCAGGAAACCTATACTTCTCTGTTTGAGGATACCAGCAAGTACAACGCAATCATGAGCACTCTTGCCGATATGCTTTATCATGAGATGCGCCTTCCTTCAGGCAAGAAATAATTTGGAGGTGTTTGCATGGAGTTTGAAGTGATCCGCAGCAATCGTAAATCAATAGCTGCAGAAATAAAACTTGATAAGTTGATTATTCGAGCGCCAATGCAAGCTACCAACGAAGATATCAACGCATTCATGCTGAAGAACAAAGCGTGGATTCAGAAGCATCTTGCTGAGGCAATGGCCAAACAGCAACAGATCGCTTCGGTCAAAAAACTGAGTATGGATGAGATCCGACAGCTTGCTGACCAGGCACTGAAGGTTGTACCTGAACGAGTAAAACACTATGCTCCGCTCGTAGGTGTTACATACGGCCGCATAACCATTCGCAACCAGCGTTCCAAATGGGGTAGCTGCAGCAGCAAAGGCAATCTGAATTTCAATTGTCTTTTGATGCTTGCTCCGCCGGAAGTTCTCGACAGCGTTGTGGTTCATGAGCTGTGTCACCGTAAAGAGATGAATCATTCTGATAAGTTCTATGCCGAAGTGCTTCGAGTATTTCCTGATTATTGGAAATGGGATAAGTGGCTGAAGGATCATGGCAGTGAGCTGATGGCAATGATGTCTGAACAATGAGTCCGTTTTTACGGACACTCTTTCCTGTAGACTATAATTACGAAAACTATTAGGAGGTATTCTAATGTCGAATTACAGCTATAAACAGGAGAATGATCGCTACGTTATTTACGATGGCGATATCGCCCTTACCACGCCGGGTGGAAACAATGTCACAACTTTATATGAACCTTTAGCAAAGCGAATTGTACAAGACCTTGAACGCTTTGGTATGAATTTCAGATCCGCAGCCTCTATTCTTGCATGGCATTTTACCATGATCGACAACTTTGCTCCTATGGGGCATGCACGTGTTGAACAAGTCATGGCGAATAGCTTTTTATCCCATGTTGATTGGACGTGCCGTGAGCGATATGGCTCAGGCTGGGCACGTACCTTCGGTACCTGGAGTGAACGCCAAGTGTACATTGAACAGTGGTTGTCCAAAGCAACGCTTATGCAGATGACAGCAGCTTGCTGCATTGGAAATGCTTATGAGAGTCTGAATCTCGCCTTGGCATTGGCTGTGGTTTTGGAAAAATATGACGGTGATGAACGTGAAGAAAAGCTGACGGAGGTTGCTCAGCTTATTGCTGATACCTATCAGTTTGGTTCCTTTGAAGATATCTTCAATGACTTCAAAACCTTTGAACTCTATTACGGAATCCATCTTGTCGAAAATGGTCCTATCCTTGAGGATATCGTTCCTGAAAGTGATGAGGATGACGATGAAGAAGAAATTGACGTGGACGATCTGAGTGAATTCAGCGTTACGGTTGAGCAACTGATTGGCAGAAACTTCTACCATTACACAGATTGTGAACTGGATGAATCTCAGCCTGCAGCATATGATTTCTCAGAACTTGTTCTCGATGAGTCAGATGACGAAAATGAGGACGATGATGAAGAAGAAGGCGATGAGGATGCGTATGAGGACGAAGATGAAGATGATGAGTCTGAAGGCCTTGCGGATTATCTTCCTGATGACTGCTGGGTAAAACGATTTGTTGACGATGATGATCCCAATACATTCTATCTGCTGTATATCGTTCTCAATGAAGATGGCGAGATTGAGGACAGCGGTTGTATCGAAGAAACTTCTCAGCAGATGGGTGGCGGCGGATTCTTCTTTATGATTCCGGGAATGGAAATGCCGAGCGTCAAGTCTTATGACTATAATTCTTATCCACCTGAAAAAGTAATTGATGACCTTCGCCTGCTTTTCAAGGGACGAGCATTACCGCTTGACTTCTCTTTTGTAGGTAAAAGATTACCGCAGGTAATGATTGATGAAGGTGGAAATGGTGGAAGCGATACCGAGTACACCTACGCTATCCAGTCTGCATTCCGTCTGGCATACATGCATATGAGTGTTGACACAACCGAGGACGGTGTTGTTGAAGATTTCTCATATTCAACCTACCAGTCCAGCGGTAGCGCATACGGCGATATGTTCTCTCGTCCGACTTGTTTTTCTGATCGCAAGGATGAAGCAATGGATATGTTGCTCCATATTTACGATATGTACACGGATGAGGAATTGCAAAAAATGGCAGATTAAATCGGAGGAATTCTATGAAACGCGTGACCGTAATTCATCGTTGGTATTGGAAACCATCACACAGAGCCGGTAGCAGCCAAGTATATGAGGTTGATGTTCTTCATGATCTTACAGATAAAGCTCTCGAGAAAAAGTTGGCTGAGTTAAACGCAGGTTTTAGAACTAGCACCTGGTCAGTAAAACATGACTTCAAATTAAGCAGGAAAAGCGATCAACGCGATTATCTCAAATATTGCTTAGATGCCTATTACGAACCATACACATATGATTATGATTCCTGTGGAGTTGCAGCAAAAATGATTGAAGCAATTCGGGATGCATATCCTGAATTGAAATAATGGACAAGCCAAAGCCGATCAGCAGAGATGTTGGTCGGTTTTGTTTTGCCCATTACATAGCCGGTGATCCAAGCAGCCTGCCTGGAACATCGGCTATTTCTTTTACAAGAAGTCCGGCGGGAGTTCTTGTAAAAACCGATGAAAGCTGAAGCAAGTGGCCCCGGGCAAAGGCCATGAGCTTCACGCTTTTGTCGGGCAGGTGTTCAGAGGGATGCAATCCCTTTGGGTAGGTTGAGGGCGGCGAGCCCCATCAGGTTAAGGGCAGATGCCCTTGCCCAGTGATATGATGCTCGCGTCATATCGTACTGGGTATTTCCTGTCGCTAAAACGCAGGGGTCGCACGCTTCGCTGCTCTCTTTTCAATCGTTGGAGGTGATGAAGAAATTTGAAAATGACAAGGCACAACGGCCGTGCCGGAAAAAATGGTGTCTATAATCCCAAGCACAATGACCGTCAGTTTGATCTCACCAACGCTGACCACATCGATGCTGCCAGGGAAAGACAGAACATCTACTGGGACTGCTTCCAGGGTTTCCGAACCGGCATGGATGACGGCCAGGCTCATGACAGTTTCGAGGATGTGGAACGACAGTTTTACTCCCTCTTCTATCGTGAGTCGGTCGAAGCACAGAATGAAAGAAACATTCAGAACAGGCATCCTGAACGGAACAGATCCACCGATGATCTGCTCCATGATAAGAGGACCTGTCCTGAAGAATCCATCTTGCAGATCGGCAACATTGATGAGTCTGTAGATGGAGAAACACTGGTGAAGATTGCCTGCGCTTTCTTCGCCGAGATGGAAGAACGGTATGGTGAGCATATCCACTTCCTGGATTGGTCACTGCACATGGGCGAAGGCACTCCGCATATCCATGAGCGTCATGTCTTTGATGCGGATGATGGTTACGGCCATGCCAAGCCCCAGCAGGAAAAGGCACTTGAGGCCCTGGGCATCGAGCTGCCGGATCCGACCAAGAAGCCCGGTAAGAACAACAACAGAAAGATGACCTTCGACAAGATCTGCCGTGACCTTTTCATGGAGATCTGCGAGAGGCATGATCTGTATGTGGACCGGGATCCAAGCTACGGCGGCCGGACCTATCTTGAGAAGCAGGAGTATATCATCATGGCTCAGAAACAGCGGCTTGCAGAACTGGAGGCCGAGCTGGAAAGCAAGACCTTGCAGATCCAGGATGTGGATGCGATCGTTGAAGAAGTCAGTGAGGCTGCTTATGAGAAAGCCTGCGAGGTCGTAACCGAAACGGTCCAGGCTGAAACCGTGAAGTCTGATCTTGAGGTGATCGATGAATACCGCAGCTGGGCAACAGCCCCGGAAAGAAAATCTTCTCCGGCGGCCAGGTCGCTGATCGGCCAGGTAGTCGATGCGATCCAGTCCAAGCTGAAGAACGCAGCAAGAAATCTGCTTCAGAGAGTTTCCGAAAGACTGCATGAACCGGCAGTCAAGGAAGCAAACAAAGCTGAGATCAAGACAGCTGCAAGAGAGTCCATTCTTGAACGCTTGAAGATGAAACAGGGTCAGGTCGGCGGGGATCCCTCCGGCGGACCGAAGAAGAAAAAGAATAGAGATCAGGAGCGATGAGCATCCGATATTTTCATGATTGAAGATACCGGGTGCTTTTTTCTTTTCTCAGAAAGGAGTGCTATGAGTCGGTTGTTTCAAACCGTGAAGGCTGCCGTAACCGCAAGGCAGGCCGCCGAGATGTATGGGCTTAAGGTTGGGCGAAACAGCCTGGCCTGCTGTCCCTTCCACCAGGACAAAACACCAAGCATGAAGGTAGATGACCGTTACTACTGCTTCGGCTGCGGAGTGACCGGCGATGCAGTTGATCTGACAGCTCAGCTGCTGGGCCTGTCACCAAAGGATGCGGCGCTTCGCCTGGCTGCCGACTTCGGTATCGAGGTCGATGAGAAAGCCAAGCCGAATGCGTTCCATCCGTACCGGCCCCGGGCCGATCCTCAAAAGGAATTGCAGAAATGGTTCGATCAGGCTTGGGATGTTCTTCTTGAGTACCGATCCCTTCTTCGGGATTGGGAGAAACGATATGCCCCACAAAGCATGGATGAGGAGTGGCATCCTCTCTTCTGCGAGGCTTTGGGCAAGAAAGATTATATCGACTATCTGTTGGATGAACTGATGCTGTGCAGCAAGGATCAGTTTGAAGAAATGAGAAACGGCTGCGGAAAGGAGGTTGAGAAAATTGGCGAAAGATTGGGACAACTTGCCGGAGGAAACACTGACTGAGATCGAACGTGTCCGGGAGCTGATGGAAGTCACGCAGAAGGGTCAGGTGATGCAGACAAAGAAAAACTGTGTACTGGCATTCCGAGAGGATCCGATCCTGAAGGGTGCATTCCGTCGGAACGATCTGACCGGACAAAAGGACATCGTGAAAAATCTTGGATGGAAAAGAACCGGGCCTGCCCTGGTCGATGAGGATCTGAGCGAGATCTTCTATTACCTGGAATTGTTCTACGGATTGAAATGTGAGAAGAACATCGAACATGCAATCACAATTATCTGCAATGAGAACAGTTACCATCCTATCATAGAGTACCTTGAGGCATTGAAATGGGATGGACAGGAACGACTGCGGTATGTACTGCATCACTTCCTGGGCGCTGAGGTCTGCGAATTAAATTATCAGGCCATGAAGCTGTTCATGATCGGTGCTTTGGAAAGAATCTACCATCCCGGATGCAAGTTTGAGTATATGCTTTGTCTTGTCGGTTCCCAGGGAGCCGGTAAAAGTACCTTCTTCCGTTTCCTGGCGCTGAAGGATGAATGGTTCTCTGATGATCTGAAGCAGCTTGGTGATGAGAACGTGTTCAGAAAAATGATGGGACACTGGATCATCGAGATGGCCGAGATGCTTGGCACTTCCAGCGCAAAGAGCGTTGAGGAGATCAAGGCCTTTCTGTCCAGGCAGAAGGAAACTTACAAGACTCCTTATGACAAATATCCGAAGGACAGGCCGAGGCAATGTGTGTTTGCCGGAACCAGCAACACGCAGCGTTTCCTCCCTCTTGATCGAAGCGGCAACCGCCGCTTCCTGCCGATCCCGATGAATTATGCATTGGCTGAAGTTCACATTCTTGATAACGAGAAAGAAAGCCGAGCCTATATGGATCAGCTTTGGGCTGAGGTCATGGAACTCTATCGCTCCGGCGATCGATCATTAAAGCTGTCTGCGGAGATGGAACATGAAATGAGTCTGCGCCGGGTTGACTATATGGCCGAGGATACCACGACCGGCATGGTTCAGTCCTGGCTTGATGATTTCAAGGGCGATTATGTCTGCACCTATCTGATCTACAATGAATGCTTCAGGCAGCTTGGCAAGCCGGATCCGAAGGCAAAGACAGAGATCAACTCCATCATGAACAATACTATTGTCGGTTGGAAGGTCGGCCCGCAGCATCGGTTTCCTCAGTACGGTCAACAGCGCAGCTGGATCCGGGACACTGTAAACGACTCTGAAACGGATGAAAATGGGTTCCGGGTGCTGTCCGATGAGGAATGTAAGCAGATGGAACTGCCAAAAGAGTGGTTATAACGGTGTTCCCGTTTACAGCCGTTTACGGCAGTCAATTGCTTCGATGCCTTGAGATATCGGGCTTTTTTGAGTCTTTCTCTCTTTGTAAACATGTAAACAGAGATAAAAGATTTTTAGAAACAAGAAGAAAAACAATGAATAACGATTAGAGTTTGGGAGTGTTTCGGGCCTTGTTTACGTTTTCGTTTACAAGAGAACCTGATCACTCCCTTTTCTCTGTCGGGCGCTCTGTGCCGCCAGGCACAGGCAGAAAGGAGAACAAAATGGATGAAGCTTATAAGATTGCAGAGCAGCTTGATGTGCCTGCATTTGTGGTGAAGGATGGCACCACGACCGTAATAGTCGGCATGTATTTCAATGCAAAAGCCAAGGAATCGGTCGATGATAAGGTCAAACGCATGATTCGGGGCGAGGTTCGGGCCGGGAATATTTCTGAGAGTAGTGGAAATTAAGGAATAGATATGCTATAGTGAAACCGCTAGGATCGGTATTAGCAAGCAAGCTTGTTTGAGGGTTCGACGAGATAAGCCCAAGATGACAACCTAGATGCTGCGATGATGATTAGCAACCTAAAACAGTAAATCAGTTGATACTATCAGTACCGATCAAAATTCTCGTTACGATACTGAGAACCCACGGATAGGCTTCGGGAGATGTAATCTCTTTTGTGGTGGGCCCGGATGCTGTATC
>OIXV01002137.1_pt1 | contig 16593 bp, 14 predicted proteins | sample 1587771 | NCBI WGS metagenome assembly OIXV01 (sample SAMEA3888893, study PRJEB22519) | human gut metagenome | biome: human gut; feature: human-associated habitat; material: faeces | place: Denmark | collected 2010
CCTCAACAAGTACCGCGACGGCCTGATTTTGACCTCGGCCTGCGAGGCGGGCGAGCTGTACCGCGCCATCGTGGAGGGTCGCTCCTACGAGGAGCTGAAGAAGATCGCCTCCTATTACGATGTACTGGAAGTCCAGCCGCTGGGCAACAACGCCTATATGGTGCGGGAGGGCAAGGTGGAGAGCGAAGAGGTCATCAAGGACTTCAACCGCACCGTCATCAAGCTGGGCGAAGACCTGCACAAGCCCGTCATCGCCACCGGCGACGTCCATTTCACCGAGCCGGAGGACGCCATCTACCGCTCTGTTTTACAGGCGGGCAACGGCTTCAAGGACGCGGACAATCAGCCGCCCCTGTTCTACCGCACGACGGAGGATATGCTGGACCAGTTCCGCTATCTGCCCAAGGAGAAGGCCTACGAGATCGTCGTGACCAACCCCCGCAAGATCGCGGCCAGCATCGACGGCAGCGTCCGCGCCATCCCGCGCGGCACCTATCCGCCCAGCATCGAGGGCGCAGAGCAGCAGCTCCGGGACGCCACATGGGCGCACGCCAAGCGGGATTACGGCGACCCGCTGCCCGAGATCGTGGAGAAGCGGCTGCAAAAAGAGCTGGACTCCATCTGCGGCCACGGCTACGCCGTCCTGTACGTCATCGCGGTCAAGCTGGTGGCCTACTCCAACGCGGGCGGCTATCAGGTGGGCAGCCGCGGCTCGGTCGGCTCGTCGGCTGTGGCCCACTTCTCCGGCATCTCGGAGGTCAACAGTCTGCCGCCCCATTACCGCTGCCCCAAGTGCAGGCACAGCGAGTTCATCACCGACGGCAGCTACGGCTGCGGCGCGGATATGCCGGATAAGAACTGCCCGGAATGCGGCACGAAGTACGTCAAGGACGGCTTTGACATTCCGTTTGAGACCTTCCTCGGCTTCGGCGGCGGCAAGGTGCCGGATATTGACCTGAACTTCTCGGGTGAGTATCAGGCGCGGGCGCACCGCCACGCCATCGAGATGTTCGGCGAGACGCAGGTGTTCCGCGCGGGCACGATCGGTACCCTCGCGGACAAGACGGCCTTCGGCTTCGTGCGCAAGTATCTCGAGGAGCGCGGCCTGACAGCCGGCAACGCCGAGATGAACCGCTTGACGCAGGGCTGCGTCGGCGTGCGCCGCACGACGGGGCAGCACCCGGGCGGCTTGGTCGTTGTGCCGGACGATCTGGATGTCGAGGATTTTACCGCCGTGCAGCACCCCGCCGACGCGGAGGACGCCGACACGATCACGACCCACTTTGAATACCACTGCATGGAGGACAACCTCCTCAAGCTCGATATGCTCGGCCACGATGACCCGACCATGATCCGTATGCTCGAGGATCTGACGGGCGTGAACGCGCGGGAGATCCCGCTGGACGACCCCGACACCATGAGCATCTTCACGAGCTCAAAGGTGCTGGGCTTTGAAAACGACGAGCTGCTCGGCCCGACAGGCGCCGTGGCGATCCCGGAGTTCAACACCCGCTTTACGCGCGGCATGCTCGTCGACACGCAGCCGAAGGACTTCAACACGCTGCTGCGCCTGTCCGGCTTCTCCCACGGTACGGACGTGTGGCTCGGCAACGCGAAGGACCTCATCATCAGCGGTACGGCAAGCGTTCTGGAGACGGTCGGCTGCCGTGACGATATCATGCTATACCTCATCTCTATGGGGCTTGACCCGAAGATGAGCTTCAAGACGATGGAGGCTGTGCGAAAGGGCAAGGTCAAGAAGGGCAAGGCGGGAGACTGGCCGATGTGGGTCGAGGAGATGCGCAAGCACGATGTGCCGGAATGGTACATCGAGTCGCTCGCGAAGATCGGCTACCTCTTCCCGAAGGCGCACGCGGTCGCATACGTCATGATGGCGTTCCGTATCGCGTGGTTCAAGGTCCACGAGCCGCTTGCGTTCTATGCGACGTTCTTCTCCATCCGCGCCAAGGCATTCGATGCCTCCGAGTGCTGCAAGGACGCCGACGCGCTGCGCCGACGCATTCGCGAGATCGAAAACAACAAGGACGCGACCGCCGTCGAGCAGGACCTGATGACGACGCTCGAGGTCTGCTACGAATTTTGCCTGCGTGGCTTCCATTTTGAGCCCATCGACATCTATCGCAGCGACGCGACAAAGTTTATCGTCACAGAGAACGGCCTGCTGCCGCCGTTCACGTCTGTCCGCGGTCTTGGCGAGACCGCCGCGCTCGATACGGTCGAGAAGCGCAAGGGAAAGACCTTCACATCTGTTGAGGAGTTTTCCATGTGCTGTAACAAGCTGTCGCAGATGCATATCGACCAGCTCAGAGCGCTGGGTGCGTTCGCGGGGCTGCCGGAGACGAGCCAATTAACGCTGTTTTGATGCGCCTGCCCAGCAGCAGAAACATATGAAAAAAGGGACATTCTCTCGCGTGAGAGAATGTCCCTTTTTGTCGCTTTCTGGTTTGATTTTACTTGCTTATGTTACGTTTTCCCAGAAGGATCCGTACTCGCTCGTGCCGCCGTCATCCAAAAAGGCGTGGAACGCCGCGTCCACCGCGCTGCGGCTGAAATCGCTGTAAATGCCGACGGTTTCCATGCCCTCATAGAAGCGGACATTCTCCGCACTGTGGCTGGGAGAGGCATCGTAAGCGGCGGCCAGCGCCTTGGCGCGGGAGAGCGCTTCGCGCGCGCCGTCCAAATCGCCGCCGTTGTACTTGAGCCGCGCGAGCGCTGCGTGCGAGGCCGCGCTGATCTTATCAAGCTCGCTGACGGAATCTCCTTTTCTGAGACCTGTAAGCATCGAATGTTTCCACTGCAAAATGTCGATCGCCGATCGGAGGTCTCCTCTCGCCTCAAATACGTTGGCAAAGCCGTCGCACACGCGCACGAGCGACGTGACTGCGCGCAGCAATGCCATGGAAAGATACGGCACGCCCTCCTCACGCCGCTCCTTCACGCCCGCGAGCAGACAGCCGATCTGATCGTCGAGCAGGCCGCAGGCGTTGTTCTCCTTGAAGAGAGCGAGCGCGCGTTCCCAGTCCTCCATGTCGAGCAGCACGTTCGCCATGTCGAGCCGGAGCGACATTTCGCTGATCTCCGGGTCGCTGTTTTGCGAAAGCAGGCGGATGGCGTGCGATAGCAGGTCGAGCGAACGGCCCTGCATCTTCTTGTCCTGCCGCTTGAGACCGGCCATCTCGAAAAGCTTGGCACATTCGTAGACGACGCCGAAGGTGTTCGGGAATTTTTGCAGCGCCTTTTCCGCCTCGGCAATGCCCTCATCATAATTGTCCTCGCGGCGCAGGCGCTTCATGCGCTCGACGATGCTCTTGCGGTCGTTTGCGCGCAGCCGGTAACCGAGCAGCGCATCGACCGAGAGGTCAAAGAAGTCGGCAAGCTCCATCAGCATTGGAATTTCCGGCAGACTCTGCCCCTGCTCCCATTTGCTCACTGCCGCGACGGAGACGCCCATCGCTTCGGCGAGCTGCTCCTGCGTCAGTTCCTTCTGCTTGCGGTAAAAACGGATCTGATCTGCAATACGGTTTTTCATCCTGTGCTCCTTTCGCGTGTCCTTACGGATATTTTTTCTTTTGCTGTGAGCCCAGTATAGCGCCAGAGGCGGCAAAAGGACAGTGACCGGTGGTAGAATCGGTAGAAATATTTTTTAATCGTAGGTTGAATTGAGCTGTTCCAAGACGAAAATAAGACCTGCCGAACGGCAGGTCTTATTCTTTCCTTACAGTCCCAGTTCCACCGCGCGGCGCAGGCGGACCTTGCCGTCGAGCGCTTCGTCGATCGTGTGGATGAGCGATTCGCGGTCGCGGTTGAGCGTACCGCCGAGGGGGAGGTAGTTCGAGGCGTGGTTCGAGCGGAAGACGCTGCCCTCCGAGTCAATATGCTCTAAGAAGAGGCGCGTTTCCGTCATCAGCTCGGTGGGGTTCATCATCTGGAACTCGCCGCGCTCGATCCAGTCGTGCAGGGGAGTGCCCGAGTAGACGCGCAGCGTGAGGAAGGCGATATAGTCCGGCTTCATGCGCGACACGGCCTTTGCCGTGTCGATGGCGTGAGCGCGCCAGTCGCCATTCGCGCCCGCCATGCCGTTGATGGCGGTGACGGAGGTGGCGATGCCTGCCTCCTTGCAGCGGATAGTGTTCACAACGATCTCTTCAGCCGTGACGCCCTTGCAGTACTTCTTCAAAAGCTCCTCGTTGCCGCTCTCAAGACCGATATAGACGATGCCGAGACCGTGCTCGCGCAGCGTGCGCAGTTCCTCGTCAGTCTTGCGCATGATGGCCTTGGTCGTGGCGTAGGCGGCCACGCGCTTGCACTTGGGGAAGTTGTCGCGGATATAGTCGAGGACGGTCAGCAGGTAGTCCATCGGCAGGATGAGCGCGTCACCGTCGGCCAGGAATATCTTTTCGATATAGCCTGCGTAGGCGCGGGACTCGGCAAGGTCCGCGAGGACCTGCTCGATGGGGTTGATGGAGAACTTCTTGTCCTTGTACATCGTGCAGAAGGCGCACTTATTGTGGCTGCACCCGAGCGTGCACTGCACGATCAGGCTGCGCGCCTCGCTGGGGGGACGGTAAACGGCTCCGGAATAGTGCATACTGCCTCCTTACTGCGCCAGCTTGGCCTGGCACTTGTCCATGAAGCGGTCCACGGTGATGACGGCGCGCTGGTGCGTGCCCTCGCCGATGAGACCGGCGGCGTCGGTGGCGCTCGCCTTGAAGTCGATCATCTTGCCGTTTGCTGAGATCGCCGTGACCTCGACGGTGACGGTGATCTCCATGCCGACGGGGGAGGGGGAGACGTGCGACATGTCGACCTTCGTGCCGACGGTGCTCTTGCCCTCGCCCAGCTCCTGCTGGAGGTAGGTGAAGGCGGCGTTCTCGACCATGGCGACGAGGTACGGTGTGCCGAACACCGGTAGACCGCCGCTGCCGAGGGCGGCAGCGGTCATGTCTTCCGTGACGATCTTCTTGACGGTAAAAGTATCTCCGATTTTCATCTAAAAACTCCTTTGCTTTACTTTGCAGCTTTGACCTTGATCCAAAGACGGCTCAGCTCGCGCATGAGGATCTGGTTGTCGTGGAACATCTCGTCCTTGTCATAGCCGCTGCGCGGAAGGTAGGCGGCATTTTCGGCGTAGAGGTCCTCGGACGTGGTCATCTCTTCAAATACTTCCGCGTTGGGAGAAGTATAACCCACCGTTTCGGTGTTGTCAAACGCGGCTTCGTAGGTGAGCATATAGTTGATGAACTCGTGGGCAAGCTTCGGGTTCTCGGCGTTTGCGGGAATGACCATCGCGTCACACCAGATGTTCGTGCCCTGCGAGGGCATATAGAAACTCATGTCCTCGTTCTCGTCGAGAATGACGGTCGCATCGCCGGAGTATACGACGGCGATATCCTTATAGCCGTTCATCATGCTGTCGATGACCTCATCGGTGACGTAGACGGGAGACATCGTGTTGTTCATTTGCAGCAGCCACTCGTAAGCGGCGTTGATCTCGTCGGGGTCCTCGGTGTTCATCGAGTAGCCCAGCGCCTTGAAGGCCATCATGAACGAGTCGCGCTCGGAGTCGTAGATGTAGATGTGACCGGCGTAGTCAGTGTTGCGCAGGATGTCCCAGCCCTCGCGCTCGATGACCTCGGGGTCGACATTCTCATGGTTGTAGACGAGGCCGACACTGCCCCAGAAGTAGGGAATGGACCAGTCGTTGTCGGGGTCATAGCTCATGCCGAGCACCGCTTCGTCCATGTTTTCCATGTTCGGGATAAGGCTCTTGTCGATCTTCTGGAGATAGTCCTCCTTCATCAGGCGCTCGATCATATAGTCAGACGGAATGACTACGTCGTAGCGGTCGCCCGCCATGAGCTTGGTGTACATCATCTCGTTGGAGTCGAAGTTTTCGACGATGACGCGCACGCCGAACTGCTTTTCAAAGTCGGAGATGACGTTTTCGCCGAGGTATTCGCCGGGGAGGTAGAGCTTCAGAACGTTGCTGCCGTATTTTTCGATGGCGGCGGCGCTCTTGCGATTCTGTGCGATGCCTGCGCCCACAGTGCCGCCGAGAACGGCCAGCACCAGCACGGCGGCAACAGCGGCGACGGCCCTGCGGCTCATACCGCGGGACGCCTTGCCGTCCTTTTCGCGCTTTTCGCGCACGATCGGCACAATGTTCACAACGCCGAGCGCCAGCGTGATCAGCAGGATGACGATGGTGGAGAGTGCGTTGATGGACGGATTGACGCGCTTGGACATCGTATAGACGAGGATCGAGATGTTGCTCACGCCGTTGCCCGTCGTGAAGTACGAGATGACGAAGTCGTCAAAGCTCATCGTGAACGCGATCAGCGCGCCGGAGACGATGCCCGGCTTGATCTGCGGGACGATGACCTTCGTGAGCGCCTGGAAGGGCGTTGCGCCAAGGTCCATCGCCGCGTCGATGAGGTTGGGGTCGAGCGAGCGGAGCTTGGGCGTAACGGAGAGCATCACATAGGGGATGCAGAACATGATGTGCGCGATGAGCAGCGTGCCGAAGCCCTTTTTGACCGTGAGGACGCTGAAAAACATCAAAAGCGAGATGGCCGTGACGATATCGGGATTCATCACGGGCAGGTCGTTGATGCGCTCGACCATTTTCTGCACGACCTTGCGGGACTTCGAAAGACCGATGGCCGTGATCGTGCCGACGACGGTGGAGACAACGGTGGCAATAAGGGCGATGATGACCGTGTAGAGCACGGCCTCCATCATCGTCGAGTCGGCGAACATTTTTTCATACCAGCGCAGCGAGAAGCCGCTGAACTTGGTGAGCGAACGGGAATCGTTGAAGGAAAAGACGATGATATAGAGGATGGGGAGGTAGAAGAAGAGCATCGTGAGGATCAGGATGATCTTCGAGGCAACAGAGTGTTTCTTTTTCATTCGCTTCTCACTCCTTTCCCTGCGAGGCGACCTGAACGTCCGCCTTGCGCGTGAGCCACATCGAGATCATGATGATGACCGCCATGATGAGCGAGATGGCAGAACCGAAGTTCCAGTCGCCGGAGGTGAGGAACTGGGATTCGATGATGTTGCCGACGAGGACGTACTGTCCGCCGCCGAGGAGCTTCGGGATGAAGAAGCTCGACACCGCGGGGAGAAAGACGAGCGTGATGCCCGAGATGACGCCGGGGAGCGAGAGCGGCAGCGTGACGCGCAGGAATGCCTGCACCGGCGTTGCGCCGAGGTCGTTGGCTGCTTCCAGCAGGCTCTTGTCCATCTTGTCGAGGGAGGTGTGGATCTGCAGGATCATGAAGGGGATGAAGTTATAGACCATGCCGAGGATGACGGCAAAGCTCGTGTGGATCATCGACACGGGGCCGATGCCGAACCACGAGAGGATGGTATTGAGCACGCCCTCATCCTGTAAAATGCCCATCCACGCGTAGGTGCGCACCAGCATATTGACCCAGGTGGGCATGGTGATGAGCAGGATGAGGATGGTGTTGCTGCGGCTGCTGCGCTGGGCAATGACATAGGCGATGGGATAGCCGAGCACGATGCAGATGAGCGTTGTGATGACGGCAATATAGAGCGAACGCAGCAGCACATCCATGAAGACCTTATCCGTGACGAAGCGGGCAAAGTTATCAAGGGTGAACTGGAACGTGAGCACGGAGTTGCCGGAGGTCGTAAACGCGTAGAGCACGATCAGGAGCATCGGTACGACGATGATCGCGATGATCCACGCGATATACGGGTAAGTCATGGAACGAAAGCGCTTCACCACTGGCCCTCCTTCTTCATCACGTGGATGTCCTCGGGGCGGAAGACAAGGCCTACCTGCTCGCCCTCTTCAAAGGCGTGGGTGGTGGAGACCTTGTACTCATAGCCCTCGGTGGAGAAGGTCACGTCGTAGACGCCCGGAGTGATGGTCTCGGGGTCAAAGTCGTATTTGACGTCGGTGATCTCGACCTGCTCGCCGTCTTCGAGGGACCACGCCGACGCGCTGGCCCAGGTCTCAAGGTCGGTGTCGAGCGCGATGCTCTCCTGAATGTCCTCGACCTTTTTGAAGAAGTTCATCGCGTAAATTTCTTCCTGATAGACCTTGCTTTCGACGCGGTTCTCGGCGACAACGAGGACCTTGACGGTGATGCTCGTCTCGTTGGCGGTGGAGAAGGTCACGGTGTAGTTGCCGGTCTCGGGCTTGATATCGTATTCCACAGTCTTGATGGAGATGGGCTCCTCGGTCTCGGCGTCCCACGCCTCGGCGGAGGCAAGGGCGACGACCTTGGCGTCGTCGAGTTCTTCAACGTCCTCGACGTCAAGCAGGAACGCGTTCGCGCTGATCTTCTCGCCCTTTTCCTCGTTGTAAACGGGACGGTCCTGCGAGACCTGCATCTTCACGGTGATGGACGTACCGACGCGGGTCTCGACCATCGTTTCATAGTGCATGCCCTTGAAAAGCTGAGACTTGACCGTGCCCTTGAGCATGCCTTCGGCGCGCGGGACGATGTCGAGGTGCTCGGGGCGGATGACGACGTCGACCTTCTCGTTCTTGCCGTAGCCGCGGGCACGGCAGGCGAACTTTTTATCCTCAAACATGACGAGGTCATCTTCGAGCATGACGCCGTCGATGATGTTTGTCTCGCCGATGAACTTGGCGACGAATTCGTTGACGGGGGTGCGGTAGATCTCCGTCGGCGTGCCGATCTGCTGGATCTCGCCCGCGTTCATGACGACGATCTTGTCAGACATCGTCAGCGCCTCTTCCTGGTCGTGCGTGACGAAGATGAACGTGATGCCGACCTCCTGCTGGATGTATTTGAGCTCCTGCTGCATCTCCTTGCGGAGCTTTAAGTCGAGCGCGCCGAGCGGTTCATCGAGCAGCAGCACGCTCGGCTCGTTGACGAGCGCGCGGGCGATGGCGATGCGCTGCTGCTGGCCGCCGGAAAGCTCGGTCACGTTGCGGTGGGCGTAGTCCTCCAGGCTCACAAGGCGGAGCATACGCATGACCTTCTGCTCGATAACGTCCTTCGGCTCCTTTTTGAGCGTCAGACCGAAGGCGATGTTGTCATATACGTCCATGTGGGGGAAGAGGGCATACTTCTGGAAGACGGTGTTGATCTCGCGCTTGTAGGGCGGGACGCTGACGATGTCCTCGCCGTCGAAAAGCACCTTGCCCTCGCTCGGCTGCAAAAAGCCGCCGAGGATGCGCAGCAGCGTCGTCTTGCCGCAGCCCGAGGGACCGAGCAGCGTGACGAACTCATTTTCACAAATGTCAAGAGAGACGCCCTTGAGAACGACCTGACCGTCCTCAAAGCTCTTGACGATGTTCTTGAATTGGATAAGCTTTTTCTTTTCTTCAGCCATTTTCCGATATCCTCACTTATTTTGATATAAAAATTAGAAAAGCGGGGGCGTGCAGACCCAGAGGACGCGCGCGGCGGTCTTGCGCTCGTTTTTGAGATAATGGAACGTTCTGCCGTGGAGATAAAACGTCTCTCCGCGGCGCAGGACGCTGCGCTCGCCGTCGCACTCCAAAACGACGCTGCCGTCGAGCACGTAACCGAACTCCTCGCCGTTGTGCGGCTCGACCTCAAACGATTCGCCGCCTGCGGGAAGCTCGATCAAGATCGGCTCCATCTGGTTTTTCTGCGTGTTGGGAACGATCCAGTTGACGGTGCAGCTTTCGCGCTCGTCGACAAAAAAGTCCTCCGCGTGGAAGACGAACTGGTCGTTTTTATCCTCCTGGAAGAATTCCGAGAGGTTGGTGCCGAGGGCCTCGAGGATATCGCTGAGCGAATCGATCGAGGGGGAGGTGAGGTCGCGCTCTAACTGGGACAAAAACCCCTTTGTAAGCTCGCTTCGGCTGGCAAGCTCCTCCAGAGTCAGTCCCTGTCGCGTTCGCAGCTGTTTGATCTTATTGCCGATGTCCATGCACACGCCTCCTCGTTTGATATACTAAACTTTTGGTCAGTTTTTGCTAAACCGAAATCATTATACACATAGCGCACAAAAATGCAAGAGTATATTTAACAAAAAGTTCAATATTTTGAACTTTTGAAAAATAAAACAGCGAAGAGCCGATTGCAGCTCTCCGCTTGTGGGATTTAACCAAAGTACTTCTTTTGAAACGGGACCTCATCCACCTGAAACTCGCGTCCGTGCAGATATTCGAGGATGCCCGCGTCGCTGGGAAAGTCGAAGCGCAGGCGGTAGGAGTAGAGCGCCTGATGCGTTTCGCCATATTTGCGGTTCACGCTGCCGACGCCGTACTTGCCGTCGCCGAGCAGGGGATGGCCGAGGTCGGCCATGCTCGCGCGGATCTGATGCGTACGGCCAGTGAGCAGCTCGACCTCCAGAAGCGACAGCTCGCCGCGCGTCTGGAGCGTTTGGTATAAGGTGATCGCGCTGCGGCCGTCCGGCACGGGGCGGTGGTAAACGCGGACGGTGTTGCTCTTCTCGTCCTTGCGCAGAAAGCACTCGATGCGGCCCTTCGGCGGCTCGACGCGGCCGAGGGCGATACATAAATAGTATTTGGCGATCTCGCGGTCGCGGATCTTGTCGTTCAGGATGCGCAGCGCTTCAGCGTTTTTCGCCGCAACGACAATGCCGCCAGTGTTGCGGTCGATGCGGTTGCAGAGGGCGGGGGTGAAGGCATTTTCCTTGCGCGGCCGCCACTCACGCTTTTGATAGAGGTAGGCGAGCATGTGATTGACGAGCGTGTTGACCTTCTCGTGCTCGTCGGCGTGGACGACCATGCCAGCGGGCTTGTCGAGCAGCATGATGTTCTCGTCCTCGTAGACGATCTTGAGCCGCGGCGTCGTGATCGTGAGGTAGACGTTTTCCTCGCTCGGCGACTCAAAAAACTCATCATTGATGTAGCACTGCAAAATATCGCCCGCGACGAGCTTCTGGTCGCGCTGGGCGCGCGCGCCGTTGACCTTGATGCGCTTTAGGCGGATGTACTTCTGCGCGAGCGAGGCCGGGAGCAGGGGAATGGCCTTGCCGAGAAAGCGGTCAAGCCGCTGGTTTTCGTCATTTTTTCCGATGTGAAATTCCCGCATGAACGGCACCTCCGCTTGCGCAGTACGCGATTTTCTGCTATTATAAAAGATAAGCTTGGAAAAAGAAAGGGATAATTTTCGCAAAACGAGGATCGCCTGCCAAAATTTTCGCTGAAAACAGCAAAAAATGTTTGACAAGCGGGAAAACGTCCTCTATAATATCACTCGTGTCATTGCGAGGTGTAGCATGGTTTTAGATGTAAAACGTATCATTAACACCCCCGGAGGCAGAATTCCCTTTGACTTTACAGAGGACTTTTCTGATGTGGACTTCGGCGGCGTGTGTCCTGCGGTTCAGCCGGTCTCAGTGGTAGGGCAGGCAGAGAACATTGCGGGGATGCTGCGGTTGCAGTTTGACCTGACTACAACGCTTTCCGCCGTGTGCGATCGCTGCGGGACGACGTTCGACCTTCCGTATAAGGTCTCCTTCGAGTGTCTGCTCGCTGAGGATCTGGAGGAAGACGACAACGACGATATCCTGCTGCTGGACAATGGGATCGTTGATCTCAGCGAGCTGGCGCGGGAGACGTTCATCCTCAATATGCCGAGCAAGACCCTTTGCCGCGAGGATTGCAGGGGCTTGTGTTCCGGCTGCGGCGTGAACCTCAATTTTGAGGCCTGCCGCTGCAAAAAGGAAGTAGACCCCAGGTTAGCAGCCCTCGCAAAGCTTTTGGAACAATAAATTCGCTGTTCATTCAGCTTAACTTTAAGGAGGTGTCAACATGGCAGTCCCCAAGGGGAAAGTATCCCGTCAGAGACGTGATAAGAGACGTTCTTCTCACTGGAAGCTCACCGCTCCCGCGCTCGTTGCGTGCCCGAAGTGCGGCGCTCTGCACCAGCCTCACAGAATGTGCCCGGAATGCGGTACCTACAACGGCCGTCAGGTCAAGGTCATCGAGTCCAAGGTCGCAGCCGAATAATTGATTCGGAACGAAAATCGTTAAGAAAAGCTGAGTGGAACTCCACTCAGCTTTTTCTTATGCCGCAAGAGAAGGTTAGCCTTGCGTAACCTCGAAAATTCGGTTATACTGTATTTGTAATATTTTGCTTTGCGATAAAGAGCGGTGCGATCGCGCGCCGCTTTGGAATAAAGGAGGCAGAGAGATGAAACCTTTGGTTGCGATCGTTGGACGGCCGAATGTCGGCAAGTCCATGCTGTTTAATAAGCTCATCGGCCAGCGGCTCTCCATCGTCGAGGATACGCCGGGCGTCACGCGCGACCGCATCTACGGCGAGAGCGAGTGGTGCGGCCGCAAATTCCGTCTGGTGGACACCGGCGGTATCGAACCGCGCACGGACGATCAGATCTTGTCGTTCATGCGCGAGCAGGCGGAGATCGCCATTCAGCACGCGGACGTCATCATTTTCCTGACGGATGTGAAGACCGGCCTGACGGCTTCCGATCAGGAGGTCGCGAATATGCTGCTGCGATCCCGCAAGCCCATCGTGCTGGCGGTCAACAAGATGGACTCGACCGGACGGGTCGACCCAGATTTTTATGAGTTCTACAATTTAGGCCTCGGCGATCCCATCGCCGTTTCCGCCGTGCACGGCCACGGCACGGGCGACCTGCTCGACGCGTGCTTACAGTATTTCCCGCCCGAGGATGACGAGGAAGAGGATGAGGATGTCATCAAGGTCGCCATCATCGGAAAACCCAACGTCGGCAAATCGTCGCTGACGAACCGCATTCTCGGCACCGAGCGCATGATCGTCAGCAATGTTGCGGGCACGACGCGCGACGCCATCGACTCGTACTTTGAAAACGAGCAGGGCAAGTATGTCTTCATCGACACCGCCGGCATGCGCAAAAAGTCGAAGGTCGACGATGTGATCGAGCGCTACAGCGTGCTACGCGCCACGATGGCCATCGACCGTGCGGACGTGTGCCTCATCATGATCGACGCGCAGGAGGGCGTGACCGAGCAGGATACGAAGGTCGCGGGCCTCGCGCACGAGGCAGGCAAGGCCTGCATCATCGTCGTGAACAAGTGGGATCTTGTCGAAAAGGACGGCAAGACCATGGACAAAATGCGCGACGACATCCGCCGCGACCTTGCCTACATGACCTATGCGCCGATTCTCTTCATCTCGGCGGCGACGGGCCAGCGCGTGCCGCGCCTTTTTGAGATGATCAACTACGTGCACAACCAGTCCTGCATGCGCATTTCGACCGGCATGCTCAACAACATTCTGGCCGACGCGCAGACGCGCGTGCAGCCGCCGACGGACCGTGGCCGCAGACTGAAAATCTATTACATGACGCAGGTCGGCGTCTGCCCGCCGCACTTTGTCGTGTTCTGCAACGAGCGCAAGCTCTTCCATTTCTCCTACCAGCGCTACCTTGAAAACTGCATCCGCAACGTCTTCGGACTGGAGGGTACGCCGGTCATCATGTCCATCCGTGAGAAGGGTGACAAGGAGGAGTGATACTATCATGTTTGTAGCCGTCTATTTCTTCCTTCTCAGCCATATTGAGTACCTGTTTGCGGCAATTGTTGCTTATTTCTGCGGTTGCTTCAACGGTGCGATTTTTGCCTCAAAGTTTTTTTTCCACGATGATGTACGCACGCATGGCAGCGGCAATGCAGGCTTGACGAACTTCTATCGCACCTATGGCGCGCGCTACGCGCTTATGGTGATCGTGTGTGATATGCTCAAAGCTGTGATCGCTGTCTGCTTCGCGGCATGGCTGGGCGCGCGATTCGATCCGCGTATCATGCCGGATGCGGCTCTGACCACGGCACAGCAGGCTGAATATGTACTGCACTTCAAATACTGGGCCGGACTGTTCTGCGTCATCGGACATATGTTCCCGTGCACGGCAAAATTCAAGGGCGGTAAGGGCATTCTGTGCAGCGGCACGTTGCTGCTGCTTCTCGACTGGCGTATCGCGCTTGTGGGCTGGGGCGCGTTCGTCGTGCTGTGGTTCACGACGCGCTATGTGTCGCTCGGCTCGGTCGCCGCGGCGGTCAGCCTGCCGTTTACCACGTATTTCGTGTTCCATAACACGGCCTGCACAGTGCTCGGCACGTGCATTTCGCTTCTTGTGCTGTGGGCGCACCGCAGCAACATCAAAAGACTCTTAAGCGGTACGGAGAGCAAGTTCCATTTCCATGTGAACGCGCCCAAACCGGGGGAGGACGAATGAACATTGTAGTGCTTGGCTCGGGCGGCTGGGGCACAGCCGCCGCGATGCTGTTATCGGACAACGGCCATACCGTCGCGCTCTGGTCGCACGACCCGAAAAAGGCGGAATTGCTGGATAAGACAAGGGAAAATCCTTTACTCAAAGGCGTGCGCATTCCCGAGCGCATCGCCGTCACGAGCGACTTAGCGGTGCTCCAAAATGCGGAGATGGCCGTCTTCGCGTCGCCGTCGTTTGCACTGCGCTCCGTTGCGCATGAGGCTGCGCCGCACCTGAAAAAAGGCACGCTGCTCGTCTCGCTCACGAAGGGCATTGAGCGCGGAACGCACCTGCGCATGAGCGAGATCATCGCGCAGGAATGTGGGGAGGGCTATCGCATCGCGGTACTCTCCGGCCCCTCGCACGCCGAGGAGGTCGCGCGCCGTCTGCCGACGGGCTGCGTATCGGCGTCCGCCGATCAGGCGAGCGCCGAGGCCGTGCAGCGCGCGTTTATGAACGAGGTCTTCCGCGTCTACACGCACGACGACGTCGTCGGCGTGGAGCTTGCGGGCGCGCTCAAGAACGTCGCGGCGCTGTGCTGCGGCATCAGCGACGGCTGCGGCATGGGCGACAACACCCGTGCGCTGCTCATCACCCGCGCGCTGAGCGAGATCTCGCGCCTTGCTGAGTGCATGGGCGGGCGCAAGGAGACGCTCGCCGGCCTTGCCGGCATGGGCGATCTCATCGTCACGTGTACGTCGATGCACTCGCGCAACCATCGTGCGGGCATCCTGATCGGTCAGGGAAAGAGCGCACAGGAGGCTATGGACGAGGTCGGCGCAGTCGTCGAGGGCTATTACGCCGCGCGCAGCGCGCACGAGCTCGCGCAGCGCTACGGCGTGGAGATGCCGATCTCGACGGCGGTGTATGAGGTCCTCTACGAGGGCAAGAGCGCCGCGCCACTCATCGGCGTTCTGATGAGCCGCACGCCGAAGAAGGAAAGCGATTGCAGCTGGATCTGATTATTTCAAAAAATCGGCCCAAGGGCCGCTTTTTTGAGTAAGATGCACTCCGCTTCGTGCCTTGCCGCCCGCAGGGCGGCTGCGACACGCGCGGAGCGAGAAGAGTAATTTGTCACGCGCATGTCGCGACAAATTACAGTTTTAATTTTTTTGCGCCGTGCGCGGCGCAAACTCTGTGAGGCATTTATGGATATTTTGACACAAATCGAGCGCTATGCGCCGTATAACGAGCAGGAGGCGCGGGACAAGAGCGTGATGCTCGACTGTCTGAACGCATTTGCGGACGTCTTTACGCGCGACAACGCGCTCTGCCACATGACGGCGTCGGCATGGGTCGTGAATGAAAGCTTCGACCGCGTGCTGATGGCGTATCACAACCTCTACGATTCGTGGTCGTGGCTCGGCGGGCACGCCGACGGGGAAGAGGACCTGCTCGCCGTCGCGCTCAGGGAAGTCCGCGAGGAGAGCGGCGTCAAAAACGTCCGACCGGCAAGCGAGGACATTTTTTCACTCGAAGTGCTGACCGTCGACGGCCACGTGAAGCGCGGAAAATACGTCTCCTCGCACCTGCATTTGAACGTCACGTACCTTCTTATCGCGGACGATACGGACGCGCTCACGGTCAAGCCCAACGAGAACAGCGGCGTGAAGTGGTTCACGCCGGACGGCGCGGTGGACGCCAGCAGCGAGCCGTGGTTCCGCGAGCATATCTATACGAAGCTCAACGAGAAGATGAAGCCGTTACGCGCGAAAAATTATTAAAGAGAGGAGCAGAAACGTATGAAGCTCAGAGACGCCACGCCTGCAGACGCGGTGCGTTTGGACGAGCTGCTGACAAAGCTCATTCATGATGAGGTACAGTACGATTCCAATTTGAACGGTTCGTGTGCCATCACCGATAATTACCTCGACCGCATCGGCTTGGAGGGCCACAAGCTCCTGCTGATCGAAGACGAGGGAGAGATCGTCGCCTTCTTATACGGTTTTCTCTACGAAATTCCCAGCATGTTTGCAAAACCGATTGCGATCCTCGATGCGCTGTATGTTGAGAAAGCATACCGCCGGAAGGGCTACGCCGCACAGCTTATTTCTACATTCAAGGCTTTTGCAGCAGAGAGCAGCGCCTGCCGCATCGAGCTCAAGGTGCTCTCAAACAACGAAAATGCCCTGCGCCTTTATGAAAAGCTCTCCTTCAAAGAAAGGAAAAAGTGCATGGCAATGGATTTAACCTGAAGATAGCAGAAAAGCCGCCCGATGGGCGGCTTTTTGATATACAAAAAAAGAAGCACTGCTTTCGCAGTGCTTCTAATCTGTTTGGTCGCTTAGATTGCGCGGGTAACCTTACCGGAACGCAGACAGCGGGTACAAACATAGACATGGCGGG
>OIXV01002144.1_pt1 | contig 16563 bp, 18 predicted proteins | sample 1587771 | NCBI WGS metagenome assembly OIXV01 (sample SAMEA3888893, study PRJEB22519) | human gut metagenome | biome: human gut; feature: human-associated habitat; material: faeces | place: Denmark | collected 2010
GGTGTACACAGGCAATCCCAACAGCGACACAAAATTTCAGTTGCAGCGCCGTGCAAGTGACTTTGTCAGAGCGGTTATTGAGCATGAGAACACCATAGAGCAGCGCGTCACGGATAACGTGCTGAAAGCCCTATCTGTCCAATTTGAAACAGGCGACGCCATCAAGCAAATTGACGGTCTAAAGAGCGCCCTTGACCGTTTGGGGGAGTAACGCCGTGCCGAATACTGTACCCAATCAAAGAGTTGTCGCCATTCACCGCGAACACGCCTCGTCCGACTTCCTCGGCATCAAAAATGAGCATTGGCAAGCGGCGGCACGCGATCTTGGCGCACACGCGCTTATGTTGTACCTTTATCTTGCGTCCAATAGGGACGGATACACATTGGCGTTATCCCCCGCCGCTATCCGTCAGGCGGTTGGAATGGCGGCATCCACCTACCGCGACCAGTTTTTGAAGCTCGTTGACAAAGGTTATCTTGTTCAGCGCGGCAGTGGCAATACTTATGATTTCTATGAAACGCCGCAGCGGGAGACGCGTTTACACAATGAGAATACGTCTGTCGGCCTTGACTTTACGGCAGCCGTCCAGAAGCAAACGCAAGCCGTTCAGAAGAAAGCGCCCGAGGATATAGAAATAAATATAAATAATACAAATATAAAAAATTGGGGCGTGGAGAAACAAGTTTCTCCACCGCCATCCGAATTTTATTTTTAAGGAGAAAAACATGTCCAAGAGTAAGAAAATGACCATTGAAGAAATGGTCGACTGTTTCCGCATTATGTTCAGTTAGGCAGTTGCAGAGCGTTCCCAAGACTACGGTGTTGTGATGGAAGAAGCATATAACCTTTGGGCGCTGCTGTATTATGACCTTGGTATTGAATACCCACCCTACGGCCTACCGCAGGGACACAGCAAAAATGAACCTTTCGTTTTTTGAGCAGCGGATTTATCAATCCTTAAAGCGCAAAGGGTTAGCACCGCAATTCGAGCGGGCGGGCATTTATGCTATCCTGTTGGACGGAAAGACTGTCTATATCGGAAAAAGCGTCAATATGCTTGCGCGCATGGCGCAGCACTATGCGTAGCTCTCCCGTCCAAAAGCACACAAATATAAAATACTGGCGGAAGCCTCGCGGCGCGGCCATCGCATACGCTTTTGCGTTCTGTATGCCGCTCGCAGCACGACGCCCGCCGCAATCGAAGAAGAGATAGGCGAGAAAGAGGGCGAGTTCATCCGCCGCTATCTCCCGCCGCTCAATTATCAGATTCCAAAGGCGGAAAACTGGCGATAGTTCACCACCAATCCCGCCGCACTCACAATTACATTACCTGACCTATTGGAAAAGGGCAGCAGCACTTGAAGCTGTTGCCCTTTCTTTTTGTTCTGCTGTTAGTGCATTACAGATTAAATGCAGCGGCGTACTTTTCTGTTGCGGATTTCATTTGCTGCAAATCTGCTTTGACATAGAAATTCAGCGTTGTGCTTGCGTCTGCGTGACCTAAAATCTCCTGCACACTCTTAATGTCCGCGCCTTGAGAAAGCAGCAGCGTGGCGCAGGAATGGCGTAAATCATGCGGCGAGAGGTCGGGAAAGCCGTTGTTCTTCATAAAGCGCTTGACGCGCCTTGTCACGGAATTTGGGTCACGGGGGAGAAAAACATCGTCTTTGTTCGGGAAAAGAAACGCATTTTTCAAAATCGTGTTGGGGTGCTCGGCCTGCATCTGCTTTCTGTACTTTTGGAGAAGTACAACGGTGCTCGCCATGAGCGGGATAGTGCGGATGCTGTTAGTGGTCTTGGGGGTGCTGATGACAACGCCGCTCTCTGGCGTATAGGCGACGCTGCGTTCAACTCTCATTGTGCCCTCGCGCTCGTTGATATCTCCCCATTGCAGCCCCATACACTCGCCCCGCCGAATGCCTGTCGTTATCAGTAGTTGCATAATGCAGTGAAAGTCCATCGGACAATCGGGCAGCAGCTTAAAAAATCTTTCCGCTTGTTCTTTAGTCATTGCATCAACGGGCTTCTTCTCTTTCTTCGGTGCGTTGACCTTTCGCATCGGATTCTGTGCTATCATTTCCTGCTGCTCGGCATAGCCAAATATCAGGTTGAGCGTCCCGTATTGATGGCGTAAAGTTTTCGCTGAAAGCGGCTTCCTCAATTTGCTCTTGTACTCTGTGCGCAGATAGACAAGATATTTTTGAATATCAACAGGGCTGATTTCCTGCAAGACAGAACCCTTGAAATACTCCGAGATAATGCGTGTCATGTTCTTGTAAAACGCTATGGTGTTCGGCTTGTCATTCTCGCCGCGTATCTGCAAAACGAACCACGTATCATTCACAAACGACACAAAATCATCCCGCCGCTTATCGGGCGGTAGGCGGTACGCGCTGCCGAGTTCCTTTTGCTTCTGGTACTCCACCTTGACTTCCTCTTCCCACGCATCCGCCGCACGTTCCGCCGCTTTTCTTGCCTTTGCGGGTGTCAAGTCGGCGGGCGCTGTCCAAGTTGTGTATTTTCTGATTTGCTTGCCGCGCACATCGCGCTCTAAACAGACGGTGAAGCGGAAAGAAATAACCTTGCCGTTTTTCTTGTTTTCTCGAATGTTCGCCATTGAAACGCACCCTTTCATTTCCGACGTATCAATGACTTTCACGCGCGATTTTCGCTGTTGTGCGCTTTTTTGTGCGCTTTTGGAGTTTTTACACATTTGCGCACCACGCGTTTTGCTCTTAAAAGTTGCAAAAAAGCCTTGAAAACTTACGTTTTCAAGGCTTTTAGCTGGTCGGAGTAGAATTATAGGGTTTCACGAAATTAGAAGTATAAAACGGTTTTGGGTAGTCGGCAATTGGTATTTCTATTGAGCTTTCTCGGATAAGCGTATCCTCTCGACTAAATGATTTGCCCAAACGAGAAGTTGTAAGGCGCGTTGTTCACTATCTTCCCAGTCACACTCATGAGCACGAGGATTTCGTATGCCTGTCATACATCCAGAAAAGATTTGCATATATCCAATCTGTTCATCCCGTTCTGTGTAAACGTCGCCAAAGGCCATGGCGAAGTTCTCGGCGTTGAGCCCATTAAAGACCGCTGTCATCAGTTTGGAACCGGTTAGATTTGTGTCACCTTGTTTTGCTGTTTTTTTGACCAAGTTATCAATAAACTTATATGCTTCCTCAACAGCGCGAGCATGGTGGCCATCTCGGTATAGTTTCTCTACCGTTTTTCGGAGTGCCTTATCTGTTACCAGTTGATCAAAAGCATCAACTGGTAGTTGCTTTTCTACATCTTTTCGTGGTAGTACCCCAGAAGAAGCATCAATGTCCTCTTGGAGCCTTTTGACTTTCAAAAAAATAGTCTTGTCCATTAAGATCTACCGTAAAGATGTTTAGCCATACTGGCAAAAATACTGTCGATTTGATCAGGAGATGCATCGGGCGAAATATGAATTTGTAAATCAATGTGTACCGACGGGGTAGGAGAAGCGGCAACAGTAGGCATAATGGGAGCATTTGCATCAACGGCTGGCATAGGGGGTACAGAAACAGGATTGGCACCATTATCAGCCAAAACACTTTTCTGCGGCTTATTTGTCTTGGCTTTTTTGGGGGCTGTCGTGGTCTTTGTAACATCAGCGTCTGCTTTAATTTGACCGCTTTTCAGCATAGAAAAGGTCGAGGTAATCTTGCCAGCGGCGTTGTCTCCTAAAGAGCAGGTGTCCATAAACCAAGATTTCGCAGTTGCATTGTCAACTTGCGTATCAGGAAAAAGATCGAGCAGCTCTTGCGGATAGATTTCAGCAATAATAGCGGAACATACGTCTGGGTATTTAGCATCACTTCTCCAGTCAGTTGCCCGCGGTTGCGGTTTTCCGTCCGCATCAATTATCCATTTGTCTAAGAGGAGCTAAAATGTTCCGCGCAGATTGATCAGAATTCAAACTAAGCAACGATTTCAAATAACTCACATTAACAACAGAGGGGATAGTTTTCTTAAACTGGTTGCGAAGCTGCCACCAGCTTTTTTCAGATATCATCGGATAAATTTGCTTGTCAGCCACATTTTTCACTCCTTAATCATGATTTTATTACATTATAACTCATGATTTGTCTTTTTTCAACCAGTTTTTCTCATGGTAGTAATCTGAGCAATTTGGTAAGAATCCTTTTCAAACTTCGGGACAAATTGTCCCATACCGCTTCCCCCAGACATGGCTCTGGTGGTATATCCCCCGTCGCCGCATATCGTTCAGAACAGCCGGGAGCTGTCTGTCAAGGGTGCACAGCACCGCCGCTTTTGCGGTGGCTTGCCCTTGACTGGCGGCACCGGCTGTTCTATTTCCCGGCGGCGCGGCGGGGGTATATCCTCCAGAGCCGCATCCTTTCCCATGACTGGGAAAGGGCGGGGGATTGGGTTGAACATTAACGGAGGTTTACTTATGAACTTTACCAACAGTCCCTATGAGCGCATGATGAAAGAGATTCCGCATAAAGATATACCCGCTCCGCAGAAGGCACCGGAAGGAACGCCTTGTGCGGGGTGTCCTTATTGGCGGGAGATTGCTTGCGTTTTCTGTTATCAGGAACGCCTTAAAAAGCAGAGCTGATGTGTTGACATTTGGACTGAAAAAAGGCCCTGTTTGCAAGGGTTTCCGGCAACGGTTTTGGTGGTGGTAATATGATTTCCTTACCCACCCTCAATTTCCCGAAATACTGCTAACACTCTCAACCTACTAACAGCGGGAAAGCGGAGGCGGCGTGTGGAAAATTCGTCATTAAAACTGCCCTATTCTCAAGGGCTTACAGATGCACTTTAGGAGTAGGCAATCCGATTTCCTTGTTCTCATGTTTTTTGCAAAATGCTTTCCACATCTGACGCACCGGGGAACGGTTTGTGCCGTCCCCCGGTTTTTCTCTTTGGGACACTTTGTCACAAAGTTAAGGCCCAGCGCATTAGCGTCGGGCCGCAGACAGAGGGCGCAGCACGCCACGACTTCGGGACGACCTGTCCCGAAGTCGCCGGGTTTGGGGAGGCTCCCCAACAAGCGTTTTTGCAGCCCTACGGGATGCAAAAATAGCAAGTGTGGCCACACTTGCCCTGCTTGCCGTTAGTGAAATCCCCATCCGTAGCCTTGCCTGTTGAATGGAAAGAAACTACAATATATGTAGTCCAAGAAACTGATAGCTAAAAATTCTGAAATACTTTAAGTGTTTTTACGAATTTCACCGTACTATATATGACCGGTTAATTCACATGGCAAGAGGTGAACTTTTTGAATGACGAGAGAACGATAACCGCAATCAAGAACCGAAACGAAGCCGCAATCAACGAAGTGATTACAAAGTACTCCAAACTGCTGTGGGCGGTTGCAGGCGCGGTTTTGAACAACATGGGATCAACTCAAGATGTCGAGGAGTGTGTTGCCGATACATTCATTTACTTATGGGAACATCCTGACAAATACGACCCCCAACGAGGGAAGTTAAAAACATGGCTTTCCATTGTTGCCAGAACACAAGCAGTAAACAGATGTCGGGAAATTTCAAAACGGAATACGATTTCGCTTGAGAATACCGATTTCATAGACCAGCTTGGTGTTGTCGATAACATCCTTGAAGCCGAAACCCGAAAGTCCCTGATTGCAGCAGTAAATGCCTTGGGTGAGCCAGATCGGGAAATCTTGATCCGCCGCTATTACTATGATCAAAAGCCAAAGGAAATTGCACTTGCAATGGATATGAGCGTTAAGCAGGTTGATAACCGCCTATATCAAACAAAGTTGAAATTGCGCGAGTCGCTTTCAAACTAAACAAGGAGGCCAATATGGATTCTTTCAATAAAACGAATTTGCAGAATATAAAAGATATTTTCGAAGAAAAGACAGGCGTTGCGTTGGAAACTCGGCGCCGCCGTCAGCCCATCAGAGCAGCTATGCTTGTAGCTGCTGTATTGGTTTGTAGTCTCACCATGACGGCATTTGCTGTCAGCCTGTTTTCATCGTTATCCGGAGATGACCTTAGTCTGTCTGCCACCTATGAGGGTAATGGTATCGTGACTATTCAAGTGGCAAACAAATCCGACAAAGACCTAAGTTTCCAGCGACAGCTTAAACTTATGCGGTGGTCTACCGGAAAGGAAGTTGAGCCTGTTTCTGATACCATTGTTTTTGATGGAACAGAATTTGAAGCGCATACGAACGGCGTTATGACGGTAGACCTCTCCAAAGCATACGATATGGATTTTCTGGAGCAGCCGCTTGCCGATGATAACTATTACTTTGTGCTGACAAACAACAATTTTATGTTTGGGCAGGATTGGATGTGTTTTGTCACCTTTGCCGAGCCTATTAAAACAGTTGTCGATGACCCCATCCCTGTAACTCCCGTTGAAGCTGACAAAGAACTGGTAGCACAGATTATGGAAGAACTGCAGCCATACTTTGAAAATTATTATACCGATATTGCAGATCGGAGAAACCACGCTGACAACTACCTTGTAAAGTGCCAAGAACTACTTGCTACACTTGATCGGGATATTGTTGCCTCGGAGGCATCTCCCTTGGCTATTGACGGCCTAAATCCGGATGTTGTTTTTGATAAAACCGCTCCGTTGGAAACGCAGCATTGGCTCACAGGGCTACATGAACATACACTTGACGGTTATGGTATCCCCGTTGGCTCCGCAGAGGGTGAAAGCGCATTGGTTTTAAGTGCTTATGTACCCCAGCACAAAGGCGAGGTTGATGGTGGTGCAGAGGTTCCCTTGCTCTATTTCTTCACTTACAGTGTAGATGACATTCAGAGCCCGGAAGATTATGCCTTTATCCACGGTCAAATTATCACATTTGAGCAGCTGGAGCAGTACAAGGTTTACGAAGATGACCAGTATGTTTGCTACGAAGTAACCGATCTATTCTATACAAACCTCCGACAGCATGTCGAAAGCATTATCAGCCAGAGAAGTGATATCTATTTTGATGAACAGGTTTGGGAACGAGTGGAAAATATTTATACCTACTATAAGGACAGAGATGTTCTTGCTAGCCGTTTCTACTACAATGTACCTGTTGAATAATGATGGAATGGATCAACTGCCCTATTTGCAGGAGCAAAACACGGACAAAAATCCGCATTGATACTGTGCTCAAAAATTTTCCACTATTTTGCCCAAAGTGTAAACAGGAGACGCTGATATGCGTTAACGAACTAAATATATCTGTTATCAAAGAGCCAGACGCATAGACGCAGAGCCGATAACCCGCAGCCTTTGGGCGCGAGTTATCGGCTCTTTTGTTTTCGGCGGCTGTCAATTAAAGCCGCCGCGTTATACGACGACTTTATAAGGAACACGGCGGTTTCCGAGGAGGGATCGTCGTGTTCATTTTGCTTTTTCACAGCACCCATGATTTGCACCAGCTAAAAAAAGCGTAGCTTCCCCTCCGGGTAAGTCTGACTTCGGATGTGAAATCTGCCAGTACACCAACTGCAACCATGTTTCGCGCGCCCGTACAGCGTCATGCTGTGCGGGCGTTTTTGTATGCCCGCACTTCGGGACAATTTGTCCCAAAGTGGCCTGCCCCGGCTGCCGATCTCCGCCGCCCCTCCGTTCAGATCGACTATCCACCCACAAAAAATCTGAACGGAGGAAAATATAATGACAACCATCAATCTGAAAGACTTTTATTCTTGGTATACCCATGATGAATATATCGAAGTTCCCGACGAGGTTGCAGAAGAGCTGAAGGCTGACAAGCGATACGAGGCCGCCTACCGCCGCCGTGTCACCCGCAACAAGGCACAGTATTCTCTGGACTGCGATGACGGCATCGAGTATTCCGCCTGTCTGCATGAGCCGTCCCCGGAGGAGCTGGTGCTGCGGGCAGAACGCTTTTTCTACCTCTGGAACGCATTGAACACCCTGCCCGAAATGCAGGGCCGCCGTGTGGAGGCCTGCGCCATTGATGACAAGAGCTATGCCGAGGTGGGCCGGACCGAGGGCGTACATAGCGGCTCGGTGCGCGGCTCCGTCCTGCGCGGCCTTGAGAGTATGAAGGAATATCTGAAAGAAAATTGGTAATTGGCATCCGGTTTTGCCTGTTTTCTGTCCTTGGTATATGAGGGATGAACTTTGGGACAAGTTGTCCCAAAGTCCCTTATGAGGGGGCCAAGGGGCGGTGCTGTGCGCCGCCCCTTGGTTTTTATCTATTTGTGCGAAAGGAGGCGTAATGCCGGAGCAGTACACCTATCAAGTGGGCAAAATCAACTTCATCGTTACCCCGGTCTATAAGGACAAGAGGTCGGGTGAAACGATGAAGGATATCCTCTTAAAGCTCATGCTGGCAGACTTGGAAAGCGGCGACATCCTTAACATCGGGGGTAAGCGGAGGTACAATATACTTGGAAATACTGATTGTCCGACACCCGGGGAAGGAGGATATTTTGAAACTATCGGATAATCACAAGTTTGGCACTGCTGCCCTCTACTGCCGGCTGAGCCGTGATGATAACATGGACGCCGAGTCCAACAGCATCCAAAATCAAAAGAAATTACTGCAAAAGGTAGCACGGGAAAAAGGCTACACAGACACCTTATTTTTTGTGGACGACGGCATTACCGGCACCACCATGAAACGGCCCGGTTTTCAGAAAATGCTGACCGCAATCGAGGCCGGATACATATCGGCTGTATTCGTGAAAGACCTGTCCCGCCTTGGCCGTAACTACATAGAGGTCGGCAAGCTGACGGAGGAATTTTTTCCGCAGTACGATGTGCGTTTGGTTGCCGTTTCCGATGGCGTGGACAGCGATGAGGGTGACAATGAATTTACCCCGTTCCGCAACATTATGAACGAGTGGTACGCAAAGGACATCTCGAAAAAGCGGAAGATCGTCAACAAGATGAAAGGCAATGCGGGTATCCCGCTGTCACAGCCGCCCTATGGGTACATCAAAAACCCGGACGATCCTCGGTTTTGGGTGATCGACCCGGAGGCCGCCGATGTGGTGCGGCGTATCTATGATATGGCTTTGGAGGGGTATGGCTTGGCAGAGATTGCCACCGCCTTGGGTGCAGATGGCATCGTAAATCCCACCTACTACTGGCGAAGCAAGGGTGTCAACCGCAGCGGCTCCAAAAGCACCTTGGAGCCTACCAAATGGGGACACACCACCGTCAAGAAGATACTGACCTTACAGGAGTACTGCGGCGATGTCATCAACTTCAAAAGCTACTCCAAATCCTATAAAATGAAGCGGCGCATTGAAAATCCGGAAGAGAATAGAGCGATTTTCCTCAATGTCCATGAGCCGATTATTGACCGGGTCACATGGGAAAAGGTACAGGCTTTGCAGAAAGGAACACGGCGCAAAAAGCCGACTGTTACCCAAGAGCCGAGTGTGTTCTCCGGGCGGCTGAAATGCCCCGAATGCGGCGGCAACCTCAACTTCCATTTCAATCAGAAAAACCACGACATTAAGTTTTTCAGTTGTCAAAACCACAACTCCGGCTTGCGGAAGTGTTCTGCGACGCACTACATCCGTCTGGATTTTCTGGAACAGGTGGTACTGTATGAGGTCAACCGCTTGGCGACCTTTGCCAATGAGTACGAGCGTGACTTTGTAAAAGCTATGATGGGCCGTTCCGCAAAGGTGGCCGAAAATGACCGGGCAAGAAAACAGCGGGAACTGAACACACTGCTGACCCGCGACAAGGAACTGGATATGCTCTTTGAACGGCTGTATGAGGACAATGTAGCGGGCAAAATCGACGATGCCCGGTTTGCCAGGATGTCAAAGCGGTACGAACAGGAACAGGGCGAAATCGGCGCAAAGGTCAAAACTCTGCGGTTGGAACTGAAAAAGGCTGAAGGCCAGCAGATGGATATGGAGGACTTTCTGGAAACGGTGAGGCGGTACACCCATGTGACGAAAATCACCCGGCGCATGGTATCCGAACTCATTGACCACATTGATGTGTACCACGCCGAAAAGCAGGATGGCGTGACCAATCAGCAGGTGGTCATCCACTACAACTGCATCGGGGCCTTTGAAGTGCCAGACCGCAAGAAAATCCCGGAGGCCGACATTATCATGGAAACGAGAAAAGGCGTAGCTGTCAGCTACGCCCCGGCACAGATTGCAGTATAAATTTTGCAGAAAACAAAAATACGGAGTGTCCGTTACAGGATACTCAAATCCTATAAGGACACTCCGCATGTCTTTTGTTGCCAAAAAAGATACATCTGCCTATGTTAATTTGATGTTCTACAGTTTTATTCTGCGAAATATCCTGTCGACTATGTGTACAGTTGCAGATATCCGTTGGCTATGCTATACTTTTAATATCCTGTTACCACGCATTCAGGCCATCTATTGAGGTAAGAAAGGAACAATTCATGGAGGAAAAAGTGATTCAGACGCTGAGCAGGCAAAGGGACTCCGGAACAATTGTAGAGTTGGTGGAAAATGAAGCAGGGTTTCGCTTTGTGGTGAAGCGAGTCCAGAATCTGGAGGCCCCTATCTACCGAGCTATTTTTCAGAAGGAAACACAGGCCCTGACACGGCTGAAGGCCTGCGAGAACATTGTCCGTATATTCCGTTCGGATATCCAGGCCGCTCCGGATGGACGGAGTGAAGGCATCATTTCCATGGAGTATGTTCAGGGACGCCCCCTGTCCCAGATGCTAGATGTGATTCCGAATGCCTCAACCCGGTACAACCTGGTAAAGCAACTGACCAATGCCATCCAACACGCCCATCGAAACTCCGTGATTCACCGGGATATCAATCCCTCCAACATCCTCATTACCGACTCGTTTGAGCTGAAGCTGATTGATTTCGGAATCGCAAAAATCCGCGGGATGTTCCAGGACGGAACCACATATCAGTTTGCTACCCAGAATTATTCCGCGCCGGAAGTAACCGTCCACAGTGAAAATGCAACAGAGCGCAGCGATATCTATTCGCTGGGTGCTGTCATTTATTTTCTTTTCACCGGTGAAGTCCCAGTGACGGCTACTGAAATGCCCACGGCTATCCAATCCGCTGGCGGCATCGATGTAAAGTTAAAGGAAGTCCTTTTGAAGATGTGTGCCCCTGCCCCGGCGGACCGATATGAAAACATTGATGACTGCGAACTGGCCCTGGCTCCGCTCTACCAGCGGTATTGCGGCAGCGACGAGCGGTACTTTTTCGCCGTCCCCACCAATGCGCTCGACGATCTGAAAAGACGTAACCTAGTACGGCGGGATATGCCCTATTTAGAGTTGCTGGACAGCTTCCTTCCCGCCCAGTTTGCGGGCGGCTTGATCCGTCTTCGTGCCGAGGGGCAGACCTCCATCTATTGCTTTGACGGCATCAGCATCTCAATGGAATGCGTTTTGTCGGACGATTTTTTCCAGGTGGTCTCTTTCCGCCGGCTGGATGCCTTCAAGCGGGAGCAGCACAAGCGCTTTTCCATGGAGGTTCCTGGGCATTTTCAATTTCTGTTTTCGCACAGAATCGCAAACACCCCTCTTCCCAACAATTGCAGCCAGATCCTAAGCAACCGGGTTGCTGATTTTCAAGCGGATATCCACTCGCAGAAAAATATCGACCGGGAATACGACACACAGTACGGTATCTGGCGGGAATTCATCCAAGCTATGATTGCAGACGCGTCTAAGAATACTGTCCGGTTGTACTACACAAGTGTCCGCTATGAAGACGGGATGTTCCTGTTCCGGCTGGATCCGGACAGCGTGCCGGATGAGACGTTCAGCCAGGATACCCTGTTTATTTTTGAGCAGCGTGGGCGTTTCAAAAAGAAGCCAATTCTGGCAGAGGTCGGTACCTTCTGGGAATACCGGGAGGACGGCGCTGTGATGGCTATCAAGGCCGCACCCAGGAAGCCCCGGCTGCCGAACAATGGTTCTATCTGTTTGGATTACCGCAAAGAGATCCAGCAGTACCGCCGCCAGGAGGCAGCACTGGAGGAATTCCGCCGATCTGAAACCGCTAACGGCGGAAATCTGAAGAGCATTTTTGTGGGTGCCGAGCAGCCCGGGTATTTCCAGCTCAAGGCTATGCCATGCTTCTATAATAAACAGCTGGATTTTACCCAGAAGCGCGCGGTCCGGAAAGCGCTGGAGGCGGAGGATATTGCTTTGATCCAGGGGCCTCCAGGCACCGGTAAAACCAATGTCCTGGTGGAAGTAATCCGGCAGATTCTGGGGGAAAACCAACGGAATCCTGCACTAGATCAGAAAATTTTGATTGTGTCCCAATCTCATGCCGCCGTGGATAAACTGCTGGAAGACCTTGCAGCCTATCTGGAACATACGACCATCCGTATTGGTCACGAGGAAAATATTGACCCCAAGATCAATGAACGTTTCGGATTGGACCACTGCCAGACCCTATGGGTGAAGGAAAGCGTTGAGAACTGTAAAGCGTGGCTGGCCCAACGTTTATTGGAACAGCACATCCCCATGGAGCCATTCTGTAAATACGCACAAGTGTTGGAAGAGCTGAAACTTGCAAATCTGGAAGAAACAGAACGCATACGTCTGGAACGGGTTGCCACAGACTTTGAAAACACTTACGGGAAAAGCCGCACCAATCCTTACGTACAGAGCTGCCTGATTTCCGAACAATGGATCCGACGCATCAGTGAGAGCAATGAGCTGGGAGAGTTTTATATCAAAAACGCTTCCATTATCGTAGGTACTTGCATTGGCGTCATTTCGGATCCCCGCGTCCGTGACTCGACCTTCGACTATGTGATTGTAGACGAAGCAGCAAAGGCAACTCTGCCGGAAATCATGGTTCCCTTGGTTCGGGCACGAAAGGCAATTTTAGTGGGCGACCACAAGCAACTGCCACCGGTCTTTGATCGGAATGCCCTCAAAGCCAGCTTCCATTCTTCGCAGATTGATGAGCTTCAAAACACCGGGTTCGGGAAACTGTTTGACATCCTGCCCGACAGCTGTAAAGAGACGCTTTCCACCCAGTACCGGATGCATCCGGCGATCGGCGATCTCATCAGCTTTCTTTTTTACGATAGCAAAGTGCAAAATGGCGTTAAGGCATCTGAGCGAACTACGAACCTTCCCATGCTCAATAACCGCGCCATCACCTGGCTAACCACCTCCAATGCCGGTTCCGTCCGCTTTGAACAATCCGTCGGGCACCAACGCGGATACATCAACCATCTGGAAGTCACTGTGATCCAAAGCTGCTTGCAAAGGCTGAACCAAGAAATCTCCGCTCAAGGGGAGAAGTATTCCATCGGCATCATCACGCCATACCGGGCGCAGCTGGAGCTAATCCGGAACCGCCTCAAGCAAATCCCATTGAGCCACATTGAAGTCGATATCAACACCGTGGATGCATTCCAGGGCAGTCAGCGTGACATCATCATCTACTCCACCGTCCGAAGCAGCAATCAGCGGCGTATCGGATTCTTGAAAGAGGAAGCACGGCTGAATGTTGCCTTCTCCCGCGCGAAACGGGCCTTGATCATTGTCGGTGACGGAAAGTTTCTCCGCAATCCCCGTATCCCCGGCAACCGCTTTCCCTATGTGATCAGCTATATGCAGGAGCATCCCGAATTTTGTCAGGAAATCGATATAAAGGAGTTTACAAATGCTGTCTGAATGGCAAAAAAATGTTGATAAATACATTCCTCCGCAGCTTTCCGGCTATGATTTCATCTGTCGGGTTCCAGTCTATATTCCTGTCCAGGAAATCGGCTTGACTGTCTGGGAACGGCGTGTCCAGGTGCTCTCCTTTGTTCAAGAATGTGTCCTCACCGCCATCCGCATCGGTTCCAAATCCCTCCCCGATCTTGCCGATCAGTTCGGCCTGCCAGAAAGTATTATGCTACAAATCGTATCACAGCTGGACAGTGAACAGCTCACCGCTGTTTCCTGTGGCGACATTGTCCTGACTGATTTGGGGAAAAAGGTGCTGGAGAGCCAGAAGAAGGTCAAGACCCTGCGCAGCCAGCTCAGCCGCATATCGGTAAACCAGATCACCGGTGAGGTCTCGGATACGCCCCTCTTGGGCACCTACCGGGAGCCGCCGCGGGGGCAGGCATACCTTCTGGAGAAGTATCCACTCAATCTGGAATTCCTGCGCAGTCAGTTCGATACGCTAGCGGTAATTTACCGAGAGAGCCGTCTGGCCAATGTGGTATTCCAGAGTACTGCTGAGAGCGCTGAGCTGTATCGGATTCTTGATATCTCCTATCACACACTGTCCTATCAGCGCGAGTTCTGCTTCGTATATCTAAATCAGGCGGATTGCTCCCTGGCCTTTCACTTTCAGTCTGGAATCCAAGCCTATGCAGATGTACTGGCGGAACAGCTCAACTGCCGACACTTGGGTGCCTGGAACCTCTTCTCTCCGCCCAACCGTCCTTGCGCCGCTTCCCCGGAGGAGGAACAACTGCCCCACGACTTGATTGCGGCGTTCAAACTCCGTGGAGCGCAGAGTGACTGGGCAGATTTACTGGAAGCGGCCTATTACGCCGACCGCCCGCTGCTGGACGGAGAACTTCAGGATATTCTGTACCATTGCGCCGCTTTTAAGGCACCGCGCATCTTTATCCAGGCACCGTTTTTGGCAGAATTGCTCAACGATGACATCCTCCGCACAATTTTTTCTGCGCATACAAAGGAGGTTATCGTCCGCTATAACCGGAATGATTATCAGGCCGATTTCATATTGGGCAGGATGGGAAAACTGCGAAAAGACTGTGTACTGACCACAGTCCCTTCTGAGGACATCTCTTCCGTGAAGTTCTGCTTCGGTACCGCCTGTTTTATCCAGGGCCAATACGCGGCCAAGGAGACCGTTTACAAGCGCCGCCTTTACAAGCTGTGCGCTGAAATAACATTTAATTCTGCTCAGATTGACTCACTCTGGAATAATCTTTTAGAAATTGGGTCAGAAGCTCCAAGCAAATCGTAATCTGAACAGGATGAAAGGAAGTCTGTACGTTGGGCGTGGTTTTCTTTACCGACATAACTGACAAAGCCAACTGCAAATAGGTACGAAGGAATGGCAGTGCATCAGCACAGCCATTCCTTCGTACTTTTATTCTAGCGCACGGTCTGTTCAATCTCCAAATCGCTGTATCGGAACTTGACCCGGATTGTTTCCTCATCGACTACAGTGACCCGTTCAATCATCTTGCGAACGATCCCGTCATCATACTGTTGGAAGCCACTGAGGTGTTCCTCCAGGTAAGCTGCTAACTCTGCCATACGTGAGTCCTCGTTGATTCTGTTGGCTGCCTCCTTCTTCGCTGCATCAATCCGTGTCTGCAGGTGCTGCTTTTCTTCCAACAGGGCCTTGAGCTGCTCTGTTACTTTCCCATATAGCGATAGAGGAATGTCACGATCTGACCGCGCGTGCAAAGATCATTCGGAGAGAATGTCGTTGCGCTGGTTCCCTCGGTCACTTTTTCGCTCATCGCCCAAAGAGTGGCATTATAATAGTAAGCTGTTTCACTCACATCGGCAAAAGAATTGCTTCCGCTCACCGCAGGAGAATTTGCATAGCGATAGAAGAATGCCACGGTCTGCCCGCGTGTACAGGTATCGTTGGGAGAAAACGTCGTTTCACTGACTTAAATAAAAAGTGGAGACACATTTGCCAATCGCGAGTGCGCCTCCACTCATCATTTCAATCGGATAATCTGCTTGTAGAGCATTACGAACTTTTTCTCCACCACCATGTTTTCGTGGTAGTGCCCGAAGAACCAGTATTGGAATCGGCAGTGTTCCCGAACCTCATCGAGGAAGTCCGTCAGGGCATCCCGCCTGAATAGCCCGCCGCTGAATGTTTCCTGAATGCTGCTGGGGGAGCAGTGGGTGATGATGTAGTCCACATCCCAGCCTGCTTTGTCCAGTGCTTCTCTTGCGGTCCGGTATTCGTCCTCACTGGGCAGTTCCTTTTTCCACCAGGATCGGTGGTTGATTCGGTAGAGAGCCCCCGCGGCGTTGAGCTGCCGGAGCTTTCGCTCGTAGTTCGGATCGTCTGGTTCCAGAATGCCGTCCCGGATGTCATGACTGCTGGCCCCGCCCATGGTAAAGACTTTCTTTCCACATATCTCGTAGAGCTGTCCTCGCATCAGGTGCAGGACGCTGGGACGGATCGGCTGCACCAGCCCGCCGTGCCACACACTTGTCGGGTAGCTGCGGAGCAGATCATAGTTTTCGTGATTCCCACTGACGAACAGGGTGGTGAATGACCTGTCTTCCAGCCAGTCGAGCCATTGTTGTTCAATCTCACTGCCATCCCAGACGCCGCCAAAGTCGCCACAGATGATGAGGTAATCGTCTTTGGTCAGGCCCCCTTGCTCGCGGAATGCCACAGGGCGGAGCCTGCTGAAATCACCGTGGGTGTCACCGGTCATAAAAATTGCCATCTTTTTTCGCCTTCCCTTTTTATTGTAATCCTTGCTCGAGCACCACATTGGAGTCTCTAAACTGGATACCGAAGCTGAAAAAGCAGAATATTATTCATTCTTGCTGGGGTTGTTCAAGTCTGTTTCGCGCTCACACCGCAATGACA
>OIXV01002155.1_pt1 | contig 16522 bp, 21 predicted proteins | sample 1587771 | NCBI WGS metagenome assembly OIXV01 (sample SAMEA3888893, study PRJEB22519) | human gut metagenome | biome: human gut; feature: human-associated habitat; material: faeces | place: Denmark | collected 2010
AATCCTGGGAATGTTTTTTATTCAATAGCTTCACTTGAATGCTATTTAATGGGATGACAAATATATGTGCTTAATAAAAAGACATTTAGTATTTCTATTGTATGAACAAAATATCAGATTTGAGTTTCTTTCGATTATTATCGGAATGCTCACAACGTAAAGTTTCCGTATCAGAGTTTATGGAAGCTATTGAGGAATTGGCTATTCATTTGGCTGATTTCAGTATCAGCGAACAGGATAATAGCGTTTTATTACGCTATTTTTCATTCGGATTACATAGACTTAAATCGTATCATGTACGGTTTGAGCAAGAAAAAAATGCCTTATTTGTATCCCATTGATGAAGCGATTGGGCTACTGAACAATGAAATACGCCTTGTGGAATGGCGTATCAAGTACCCGGAGCAATTCAAATCACACTTTAACAAACAACCTTTTTCCCCTCTTTATTTGGCAGACAAAACAAATCTGATTGATATAATGGAAATTATCAGCGGTTTATTCCTTTCCAAACATATCGTCTATAAAAATGATAAACCTACTTTCTTGTCCGACTTGTCTAAAGTTACAGGCGCATAATCTATGTTTACTGCCTTTTTCATTTTTTCTATTTCTTCGTTCATTATACCGAGCAGGGTAAGCATTTCCGTCTCTTTTCCGAATACCCGTTTCAGGAGAAGTTTTGTCTTCAGAATGAAGAACAGGATGTTCATTGTTCCTGATCCCTAAGCTCGTATACCTCGTCATCCAGTCTATATTGTCGTATTTGCGTTTTGTGAGAAAACAAAAAATCCTGATTCCGTTTGGAAATCAGGATTTTACTGTCTTTTTTTCTTCAAAGTGGTGCCACCAGGAATCGAACCTTTTATTTCGGTTTATTCTAAATTCCTGATTGACTGCACATTTATTGCTTTATCTTTTATGAAAGCCATTGAATTAGCACTACACTAAATTCATTGCTTTTCTTTATCAATTCAACAATTATCATCTCTTTGACGTTGCAAAGATAAATATAAGGTTCGATTTCCGCAAATATTGGTGCAAGTTTTTTTGGGAGACTTCATAATTTAATTATTCTTTCATTGTCATAATTCTAGTATTTGAAATTACGGCGCAGAGATAAATCAAACGTTATTTCTATTATTCTTCATTCACCTTATATCTATATAGATCCTTGACCGTTTTCTTGGTTTGTAACAGGGAATAGGTTATCTTTGTAACCAAATTCATTGATTATGTGCAAATTCTCAGAATCTACAAAGCAGAAACTAGGTAATACGGTTGTGTATATTGCGCATCATACGTCCAACCTCAGCAAGACAAAGTTGTTGAAACTGTTGTATCTGATGGAGGAACGTATGGCTTTGAAATTTCATGTTCCGTTCATTGGTATACCGTTTGAGGTATGGCAGGCTGGTCCTGTGGCAAAAGATGTGTTTATTGATCTTTCAGACGGTCCGTTTCTTTTGAAGTCTTTTGTAAAGACTGATTTTAGGGATGGCGGCACTTTCATAGAGGCTGTAGCCGATTTTGATGACAGTGAGTTCTCGGAGTGTGAGATAGAGATGATGGATGAAGTGTTGGCTAAATATGGCAATATGACTGCGTCCGAATTGGTTTCGGAAACGCATAAGGAGGGCACATTGTGGTATCGGACGGCTGCACGTGCCGGATTGCTGGAAGCTTTTAACAAGCATGAATGCAACAATTCCGACCAGCAGATAAACTTTACGGAAGCAATGTCTGATTGTGCGGCGGAAGATTATCGGGAGAGTCTGAATATACGGCAAACAGCTAACCTGTTAAATGCAGAATCTCATGTTTGAAGAAGGTAATTTGTTGTTTTTCCGTCCTTTTTTGTTCAGGAATGGGGCGGAGCCGCAGGACAAGTTTTTCCTCGTATTGAAGAAACTGGATGGCGATATTCTGCTTGCGAGTTTGCCTACATCTAAAGACCATGTACCCTCAGACTTAGAAGTGAAGCATGGATGCTTGAACATACCGGAACGGATGTTCAATGTGTTTGTATTCCTGTCTGGAGAAAATGTGGCGCTCAAGGAAGATGGAACATCTTTTGCGTTCAAGAAAAATACATTCATTTATGGTGCGAATCTGGATGTATATCCGGTAGAGCGGTTCGACTTGCAGGAGCGGATGGCTCAGACTACTATAGAGAAAATAGGTACATTGGATGAAGCTGTCTTCACTGAACTTGTTGCGTGCCTGTCGGAAAGTAAAATGGTGAAGAATAAGTACAGAAGAATACTGAAAAGTTAAAATCATAAATATTCACAATATTATCGAAGGACATCGTATATAAGTATCTATGATGGATAAATGGTGTCATCTAATGACATCTGATGACTTTTGATGACGTTGTTTTTTATGTTTCAGATATAAGACGGTTCTTTGCTCCAAATTCATGAAAATGATATACTATGAATATACAGGAAGCAAAGAATATCAGACTTATTGATTTTTTATCCGGATTGGGGTATAATCCAGTGATACAACGTGGAAATGATGTGTGGTATAAGTCTCCTTTTCGGACGGAAAAGGAGGCTTCCTTTAAGGTTGACCTTCATAAGGAACTGTGGTATGACTTCGGACTGGGAAAGGGTGGTGACATTATAACGTTAGCCAAGGAGATTTATCGGACGCAGGACATAAGCCATGTGTTACGATGTATTGAGGATAAAAGAGCGGCTTTGAAACCGGTTATTCTTTCCTGTCCATTTGAAAAGGCATATCCCACCTTTCAGGAATTAAAAATCAATCCTCTTACCAACCGGATACTGCTTGCCTATCTGAAGGAACGGTGTGTTGATTTGGAAGCTGCTCAAAAAGTATGCAGGGAAGCCCATTTTAAACGGAACGGGAAGAATTATTTTGCCATCGCTTTTCCTAATATTTCCGGAGGGTACGAAATCAGGAACAGGTATTTCAAGGCTTGTATCGCTCCCAAAGACATTACCAGTATCATTGGCGCGCTGGAGAGTAAGATTTGCTATGTTTTTGAGGGGTTTATGGATTTTCTGTCTTTCAGATCGGCTTTCCCATCTTTGGAAGAAGGGGATTATATAGTGTTAAATTCAGTCAGCAACTTACATAAGGTTTTCACCTCCCTTTTACGATATGACGGTATTTATTGCTGTCTAGACAATGATACCGCCGGAAAGGATGCGGTACAGGCATTGAAAGGCAAATACGGAAATTATATATATGATCTTTCTCATGAATATTCTGGATATAAGGACTTGAACGAATATTTGTGCGGTAAAAATAATAAGCCAGGGAAAATCTGCTTTTAAGAGATTCCTTGGCTTATTTATGCCAGCATTATCAGATAGTATAAGGAAATTTCTTAAATCTGAATGTCACCCTAACGGACATTACCGGTCATCAAACGCCTCCACCCTGTTTCTTTCCAGCAAAGCAAGGATGTCCTTCTCCTTATATAGTAATTTGCCTCCTATCTTGTAGTAAGGCAGTTTGCCGTTTATTCTGTACTCTGCCAGCGTCCTGCGTGTCAGTTTCAACTGTTCGGCAAGCTCACAGTCCGTAATGTAACGTTCTCCGTTCAGAACCGGACGTAATTTCTCCTCCTGCTTGTCCAGCATTTCGGACAGGCTGTCTATGTTCCGGAAAAAACGAATGATTTCCGGGGTTTCTTTGGTCAACAGGGATTGAATCATCGCGCTTTTAAAGGGTTATACGGTGAATATTGTTTTCCATAAAACGGATAATATCCTGACGCTTGTAATACACCTTACGGTCTATATAACTGTAAGGGATGGTCCTGCTTTTGCGAAGCTGTAACATCTTTCTGGGAGAGACATCCATGAGCATACAAGCCTCCTGGTTGTCAATCCAGTCGTCCATACCGGATATGCCACTTCCGCATGTTTCACACATTTTTCTTGCAACGGCTTCTAGAGCCTCATTCATTTCCATGAATGTTTTAGCCTCGATACATACAAACTCCATAAACTTCATTTTTTGTCGGATACGAAAATATGGAAGAGAACATTCATGTCCAAAAGGATGTCGTCAAATGACATCAGATGTCATTAAACGTCATATGTAACAGAGAGCTGCGGAATCAAATTTCAGGAAAATGCTCTGAAATAAATATTATCAACTATATATGTTGAATACTTTGTGTGGAAGCGTCATCAATTTACCCAGTTTTAAGAACATAGGCGGGATATTACCTGTAAATTGTAAAGTTTACATCCGGACTTTACAGTTTTACACTTCAAAATTTTACACTTACCATCCACTGATAAAAATTATAAAATGTTATTTGCTTGATTCTTAATGGAATGCAATCTGTGATTAAGTTAAGACCGGCGTTCCGGCATAGATTTTTCACTAAAGATGGCATATACTCTTGAGAGTGCGCACAAGAAAGGGTATTTCAGTAATAACCTTTAAAAGACAGGAGAGATACGCCATGATGTATATAGACAATGAGGTGCTTGAGAAAATGATAATGACCATAGTGGAAGGTTTTGACCGCATAGAAAAGAAACTGGACAGGATGGGGCGTGTAAAGGATTTTATGAACGGGGACGAGCTGCTGGACAATTATGATATAGCCAGGCTGCTCAACGTGTCGCTGCGGACAGTTGCCCGTTACCGGGAAAAAGGACTGATCCGCTATTATCAAACGGACGATAACGGGAAGAATTTTTACAGAAGCTCGGAAATACAGGACTTTTTGCAGAAACGTGGAAAGAAAAAATGAGCGTGGGGATATCAATATGCGGAAGTTATGCTAACTTTGTTTTATAAACGATTGTTATGAAGACAAATACCAGTTCAAGATGTGCCGTCGCGGTCCTTATTGACGGTGACAACGCCTCCTTTGAGAGGATGGAGGACATTATGGGTTTTGTTTCCCGTTATGGGGATGCCGTTATCAGACGGATATACGGTGACTGGACGAGAAAAGCGCTTTACGGCTGGAAGGAGACCGCCCGGGAACATGGATTCAGGCTGGTGCAGGCCTCCTCCCATGCTCCCGGAAAGAACACGACGGACATTGCGCTGGTCATAGATGCGATGGATATCCTTCGTGACGGTCGGGCGGACTGTTTCTGTCTGGTAGCCAGTGACGGTGACTACAGCCTGCTTGCCCAACGGATACGGGAAGCCGGATTGAAGGTGCTGGGATATGGGGAGGGCAAGACTCCCGTATCACTGGTACGGTCCTGTTCCGTGTTCCTGTATGCCGACCGGAAGGAAAACAAGGTTTCGGACAATACACCAGAATTTTTTATCCAGAGGGATATGGAATATTTCGACAAGGCTTTCCAGCAGGCGGCTGACGGCAAAGGGGAGGTCTCCCTTTCGCTGATCGGCGGCGCATTAAAGAAAATGATGCCTAAATTTAAGGTCAGGAGATACGGATGCAAGACATTGGGCAAACTCTATGAAAAGTTGGACCGGTACGAGCTGGTCATGACGGAAAAGGGGGTGGCAAGTGCCGTGCGACTGAAAGGCTGGACCGCACGGCAGGAATGACCAGGAAACGTCAGTTTCTTTTTATACATGGCAAGGATGTATCAAGAGAAACTTACGTTCGTTGTCTATACGGGGATGGGATTTACCCGCAGTGTGTCGAGATTGAGATAGGCTCCCCGGTAGAATGTCCTTCCTTCCCTGAGCATGCGCCACAGGATGTCGCAGCCGGTTTGTGCCAGTATGGAATTGATGAAAAGGTCCTGCTTCTGCAAGGCTTCCGCCAGCGAGCAGCTCGGACCCGAATCCTTTTCCTTGATGGTGGAGTAGCGTACCTCTTCGGTAATGACATTCATGCGGGGAATGGGCAAGTATTCGTTGGAGACGGGCTGGAGAATTTTGCCACGGATGTTTCCTATCAGAACCTGTCCGGTGGTCCGGGCATTGCCGAAGTCCATCCAGTATATGGGCGACCGCTCGTTGTTGGAAGTGTGTTCCCGGTGTTTCTTCAAGAACCGCCAAAGGTTCATCCGGGAACGGATGTTGTCGGTACAGGTGACGATGATGTTCGCCAAGTCGGGATTTTCCCGGTCCGCAGAGGTCTTCAGCGGATAACGCTGTCCTTTTGCCTCCCACGAGAAGCCGAAAAAACGGTTGATGCGGGTCACAAGTGCCGCCGCCTTGTTCAATCCGAGCTCCGATCCGCTGAACAGCTGGCGTCCGATGTTCGCTTCCGTGACGGTATCGGGGTCGAAAACCGTCACGTGCAGCCCCGGATGTCCGAGTGCCTGTAATGCCACGCTCATCCGTGCCAGATTGGTGGCCACCTGTGAGCCTGTCCCGCCCGCACCGATTACGAAAACGGTCACGGGGTGGTAGGGATTGAGCAGGTATCTGTCTGTATAATGAATCTTTTTCATGCCAGTAAGTCTTTAAGCTGTTTGTTCATTGGTTTCAGTTCGTTCTCGTCAAACGGATTGGCGCGTGCCTTTTCCGTTACCGTGACCAGGTTGCTTCCGGTCGGGTTCCTGTGTCCTCCCAGATGGGAGAACTCGCTGAGCCAGAAACGCTTTTCCCAATATTCAAGGAGCTTGGAGAACGTCATGTCTTCCGGAGTTTCCAGCGAGGCGTTTCCCAGACAGACACTGCTGCCCGTGACATTGAAGAAAGGGGCGAGGAAAAGCGGGCTGTTTTCCGCCGGGGCTTCCCCCTTGTAGGAGAAAATGTCCAGCCTGTCACCGGAAACCTCGTAGATCACGCCGGGCACGTGGAATGTCCCGTCAGGAATGCTCAGGCTTCCCGCAAAGAACATCCGCCGCTTTCCGGGAGGATTGTACCAGATATAATGCTCGTGCCCCTTGCGGGTATCACACCACAGCATGTTGGCGGGGATTTTCCCATGCGGTACGTTCCTCCGGTCATCCGTATAGGATTCCACCAGGGAGTCCATGAACTCATAGGTGACGGGAACGGCAGCTTCCATCCTGCCCCTGTCATTGATGGGGTGCAGTTCGAGGTAATGCATTCCGTTCCCATAGCGGTTCTCACGGTATTCATACGCGATCAGTGCCGCCTTGGGCACCATCACCTGTTGCAGTTTGTTGGTCAGTTCATTCATATCGTTCATTTTAGAAGTTGTCAGCTATATGTTTTGTAAAACGTGCCAGCCATTTTGAAAGCATTTCCGGGTAGTCGCCCATTTGGAAGAGACAGTCCGTTTCCGGTGTCAGGAACCTGTATGTGACCGGGGTAAGGGCATAAGTCTCCTGGTAGTCCGAGTTCATATACCCCTTTATACACCCTGCCAGTGCATCCTCGGTGGAATAGACCAGCATGACCTGGCTTTCCATTCCCACCGGGTAAAAATCACGCTCCTTCTCATACGCCCAATCGTACAGGTAGTCTGTGAGGTTCGGGCTTTCCGGGGTGATCAGTGACATGCCCTCCCTTATCAGTTCCAACAGTTTTTGTTCCTCCCCCCTTTTTGTCCTGTAATTCCGTACAGCCTCTTCCAGAGAGTTACAGAACGGTTTTCCCGACATCCGTTTGAGCGCTTTCGCCCGTTTTCCTGACTGGTAGGAATCCGCCAGCCGCTTGTTCGCCCTGATCTCTTTCGGGGAAGCGTCGGAATCCCGGCTTTCCCAGTCTTCCAGTTCCTCTATGGCAAAGTCATAGCAAAACGCCTCGGTGACATTGCAGACTCCGTGATGCCGGACGAATTGCCGGATGAACTCCCTGAGAATGTTCCTCAATGATGCGGGAAGCCGTTCCGTAAAGTCGATGGGAATCCAGAACAATGCGGGTTCCGGCCAGTCGTGGTAGCGGAACAGGCAGAAATGGAGTCTTCCTTCTTTCTCTTCCAGATTGACACATTCCGGCACGCTCTCGTCCATCGCCTTGTACAGTTCGGTGATTTTCAGACGGGGGCTGCCCCCTTTCCTGTATCGGAAAGGGAGCTTTATACCCATAAGTCCGGCATAGTTCGATGCCGATTGGTAGAGATAGTCAAAATTCTCCGGTGTCGTGAGATTGACCGGGGAACCGTCATATCCGTCTTTATGCCAAAAATCCGGTGCGAGGGGAGGAATTTTATCTGTCAGAAAATCATGACGCTTCCCGGTGGCGGCAGTATCCTTCTTTTTTGTCCCGATGTCCCTCTTCGGATGTCTGACGGGCCGGCCGAGCGGATAATGAGTCCTGCCAGGTTCTCCTTGGTTGATTCTGAGAGCTGTCTGCATGGTTTGTCCTCCTTTTTCTTTCTCTTGTCCATACGCTTATCCTTTCACTCCGATGGTTGTCTTGAAGCGGTAGACCGCCTTGTCCTCCTCCCATTCCGGTCCGTGGACGGTCGCCGTTGTCAGTTCGGGATAGGTCATGGAGTAGAAGTCCATCACCTCGTTTACGGACAGTTCGTTGTTCGGGTCGCTCAATACCAGTTCTTTGGAGTCCTTCTTGAATTTGAAAACTCTCTGCAATCCTTTGATTTCAAGTGCCATAATTTCTCTGTTTTATAAGGTTTAACAATATACCATGTCCATTTGTGCCATGTCCGTCATGCGGCATTCCTTCGGGAAGTCCGGATATTCCGCGTACGGGTCTTCCCTGAGCAGTTCCCGGTCATCCTCGCAGTCCTTGTCGAAGTTGTACATTGCAGCCTCTTGCGGTTGCTGGCGGTATTCAAGCTCCTCATAAGTTCTTGCGGCCTCCTGTACCGGTGCATACCGTGGCTGTGACGGAGCCGGTTGCATCCATTGCTTTCCGTCCATCCGTGCCTGTGGCATCTGTACCGGTTGATGGAATTGGATTCCTTGCGGTTGTGGAACTGCCTGTTGCGGGACCGGTTGCGCTTGTGGTGCGGGCTGCGTATATTGTACGGGTTGTGTTTGCGGCTGTCCGGCAAACGCCGTTTGCTGTCCGGGATGTGCTGCCGGCCGGGGCGGTTGCGGTTGTGAAACGGGTTGCGGGACCGGATTCGGCTGTTCGGGCAAGAGCATCGGGATTTGTTCTCCGCATCGGTATTGCGGTGCCGGAGCTGCCACCGGTTGCAGTACTGTCCGCTGTGGGGCCGGTTGCGGATTGTGCATTGGCGGTTGTTCCATACCGAACAGGCTTCCCTCTGACGCCTTTTTCTGTACTTCCGCCATTTTTTCGTCGATTTCCTTCTGCTTGTCCGGGACAGCCAGCACTTTTGCCTGCTTGAGCCATGTCAACGCCTCGGAATAGCGTTTGCCGGTCATGGCATCCGCCGCCTTCTTAAGCAGTTTTTCCATCTTTTCCCGTTTCTCGCGGACCTCTTTGGGCTCTTTCTCCGCCGCTGACTTGGCTGCCTTGCTCTGTGAGGCCGCCTGTTCCGCCTGTTTCTCGAACGCTTCCAGGTTGGTAAGGATGCCCTGTGCTTTCTGTACGGGTGTACTGACAGCTTGCAGGAAATCCGCGTCCAGTTCTTCCGGCGTACCGTTCAGGATAAGCGGGACGATGCGCTCCCCGTCCTTTACCCCCGACCGTCTGGGAACGACGGCCACCGTCAGGTTGTTGCTTACTCGTCTGATGTTGATACTCAGGTCTGTGCCTGCCATAATCATTTGGTTGATTGTTTGAAAAAACATAATGGTAAAATTTAGAATGTTATACATGGGTTTCTTTGAAAAAATCCTTCAGGACTCTTCGCCTGTCGGGATTTGAGGCTATGCCCCTCAACGGTTCCAGATAGTAGCCGATACGTTTCGGTCCGTCTGTCGTATCGGGAATCCGTTTTTTTACAGGTCTCACACGGTTTGTGGCGGGCCATGCAGCCGGCATGACCGGAGCCGACGGGGTGAATGTGGCGGTTCTCATGTCTTTATGTCTTAAGGATTATACAAGCATGCCCATGACGGTCAGGGCAATAATTATTTTTACAATGAGGGTGAACGTCCTGAAGAGGAGACCGACGAGCGTTTCCGACAAAAGGAACAGGACGAGCAGATACACGGGAATGATTCCCTTGCTGTAGAGCAGGCATATTCCCGTAAGCAGAACCAGTGAGACCGCTTGCTTGCAGATGTTTTCGATGAGTTGCTGTTTCATGTCTTTAAATTTTAAGAATGAATAATCCCATCGGGATATGTTTTCCCGATTTTATAGGCCTCCGGCCCTTGGATTGCCTTTTTGCGCAAGGCTTGGCAAAAGAAAATACCGCAGCGAAGCGAGGATGATTTTCTTTTAGCCAACCAAGCCCCCAAGGGGGGCCGCCTTGCGGCAAAAACGAGGCAATCCAAGACCTTTGCCGCTTAAAAGCGGAAAAACGTATCTTGCGCATATAAAAAAGAAGCACAGACAGACTGTCTGCGCTTCCCTTGTCTTGTTGGCTTTGACATTTGTTTATACGGTTCCCTGTAGCCGTTTTTCCTCCGGATGGGTCCGGAATATCTCGCCTGTCACCTCATTTACCGTTTCCAGCACGCCGTCCAGGAACTCTTCCTGCGAGAGTTCCCCCCGTTCTATCCGTGCCAGTTCCGTTTCCCAGCCCGAAGTGAGGGAGGCGTCGGATACCTTCATGCCGCGTACCGTCTCATACAGGAAAAGCCCTTTGGGGGTCGGGACGACATATTTGCCCGAATAACGGATGTATTTACGTTCCAGCAGCGTACGGAGGATATTCGTGCGGGTGGAGACGGTGCCCAGTCCGGCCTTGTCCATGTAGTCCACCAGTTCCTCGTCCGTATAAGGGGAGACCGGCAACGACTTCTTGTGTATAAGGCTGCACCCTGCCACCGGCAGCGTCTCTTCCTGAAAAAAATCCGGCATCACCGGGCAAGGCATACAGCCTTTTGCGACAATATGTTCCCTCCCAAAGATTCCGAGCCATCCTTTTTCCAGGATGCGGTATGTACGGATGCGGAATTTACGTGCGGCGCACACCGCGTCGACGGTCGTGTATTCCACCTTGCAGGGCGGCATGAACGTTTCAAGCATCCTGCCGACAATGAGCGTGTAAACCTGCATCTCCTCCCGGCTCAGTTCACCGGGCTGTATGCCCGTGATGATGATGGCGTGATGTTCCATGGTGTCTTGCGTCCCAATGCGGTCCTGCGGTGCAGCAAGGTCAACCATACCGGCATATTGGCGGAACTCCTTGCGGGACAGCATCTTCTCCATGACAGGCGGCAGCGTGTCATATACATCCTCCGGCAACAGGCGGCTGGAGGTGCGCGGATAGGAAATAAGCCTCTTCTCGTACAGGCTCTGTGCAATCTCCTGCACCTGTATGGCCGTCAGGTTGTGGTAACGGTTCGCGTCTTTTTGCAGTTCGGTCAGGTTGTACAGTGCCGGTGCCCCGATTTCCTCCGTCCGTTTTCCTACCGCTGTGATGCGGGCACTTTTTGCAGCCTTGCAATCCTCATACAATGCCAGTGCCTCCCGGCGGGCCGCAAGGTCGTCCACGTGGCGCATCTTCAAGATACGGTCATTCTTGCACAGGCTGATGAATACGGGCCAGCTGTCAGCCGGCATGTGGTTTTCCCTCTCCCTGTACCGTCCGCTTATTGCCGCCAGCACGGGGGTCTGTACCCTGCCCAGCGAGTTGTTCCCGAAACCGACCGCCTTGCAGACGGCATAGCTCGAATTGACTCCCAGAAGCCAGTCGGCCCTGTTGCGGCTGTCTGCCGCCAGGAACAAATTGTCGTACAGGGCGCACGGACGGAGGTCTTCCATCCCCTTGGTGATAGCCTCGTCCGTCAGGGACGAGATCCACAGGCGGAGGCAGGGCTGCTTGCATCCCAGAAAGCGGTAAAGATACCGGAACAGCATTTCCCCCTCACGGGAAGCGTCGGTTGCCGCAATGATGGTGTCGCATGCGTCGAGTACCTTGGCTATCACCTTCAACTGGAGTACCGCATTGATATCGGGATTCCATCCCGTATCCGTCTTGACGTGCCTTACCGTCAGGAAAGGAGGAGGCAACAGAGGGAAGTTCTCCCGCTCCACCCATGCCGTACCGGAATCCTTCGGCATCGCCAGGGAAAGCATGTTGCCGTATGTCCATGTCACCATGTATCCGTTTCCGCTCATATATCCGTTCTCTTTCCTGTCAGCTCCCAGAACTCTTGCTATCTCTCTGCCCACATTGGGCTTGTCAGTCACTATCGCTACCATATTCTTTTTCTTTTTGATGTTCCGTGCCGTTCTTGGCGGCACGGAATGTGAGTTAAACTTGTTGTTTCCCTGTTAAACTTCCTGTGTCTCCTTCTGACTGAGACCGTTTATTTCCATAACCGGCCTGCCGTTGCCATCGGGTACCAACTTCAATGTGGCGTCCATCGTCAGGCTGATGACCGGAGTGCGGAGTCTCAACGGAATGATCTCCGTCTCCTTGCCTTGCAGCAACAGCTCCATGTCACCGCTGGTTTCCAGTTGTTTTTTACTGATGCCGGCGGCCTCCAGGCCGTTCCAGTCAATGTCTTCCGCCTTATAGATGTGGCGGATATTCTGATCCGTGTTCATACGATTCGGGGATTTTAGGTTTGTATAATTGGTTCTGTTTCCCTTTGGTCAGGTCATACCGCCTGTGAAGCGCCTTTCTTCTGTTCCTGCTGCTGGCTTTGGGCGGTCTCCGTCTGTGCCGCACGGCGGGAAGTGTCCCGGCGGATATCCGGATTCTCCTGGAAGTATTGCAGCTGTCCTGAATAGGGGTTGACTTTCAGGTAGGAGCTGAAGGACTGACCGTTGTTTTTCAGCCCTTCGACAAGGATGGTCTTTCCGTCCTGAAGGTTCGCCCTTTCCTGTGCCGTGAACATATGGCCGTAAACCTCCGCCGGGATACGTGGCGCCTGCTGCTCGTTGAATCCGTCCGGCGTGCGTGAATACATCGTCCTTCCGGTATTCATGTCCAGTTTGACAAACGAGGAGAATTCCTCTCCCGTGCGGCCGATCATGTTTTCCAGATAGACCGCCTGTCCCTTGCGCAGGGTTTCCTTGTCCTCGGGTGTCAGCTGCACGTTGCATATTTCCTTGGGAATATAGATTTCCCCCGTTTCCGGGTTGTGGCGGGTGTAGTTCGGGCGTCCCGTTGTCTGGTCTATCGTGACAAATGAGGAGAATGTCCCGTTTCTGTTCTTGAACTTCATGTCCTCCACCAGGATGGTATGCCCCTCGCTGAGCATTTTTATCTGGGTGGGCGAGAGCGGCACGCCCCCGATGGAACGCTCGTTGAAAATCTGGTTTTTCGGGAAGATGAACTCCAGCCCCCTGCGTTCGGCGCTGTACTGGAGCGTGGCGTCGAACTCCTTCCCCGCCTTGGAGGTCATGCCCTCCACCTTGACGGGCTGTCCCTCCTTCAGCAACCTGATTTCCTCGTCCGTAAGCCTCACCCCGCTCACTTCCTGCGGGATGTAGACGTGCTCCTGGCGGACGGCGACCAGCTCGTTGGTGTTCTTGTCGATGGAGATCAGGCAGGGGGTGTATTCGCTGCCACGCAGGTTGAGTTCCGCCACACGTCCCATGTTGCCGCTCTCGCGCAGGTTCTTCTTGTCCTCCTCGCTGAAGTTGAACCCGAAATAGGGACGTTCCAGCTGCGGTTCCTTGCGGATGCCGTGAATGCCCAGTCCGACCTGTCCGTCCTGCTGCGGGATGAAAGAGAGCCTCGCGTCCAGACGGACGGTGGCGACGCCCAGTGTCAGTGTCAGCGGTACCAGCTTGTTGGTCTTGTAGCCCCTCAGCATGGAGTCGAGAAGCCCCTGCTGTTCAAGCGACGCCTTCGATACCCCGATCTTGTCCAGCGATTCCCAGTCGATCATGTTCTCATTGTAGCGGTAACGCGGGCCCTGCGGCTCCTGTGGCGCCTGTTGTGCCTGCGGTTGTTGCTGTGCCGCCTGCTGTACCTCACTCTGTTGCAGGGGTTCCTGCGGTTGCGTTTCTTTTTTTTCCATTGTTGTCTCTTCTTGTCTGTTCATACTTTGTTCCTTCTTGTTTTCTTTCGGACGGATTTCGTAGCGCTTGAGGAACTCTTTCACCGCGTCCGTCTGTTTCCCTTCCGCCAGGTCCTTGATGGCCTGCCTGTTCATCTTGTAGTCGTGGAGGGTCATGCGGAGCAGGCGGAAGTGGGTCGGTTCCTTGAGCTGGCTCCAGAAATTCTTGATGAAGTTTTCGAGAATGCTCGAATTCTTGTCGAATTTCAGGAATGAGTTTTCATTCTTCTCGTCCGCCGGGACTGTTTTAACCTTCCCGTCCTTGTCGATTTCACTGACTGCCTGTACTCCTGCCTTCGGGTCGTTCTTGTTATGGACCAGCATCAATTCGGTAATCTGTTCCACCGGAGGAGCATCCTTCCCCGCCTTCGGCTTCCGGGTCCGTTTAGGTTTCCCGTCCGGGTTCTTTTCCTGTGCCATACATTTTCCTTTTAGGGGTTAATAAATTGCTTTGACGCTTCAAATGTATGGGCTAAATCCGAATAAAACGTTGATTTTCAAAAAGGTGTCATCAGATGTCATCAAATGTCATCAGATGTCCGAAAAACCGGTTTTCAGATGAGAGGGGAATGTAGGCGAACAAGGGAAAGCCGGGCAAAAAGAAATATGCGACAAGAAAAGAGAAGCGGTATGTATGGCTGGAAAAGGGGCAGGCGGAACAAACAACGCGAAACCATGCAGAGCAGAGGGAGCAGAAGCCCCCTGTCTTCTCATGGCTTCTTTCATTTTTGCGAAAAGATTCTTGTGAGACCTATACCCCGGACGGTGCATGTGGGATTTCGTGGGACATGAGACATGGCTTCTTCAATATCCGATATTTTTTATCCATGCGTCACGTCGGTCGCAGTTTGCCCCTGTAATCGTTTCTCAAATTGAATTTGGATTGCCGCCGCATTCTTTTTCGTGGAAATTTTCCCCGGCTTCAGCCGCAAGGAAAATTTCCACGAAAAGATTGCAGGAAATGCGGCTGGCAAGACAAATTCGATTTTCCTTTGATGAAGGGAGGAAACTGTATCTGTCCCACCTGATTTTTACGATTGTCCTTCCTTGCGGAAAAACGGCTCAGCTTTTCATTTCCGGACTTTGCACCTTTGTCTTTGGGCCGTCTTTTTGGAATGACAAGCAGATTTACAGAGTGTGGCATCAACATCAGGTGATATCCGGTGTTCCAAGTGGAAAGGCGGAGCTTGACAAGGATTAAATGTCTTCTTCCTTCAACAATGTAGCCCACGGGGTTGTATCTATATACCTATTATTCATCATAAAACAGACTATATATGGCTACCGTTAAATTAAAATTCCGTCCATCGACGGTACGGGGCAAGGCTGGCACGCTCTGTTACCAGCTTTGCCACCGTCAGGAGAACAGGCAGATTACCACCGACATGAGGATATTTCCCGAGTGGTGGAATGAAACGAAACGTGAACTTGTCGCTGTCCCCGGCAATGAGAGGGTCTTGACTTCTTACCGGAAACGGGCGGAGAGGGAGATGCGGGACATCCGTGAGATTATCCGTGAACTGGACTGTAGCGGAGAAACATACACCTTGTCGGAAATACTCAACCGCTACCGCTCCCTGCCTTCCGAATCCGGTTTCCTGTATTACATGAAAAAAGAGACGGAATCGCTTTGGGAGAACGGCCAATACGGCACCTCGCATAATTACCGGCGTGCACTGAGCAGCTTTTCCGCTTTCCTTGATGGTGACGACATTCCTTTTTCGTCGTTGGACTCCTCTCTGGCGTGTCGGTATGAGGCATGGTTGTGGCAACAGAAGGTGGCGAGGAACAGCAGCTCGTTCTATATGCGGATTTTGCGTGCCGTCTATAACAAGGCCGTAAGGCAAGGTCTTGCGGTACAGGCTTTCCCGTTTCGTGAGGTTTATACAGGAGTGGCTCGCACACCGAAACGTGCTGTGGATGAGGAAACCATCCTGAAGATACAAAGGATCGACCTCTCGGATTCACCGGCCTTGGCACTTTCCAGGGACATGTTCGTGTTCAGCTATTGTGCCCGTGGCATGGCGTTTGTAGACATGGCATATCTGAAAAAAGAGAATGTGGACAACGGGCGAATCACCTATTGTCGCCATAAGACAGGCCAATACTTAACACTCCATATCGAACCGTGTATGGCAGCGATATTGGAACGATATGGGCAGGTTTGTCCGGAAAGTCCCTATCTCTTCCCCGTCCTTACCGATGAACGACCGGAGCAGGCTTACCGCCAATATCAGACCGGATTGAATTACCACAACCGGAAACTGAAACGGTTGGGAGAATTGCTCGGTGAACCATTACCTTTGTCCTCATATACACCCCGGCACAGCTGGGCTGCCGCCGCACGCAACCATGACGTACCGATTGCCGTCATCAGTGCGGGGATGGGACACAGCAGCGAAAGGACTACGCTTATTTATTTGGATTTTTTGGACAATGCCGTGATAGATAATGCGAATGAGAAGATTTTGAAGGATCTGAACAATACCATCTCTATGTAAGAGAGGGTAAAAATACACCGCAAAGTTAATCATTCTCTGCAAAAAAAGAAAAAAAAACGACCATTTTAATTTCCTTATTTTACCCCCCCCCATTTGTAATTATCTAATTAT
>OIXV01002165.1_pt1 | contig 16484 bp, 17 predicted proteins | sample 1587771 | NCBI WGS metagenome assembly OIXV01 (sample SAMEA3888893, study PRJEB22519) | human gut metagenome | biome: human gut; feature: human-associated habitat; material: faeces | place: Denmark | collected 2010
TTTAAAGGTTCAAAAGTGAAATTATTTGCTTCGTTTTTAAATAGAGAAATTTTGTCTGATGAAGAACGAGAACAAATAAAGAAATTACTAGATGAAAATGAATGAGGTGATATCTGTTGATATTCCAAATGTTGCTAAATTCCAGTGGATTAATCTTGATTATTATTGTATTGAGAAAATTTGCATGGAAATTGTTTCCCGGGAGAATGTTTGTCTTATTATGGATGCTTGTATTATTGAGGCTCATGCTTCCTGTAAAATTACCTATTTTTTTCAAAACAAAATTACCAATTGTCAATCAAAATAAAGTTTCTTTTTATGTTATAAATAAAAATGAAAATATTAATTTGATGGTTGTTGGAGGTATAATATGGGGAAGCGTTGCAGTTATTTTTTTAGGAACTTTGTTTTATGAATATTACAAAGGATATGTTTTACTTGCACAGGCAGTACCTTTTACAGATTGCAACAGCCAAACATTAAAAGAAATTACAAAAAGAAAGGTTAAAATCTGCGTATCTGATAGAGTTGTTACTCCTGTGACATATGGAATATTAAAACCCCATATTGTACTACCTGAAAGTATGAATTATAATAATGCATCGCTGGTACAGCATATAATTATTCATGAAGCATTTCATATTTATTGGATGGACAATTTGGTGAAATTTTTGTCATTTTTTATGAGATCTATTTATTGGTTCAATCCTCTCATGTGGTTATTATGTTTTTATTTGTCAAAGGATATTGAAATGGCATGTGATGAGAATGTAATTAGTTATATAGGTCATGAGGGGAAAAAAGAATATGCTTTATCACTTTATGAAATGGCAGAATATTATTCAGAAAATTTTAGGTTATTCAACGGATTTGGTAAAAGTGCCGTTGTAGAAAGGATTGAAAGAGTTATGAAATATAAAAAAAGATATTTTTCAATTTTTGCAGCTATTCTGATTATTGCTGCATCCGTGGTTAGTGTTTTTGCTGCTGGAAATACATCCAATATAAACGAAAAGACAATTTATAAACTTCAGAATCTTAATACTGAAGAAGTGGATAATTATGATACTGGCAAAGAGAGTAAAAATGATTTAGACATTATATCTTCTGATTTTGATGATGGGACAGAAATGAATATTTCAGCTAATGATACAGTCTCTGAAGAAACGCATTATAATCTTCATAGAAAATACAGGGAATGGTATCCTGAAATAACAGATGAAGAGGCTCTTGAAATTGAAAAGCTTCATGAATATAACAGGAATTTTGCCAGAAAAACAACAGGTGAAATTGTTGAGACACCGCAAAATTAGTGAAAAGATGGATATAAAAATGAAAAATAATAAGAGATATTTTATTAGTTTTACAGTGATTCTGTCAATAGTGATGTTTTCTTTTATTTCTTCTGTAGCAGTATTTGCTTCAGAAAACATATTTACTGATGGTACTGAGTTGGATATTTCTGAAAATAAAAAAACAAATCTATATAATGTAGATAATACTGCAAATGAAAATGATTTTATATCGGAGATAGAGGAAAGCGAAATGTCGAAGACAGTTCTCAATGAAGAAAATATTGATCCGAAAGAGCTTCATGCTTTTAACTATAACTATATTATGGAATAATGAATGCGTCAGATGTTTCTTTATATTCAGATGTATGGGCAATTATTCCAACAACCAGCGGAAGTAAAACTGTATATAGTACAGCAACTGTTCCTGGTGCAAGCTCATATTATGTAAGACTTTTGCAGGCATGTTTGAATTATTTAGGATATAATTCAGGGTCAGCAGATGGCATATATGGTACAAAAACTAAAAGTGCTATTAAGTCATTTCAGAGAAATAATGGATTAACTGTGGATGGTATTGCAGGAGAGATGACCTGGAGGTATATTGATATACGGGTAGATACATATTCTGAGACTCATGGAAAAGTTCCGTTTTGATTTTATATAATAGAAGAGGCTGTTGCTTTAACGGATAAAATTCGTGAAGCAGCAGCCTCTTTCTTTTTTTAAAGATGCTATGCATACTTAATACTGAAGGTTAGTGTGCTGATGAAAATATTGTTTGTTTATAAAAACATTTTCGTATATGGGCGAAGTGTTATAAAAGATTTATATATTTGCGTATGAAAAATGGGGGAGAAAATGAAAAAATGTGATTTTATTCAAAAAAGTGCTTGCATTTTATATTTTGCTGTGATAATATATAAGCCGAACGCGTGAGTATATTGTATTTGTGCGCTCAAAAAACTGCAGATTTTAATGAATTTACGGAAGGAGGATTTCCAGTGAAAGTAAGATCATCTGTAAAGCCGATCTGCGAAAAATGCAAGATCATTAAAAGAAAAGGATCTATCAGAGTAATCTGTGAGAATCCAAAACACAAACAGCGTCAGGGTTGATTGACGGTTTAAAGTTTGTATAACGTGCGGCTGCAGTGTGAGACGCCCGGAAGGGTTGTTCAGACTGTTAAGATAGTTTTAGCATGTATTGCCTAATACCGAGAGGCAACGTTGGCCCGTTGGCCGCAGTAATTCGGAAAGGCTGCTTTTCGCCAATTGCAGCTGGGTGTTTTACCGAGGCACCCCAATTAGGAACTGAGAAATAAGGAAGTGATGTGTCCGATACATCCCATTTCACCTTACTTGAGTGAGAGAATTCGCGAGGGTAAGTGATGTACAGGCATTAAGGACTTTCAAAGTAGAAGATGGAGGAAACAGTACATGGCTCGTATAGCTGGTGTAGACTTACCAAGAGAAAAACGTATTGAAATCGGTCTTACCTACATTTATGGTATTGGTAGACCAAGCGCAGACAAAATCCTTGCAAAGGCAGAAGTTAATCCTGACACACGTGTCAGAGATCTGACTGATGACGAAGTAAAGAGACTCAGCGCAGTTATTGATGAAACAATGACAGTAGAAGGTGACCTTCGTAGAGAAATCGCCCTCAACATTAAGAGACTGCAGGAAATCGGATGCTACAGAGGTATCCGTCATCGTAAAGGACTTCCGGTTCGTGGTCAGAAGACTAAGACCAACGCCAGAACACGTAAAGGTCCTAAGAGAACAGTAGCTAATAAGAAGAAATAAATAAAGCTTTAAACATCTGATAAGCGTAGGCTGATCTTATGAGGAAGCTTGCATGGACACTTGATGAATGACGAGCGAAGCGAGGAAATGAATTTAGTGGACATGGTGTTTCTTGTAACATATATTTGATTGATAAATAGGAAAGTGTAGGTTAGTTTTAAAATGGCTAAAGTGACTAAAAAAGCGACTGCAAAACGTCGTGTCAAGAAAAACGTTGAACACGGACAGGCACATATTCAGTCTTCTTTCAACAATACAATTGTTACTCTGACTGACAATGAAGGAAACGCTCTTTCATGGGCAAGTGCTGGTGGTCTTGGATTTAGAGGTTCAAGAAAATCTACTCCTTATGCAGCACAGATGGCAGCTGAGACTGCAACAAAAGCTGCACTTATTCATGGTTTAAAAACTGTAGATGTTATGGTAAAAGGACCAGGTTCTGGACGTGAAGCTGCAATCCGTGCCCTTCAGGCTTGCGGACTGGAAGTAACAAGCATCCGCGACGTAACTCCGGTACCACACAACGGTTGCCGCCCACCAAAACGCAGAAGAGTCTAATTGATTTAGAATATTAGGAGGTATTTGAGAAATGGCAGTAAATAGAGTGCCTGTTCTGAAAAGATGCAGATCCCTTGGCCTGGATCCGATTTATTTAGGAATTGATAAAAAATCCACAAGACAGTTAAAACGTGCAAATCGTAAAATGTCTGAGTATGGTTTACAGTTAAGAGAAAAACAGAAAGCAAAATTCATCTACGGAGTTCTGGAAAAACCTTTCCACAACTACTACGACAAAGCTGACAGAATGCCTGGACAGACTGGTGCAAACCTTATGATCCTTCTTGAGAGCAGACTTGACAATGTAGTATTCCGTATGGGATTTGCAAGAACAAGAAAAGAAGCTCGTCAGATTGTTGACCACAAGCATGTACTTGTAAACGGAAAATGTGTAAACATTCCTTCCTACCTTGTAAAAGCCGGTGATCAGATCGAGATCAGAGAAAAATCCAAAGGTTCTGAAAGATACAAAGGTATCCTTGAAGTAACTGGCGGACGTCTTGTTCCGGAATGGATCGATGTAGATCAGGAGAACTTAAAAGGAACTGTAAAAGAACTTCCTAACAGAGAAGCAATTGATGTTCCTGTAAACGAGATGCTTATCGTCGAGTTGTACTCCAAATAATCCATAGGATTATATCATAGAAAATTACCTGGTAATATTTCTATTATTTATACGATTCAGTGGTTGATTATTATCTTCCGCTGAATTGTAGTATTTGAATGAATACCCCTCAAACTTTTATTAACCCAGAAGGAGGGAACCCTATAGTGTTTGATTTTAATAAACCTAAGATCGAGATTACCGAATTATCTGAAGATAAAAAATTTGGCAGATTCGTAGTTGAGCCTCTGGAAAGAGGATATGGAACTACACTTGGAAATTCTTTAAGAAGAATTATGCTGTCTTCCCTGCCGGGTGCAGCTGTAAGCCAGGTTAAAATTGATGGTGTGCTTCACGAATTCAGCTCCATTCCGGGCGTAAAAGAAGACGTGAGCGATATTATCATGAATCTGAAGAGCCTTGCTATTAAGAACCACAGCACAGACAATGAGCCGAAAACCGCATACATCGAATGTGAAGGAAAAGGTGTTGTAACTGCAGCTGATATCCAGGCTGATCAGGATATCGAGATCATGAATCCGGATCAGGTGATTGCTACTTTAAACGGTGGCAAGGACTGCAGACTTGCTATGGAGCTTACTATTACAAAAGGCCGCGGATATATCAGTGCTGATAAAGGTAAATCTGATGATATGCCGATCGGTGTACTTGCAGTTGATGCTATCTATACACCGGTAGACAGAGTCAACATGACTGTAGAGAATACACGTGTTGGTCAGGTAACCGATTATGATAAGCTGACACTGGATGTGTATACAAACGGTACACTTGATCCGGATGAGGCGGTAAGCCTTGCAGCAAAAGTATTAAGCGAGCACTTGAGCCTTTTCATTGACCTTTCCGAGAATGCAAAGACCGCTGAGGTTATGATCGAGAAAGAAGACAATGAGAAAGAAAAAGTCCTGGAAATGAGCATTGATGAACTTGAGTTATCTGTTCGTTCCTATAACTGCTTGAAGAGAGCCGGCATTAATACAGTTGAAGAATTATGTAACAAGACTTCTGATGATATGATGAAGGTTCGTAACCTTGGACGTAAATCATTAGAAGAAGTTCTTGCGAAACTGAAAGAGCTGGGCTTACAGCTTCAGCCTGCAGAAGAGTAAGAATTGATCAGGTTATTGGTTCTCTAAGGGAACAATAACCAGTTAGCAAAGAGATATTATACGGTGGGGATGCCTAAGCAGTCGGACAGTAAGACCGAACAAGCGTGCCCGGCTGTCCCACAGATGGAGGAAAATTAAATGGCAAAATATAGAAAATTAAGCAGAACAGCTGACCAGAGAAAAGCTCTGTTAAGAAACCAGGTTACAAATCTGTTATACAACGGAAAAATTGTTACAACAGAAGCTAAAGCTAAAGAGATCCGCAAGATCGCTGAAGGCCTTGTAGCTATGGCTGTTCGCGAGAAAGACAACTTTGAGACTGTTACTGTAACAGCTAAAGTTGCAAGAAAAGACGCTGAAGGCAAGAGAGTAAAAGAAGTTGTAGACGGTAAGAAGAAAACTGTTTACGATGAAGTTGAGAAGCAGATCACAAAAGATGCTCCATCCAGACTTCACGCTCGTCGTCAGATGATGAAAGTGTTCTACCCGGTTAAAGAAGTTCCGGCTAAGGGCGCTGGCAAGAAGAAAAACACCAAAGATGTAGATATGGTTAAGAAGATGTTCGAGGAAATCGCACCAAAATACGCTAACCGTAACGGTGGATACACCAGAATCGTTAAGATTGGACAGCGTAAAGGTGATGGCGCTATGGAAGTGCTCATCGAGCTGGTTTAATCCGAAACAGAATTACTGATCATAAGAAAAGAGATATTTACGTTTCGTAGATATCTCTTTTTTCTTAATTTAGGGATACCAACGTGAGAAAGTTACTTTTATTAATAGAAATTTGTTTGTTAGCCTGGCTTTTGACAGGTTCCGCCCGGTACGAAGCGAAAAAAGAAATTCCAGTGAATACACCGGAATTTGACTGGGAAAATTACAATATTATAACGCATGCTCTGGGTGGGATTGACGGTCTCACATACTTAAATTCCAGAGAAAGCTTTATCAATTATTATGATAAGGGGTGCCGCCTGTTTGAGGTGGATCTGACGCAGACCAGTGATGGAGTTTGGGTGTGCCGCCATAACTGGAAAGAATCTCTTGGACAATGGAAAGGAGAAGAACGAAAAGTTCTATCCTCAGAAGAATTTTTAAATACGCCTATATATGGGAAATACACCCCTATGACCTTTGAAGACCTTCTGAAACTGCTGGACGAATATCCGGATGCATTTGTAATGATAGATTCCAAACAATATTCTGTCCGTAATTACCAGCGTACTCTTGAGGATTATGCACAGTACAGGGAAATCTCTATAAAAGCTGGCATCGAGCATACGCTTAAACAGATCATCCCGGAAATATACAATTCAGCCATGTATCCTGGAACAGCACTTTTGTATAAATTTCCTGCATATATCTATTCTCTGTGGCAGGAATATACCACAGAAGAATTGAACGATATTGCAGAATTCTGTCAAACCAATAAAATAATGGCTGTAACCATTTATCGTGACTACTGGTCCGAAGAAGTGCAGAAAATTTTTGACGAACGGGACATTTTGGTATATATTTATACCATAAATGACAAAGAGGAAGCCAGAAGATATCTGGCGAATGGGGCGCAAGGTGTCTGTACAGATGTACTGATCACAGATAACCTGAATTAAGCTGCACTGTCGAATTATATAACATACGAAAATAATACTTGAAAAGGACTGCCATTCATTGGCTCATTCATAATTGCTTTTTGAGCTTTACCCTGTGAATAGTAGTGAAAAAGGATTAAATACACATGAAAATCAGAACAATGGCTGCTGTTTTTGCAGCGAAATCTGCAGGCTTTATCTGCAGGAAAATGGGACGCCAGGGAGTGACCTGGGCGGGCAAGATCGCATTAAAGATCAATCCTGACATCCTGGAAGATCTTTCTTCTCAGGTGCGGAAGAAAATATTTGTAACCTGTGGAACCAACGGTAAGACAACCACCAACAACATGCTCTGCGCAGCCCTTGAAAATGAAGGGCAGAAAGTAGTCTGCAATCACACTGGTTCTAACATGTTAAACGGCGTTGTAGCAGCCTTTGTGCTGGCTGCCGGACCTACAGGCAGGCTGGATGCAGATTACGCCTGCATTGAGGTAGACGAGGCTTCTACCCGCCATGTATTTCCAGGCCTGAAGCCGGACTACATGCTTCTGACTAATTTGTTTCGCGACCAGCTGGATCGCTACGGTGAAATTGATATTACCATGAACATTCTGGAAGAGATGATCCGCACAGTACCGAAAATGCAGGTAATCGTAAATGCGGATGATGCGCTTTCGGCGTATCTTGCTATGGACAGCGGCAATCCGTATATCACATATGGAATCAGTAAGCCTGTCCAGAAGAGCGCGGCAAACGAGATACGGGAAGGCCGTTTTTGTAAAAAGTGTGGTGCCAGGCTGGAATACAGTTTTTACCACTATAGTCAGCTGGGGGATTACAAGTGCCCATCCTGTGGCTTTGCAAGACCAGAAATCAAATATGATGCCCACGATGTAAAAGTTGGTGACCAGCTGTCCTTTCAGGTAGAGGATAAGCACCTTACAGCCAATTACAAAGGCTTCTATAATGTATACAATATTCTGGCTGCTTATGCCGGGCTGCGTACAGCTGGATTTTCCGGAGAGCATTTCCAGAATATGCTTCAGAAATTCAATCCGGAAAATGGTCGTATGGAACAGTTCCGTATTAAAGGCACTGGTGTTATGCTGAACCTTGCAAAGAATCCTGCCGGTTTTAACCAGAATATTTCCGCAGTTATGCAGGATAAAACACAGAAAGATATTATTATCACCATCAACGACAATGCACAGGATGGAACAGATATTTCCTGGCTCTGGGATGTGGATTTTGACCTTCTGGGCGATGCGAGCATTCATTCCATTACAGTCAGCGGTATCCGCTGCCAGGATATGCGCCTTCGGATGAAATATGTGGACATTCCGGTTATGCTTGAGGAAAATGTGGAAACAGCGATCCGAAAAAGGATTGAAGACGGCGTAGGCAATCTCTACGTTCTGGTAAACTACACTGCATTATTCAGCACTCATAATATTCTTAAGAAAATGGAGGGAGAAAAGGAATGAAACTGACAATCGGACATTTATATCCTGATCTCCTGAACCTGTATGGAGACAGAGGAAATATCCAGTGCCTTATGAGACGCTGCCAGTGGCGTGGAATTGAGGCAGAGACCATTGCTTTTGAACTGGGGGACAAGATTGATTTTTCCAGATTGGATATTGTGCTCCTGGGCGGTGGTTCCGACAGGGAGCAGATGCTGGTTTGTGAGAAGCTGAAGGAAATTCAGCCGGATTTTAAGAAATATGTGGAAGATGGAGGCGTAGTTATCGCTATCTGCGGTGGTTACCAGCTTCTTGGAAAATATTATAAGACAGATCAGGGAACCATTACAGGGCTTGACCTGGTAGATCTTTACACCGAACAGGGAGAGGGACGTCTGATCAGCAATATTGTGCTGAAAAGCGACCTTTTTGATATGCCTGTGGTTGGATTTGAGAACCATGGAGGAAGAACCTGTATTAATAACTGCAAGCCTCTGGGAAAAGTACTCTATGGATCTGGAAATGATGGAAAAACAGGCTATGAGGGTGTGGTTTACAAGAATGTGATCGGAACGTACCTTCACGGTCCGCTTCTTCCCAAGAACCCGCAGCTGGCAGACTGGCTGATCGCACATGCTCTTGAGCAGAAATATGGAAAAGAAGTTCGGCTTGCGCCACTGGATGATACAGAAGAGAAGGCAGCAAATGATTACGTATATCATCGTTTTGTAAAAGAGAACTGATACAAACAAGCTCCATAGCCTGTTTGAAAAATTATTCCTGCCTTGCAGAAAGCCTTTTTCAAACACGCTCTGGATATGTACAGATAAAAATAAGGGGAACGATATGGCAAAAGGAATCAATCAAAAAGGGAAAATCCTTTATCTTGAAAAAATATTGAGAGAGACCAGTGAAACACATCCGTGCACTATGCAGGAAATTATCGGAAGACTTCAGGAAAACGGAGTCAGTGCTGAGCGAAAAAGTATTTATGACGATATGGAAGTGCTGAGAAGCTTTGGCATGGACATTAAGTTTAAAAGAGGAAAGTATACCGGATATTATGTTGCCGGAGAAGCTGACTCAGAGAGCGTAAATACATCCACTACAGAAAAGGAGAGTGGAAATCCGGAAGACTCTGCAAAAAACAGTGCTGGAACAGAGAATGAAGGCAGTGCATTTTCCAATGAGGCTCAAAAAAAGGCGAAAAATTCCTGGCTGCTTCCACCGTCAGATTCTGAGGAGGATAAACCGGTGAAGCTTCTTTGCAGAAATAAGAAAAAGAAAGAAGTCATGGCAGCACTTGGAAATTATGCCCAGTACAAGGAGAAAGAAGAGGATACTTTCGTTGCTGCAGTGCAGGTGGATGAGACCTCTGAGTTTTACGGATGGCTTACAGGCATGGGGAAAGATGTAATCCTTATGAAGCCTAAGAAGTCAGTTCAGGCTTACCGTGATTACCTGAAGGGAATCCTGAAAGAATATAAGTAAGAATGCTTTTTGAAAAAGCTTGGAAATAGAGAATGATATGAAGTTACATAGAAAGGGATTTTTATGAAAAAGCAAATTGCAGGACTTCTTACCGGACTTTTGGTGTGCAGTGCTTTTCTCACAGGCTGCAGTAAAAATGAAGCCACCGAGGCTGTAAAAGAGAGCACTGAGGACGAAAATGAGGGCACTGGAGACACGAAGGACGCTGACAGCAAAAAGGATACGAATAGAAAGTCCGATAAACAGGACAGTGATAAAAGTGATGAAAATTCAGAAGAAAGTGAGACAACTGAAGCCCCGGAGGAAAATCTTGATAAGGTGGGGGTTCTGCTTCCGGAAGAGGGAGAGGATATCAACAGCAGTCTGGAGCGTACAGAACTGAAATCACGCCTGGAAGAGGCCGGTTATGAAGCTGCTATGTATTTTGCCGGGGACGATTCTGACACCCAGGCAGAACAGATCAGGGAGCTTCTTCAGGATGAGAAACTGAAAGCACTGGTAATTTCACCTGTTGATCCATATGGTCTTACAGATGTACTGGAAGAGGCTTCTGAGCTCTCAATTCCGGTGATTGACTATGACAATCTGATCATGGATACGCCAAACGTGAAATACTTTGTCACTTTTAATATGCGGGCGATTGGAAAAGAGATTGCCAAAAATATTGTAGAGAAAGAAGAACTGGATAAAGTCCGGGAAGACAGAGGTGCCCGTACCATAGAGTTTCTTATGGGCTCTCCGGATGATGACGCTTCGTTATTCCTGTTTAACGGGATAATGGAGGTGCTGCAGGAGTATATTGACGATGGTACCCTGATCTGTCGTTCCGGCCGTGTGACTTTTGATGAAACCAGCATTATGGATCAGAATACAGATACTGCGAAGAAGCAGCTGAAATCCGAGATAGACGAATTTTATTCTCTGGAGAAAACTCCGGATATTATCTGCACTGCTTCTGATGATTTTGCTCTGGCAGCTCTGGAGCTTCTGGAAAAAGAGCAGCTCCAGCCTGGTGATGAGAACTGGCCTCTGATCACAGGTGTAAATGCAGATGCAGATGCTGTTAAAAGTGTGGCAGAAGAAAAAATCGGTTTTACAGTCATGTTGGATCGCCGGGATCTGGCAGAAGCCCTGACGAAGCTGGTGGAAACCTACCTGAATGGGGATGACGTTGATATCAATAATTATTCCCAGTATGATAATGGTGTGAAGATCATTGGAACGGTTACCTGTGATGGAAAGCTGATCGATAAGGATAATTATCAGATTCTTGTGGATAATGGATTCTATCTGGCAGAAATGATCGCGCCGGAAGCCTCTCCTATGCCTGTTCCCGAGGAAGTAAGTCCGACACCGGAAGTGACAGTGACGCCGGAGGCGAGTCTTACACCGGAAGGTGGTGAGCCTGAGAAAAAGAGCCAGGTAATTCCAAAGGATGAGCCTGAAGTGAGCACAGAAGAAGTTCCGGCTGTAAAGGATGGAGAAAACCAGGAGAGCAATAGCAAGCTGCAGAGTAGTGGAAAAGCATAAAACGGAAGTAAAATGAAAATACGTAAGTAAAATGAAAATACCAGTAATCGTTTGGTGATTACTGGTATTTTTGCTCTTAAAAATTAATCGCGGAAGGTCAGGGAATCATCTGTCATGGAATCAATGATAGCCAGAGATTCCAGACGGACACCCATATCGCGGATCTGCTGTCCGCCGTGCTGGAAGCCCTTCTCAATTACGATTCCGGCACCTTCAAGAGTAGCTCCGGATTTCTTTACAATATCGATCAGTCCGAGAAGAGCACAGCCATTTGCAAGGAAATCATCAATAAGAAGTACGTGATCCTCCGGGCCAAGGAACTTCTTGGAAATAATAACATCATAAACTTTCTTATGGGTAAATGATTCAATCTTGGTGCAGTACATCTCGCCGTCCAGGTTTACACTCTGGGATTTCTTGGCAAATACTACAGGAACATGAAAATACTGTGCTGCAATACAGGCAATGCCAATACCGGAAGCTTCAATAGTGAGGATCTTGGTGATGGGGCAGTCTGAGAAACGCGCCTTAAACTCCTTACCAATCTCATTGATCAGGTCAATGTCCATCTGGTGGTTCAGGAAACTGTCTACCTTTAATATATTGCCTGGTTTCACAACGCCATCTTTCAGAATACGTTCTTTTAAAAGCTGCATGGCTATATCTCCTTTTCGCTTCATGTCGTTTCGATTTTAGTATTTCTATGATACGACATTCTCTGAAGAAGTTCAATTATTTTTGACAAAAAAGTACAAAATATCTATAATGAAATTAATTTATGGAAAAAGGATTAGCTTTATTGTGAAAAACATCTGCAGTCAGCCGGGGAAACAGTAACGCAAATGCGGGAGATGACAAAGGAGCAGATAGTTTTACAAAAAAGAGCAGGTGAGAATATGAAAGAGTATGAAGTAATCTGGGAAATTTTCAATAAATGTCCAAGGAATCAGATGAGAGATGTATTTGTGGATGAGGTGGAAATTGAAGATCCTGAGGAATATGTGAAGAATAAATTTAAGGGAAAAGAAGTAACCTATGAGAAGACGGTTCTGGAAGATGGCACCATCATATTTGACATCCAGACCTCCCAGATCAAACAGAGATGTTCCTTTACGGAAATATAAGCTGCAGGTCACGAAGCGGATTTTAAGCTACTGCTTACAACAACGACCTTAGAGCATGTTTGAAAAAGGCTTTCCGCAAGATGTGCGTCACAATTTGTGGGAGATTTTGTCCGGATGAGGGTGCCGTAGCGGGCTACGGCAACCGAATTCAGACAAAATATACCGCAAAGTGGGGCGTGCAGATTGCGGGAATGATTTTTCAAACAGGCTCTAAGGCATATTTTTTAATACAATCATCAGAAATAGTGCATATTTAAGGGAAGTATGTTATAATAAACGGACGTGCTTCAAAAGAATTACACCAGTCAGAAACCATCCACAGAACACTGTTGGATATGCGAAATGGTTGGAAAAACAGGAGGATGACATGATAGAAGAACAGTTAGAGAACCACCTGCATGAAGGCGAGGAAGAGCATATGCATACCCATGTTCTGGAAGATGGCACCACTGTCATGCATTCCCATGGAGAACACGGACATCACCACAGTCATGCACAGACCAAGGCTGTACTGAACCGGCTTTCCCGTGCAATCGGGCACCTGGAATCCATCAAACGTATGGTGGAAGACGGCCGGGACTGCAGCGAAGTGCTGATCCAGCTTTCCGCAGTGAAATCTGCTATTAATAATACAGGCAAGATTATTTTACAGGATCACATTGAACACTGTATTGTGGATGCGGTAGAGCATGGAGACAAGGACGCCATCAAGGAACTGGAACGTGCAATTGACAGGTTTATGAAATAAATAAGGAAAAAGGAGATAGATAAAAATGGCAAAAGAATGTGACAGCAAGACTTGCGACAAATCAAGCTGTGAAGGCTGTGCCAGCAAGAAAAATCCGCAGAGCATGCAGGCAGCAATGAATGCAATGTCAAATGTAAAGCATGTAATCGGTATTGTAAGTGGTAAAGGCGGCGTTGGAAAATCCTTCGTGACAGCATCTCTTGCAAACAGAATGGCAAAGAAAGGCTATAAAGTAGGAATCCTTGACGCAGACATTACCGGACCATCCATTCCGAAAATGTACGGCCTGAAAGGTGCTGCCCAGGCAAACGACAGCGGTATTTTCCCTATGGAGACCAAAAACGGAATCAAGGTTATGTCCATTAACCTGCTTCTTCCAACTGAGGACACTCCGGTAATCTGGCGGGGACCGATTCTTGGCAACATGGTAAAACAGTTCTGGACAGATGTTATCTGGGGTGATGTAGATTACCTGTTCGTAGATATGCCACCAGGAACAGGAGACGTTCCGCTGACTGTATTCCAGTCCCTTCCGATTCAGGGAATCGTGATCGTAACCTCTCCACAGGATCTTGTAAGCATGATCGTGAAGAAGGCATACAATATGGCTGGAATGATGAAGGTGCCGGTTCTGGGCCTTGTAGAGAACTACAGCTATGTGAAATGTCCAGACTGCGGCAAAGAACTGAAAGTATTTGGCGAAAGCCACATTGACGAGATTGCCGCATCCCTGAATGTTCCGGTTCTTGGCAAAATGCCAATCGACCCGGCCTATGCAGCCAAGGTTGACGAGGGCGCCTTTGATGAGATCGATAATCCGTATATCGAAGCAGCAGATGGGGTTATGCCACAGTAAGAGGCTGAGAACACTATAGAAAATCACACAAATTGTGGCATATAATTTGCAAAAAAGATTCTGTGTAAAAACAAGATTGTAACATCCTGTTTTTACCAGAATCTTTTTCTTTTCTTTATTTCTTACTGCGGTAAGCTTCTGCTTCCCAATGGGTAATGAAATAAGTGATCTCATCTGTCATCTGAAGCGGACCGCCGAAGCTTTCTGCATAGACTGCAAGCTTGATGGCATCCTTAGCCAGAAGCTGGGCCTTGGCAGCTTTCCCCTTGTCATCTTCCATAATAAATGCACCAACGCCCTGAACCAGGATCAGTCTTGGTTCTTTATCATTTTCAGCCATAAATGCATCCAGTGCTTCTTTTGCCTGATCAATGTTTTCAATAAATAACGGATATGGACCGCAATATACAATGTGATCAGGAGTGAAAGGCTTCAGAAGCGGTGCGGCAGCTTCTTTATTTTTTACAAAATTATCTACTTCAGCAGCCGGTACAACCTCTACAGCATGTCCGAGCAGCTGGGAAAGCTTCTGTGCAGCAGCCTCTTTTTCCGGGGTAACAGCATCGCTGACGTCAGCTGTTCGTTTTACCTGTTTTTCAAGGGTGGAGATCACGCCATCAAATAAAACACCAATCTCTTCTACGGTATTTGCAGCTACGAAAATACCGTGATTCTGAAGCAGAAGAACCTGAACATCTTTTCCAAATTCTTCTTTATAAGCGTTCATTTTCTCATAACAGATACGTGCAAGAGTGTATCCTGGTTTACAGATGTCGATCCAGAGAACCTCTTTTCCAAGAAGCTGCTCGGAAAGTGCCTTTGCGCCATTGCCGCAGGTCAGACCGTTTACAAGAGTAGGATGAACATGCAGTACATAGGTATATGCAAATAAATTGTGGAGTAATGCTTCCACGCTTGGACGCTTGGTCTTATCTGCATCTGTTACTGCCGCCATTACATCTGCAAGATAGGCAGCTTCACGCTCTGTGTCATTTCCCGGATACTCTGTTTTCATGATCTCATTGAGACGGGCGCGGCTCATCTCAACGAATTCCTCTGCCTTAATGGTGGCAAGCTGTGTACCGGAGCCCTTTACATACAGTGTGGTTTCATCTTTGACAGAAGTATTTCCACCGCCTGCAAGAACGTAAGCAGGATTGCTTCCGTAAGTGTTTGACATTTTTACCAAAGTTGAAAGATCCATAAAATTTAATACCTCCCATTGTTTTTTTCATACATCTACATTGTACATGATATGGTAATATTTAGCTATCCAAATATGCTAAAAAGAAGTAGTTTTTGTGCTTTTTGATGAAAAATAGTCAAAAAACTTCTGGGCAGCCTGGGATAAGGGAAGGCTTTCGTGATATACAAGGGCTAATTGTCTGGGTGGAAGCTGCTGCTTCAGGCTGACCTCTATCAGAGCGGTTTCCTGTCCACGTAAAGAAGCCAGCATGTAATCCGGAACACAGGCAATTCCAAGACCAATGCGTGCCAGATCAATAAGCAGATCATTGCTGTTAAGCTCAACCTCCGGAATCAGATTCTGTCTGTGGGATGCAAAAAACTGATGAAGATATTCACTTGTTGTGCTTTTGGACGAAAGGGTGAGAAGAGGATATTCCATCAGCTTCTTTATTTCCAGGGCTTTTCCTTCAAGTGGAAAGAAGTCCGGATTGGCAACAAAAATATCCCGAAATTCTTTTACCACCTGTACTTTTGTGTGTGCGGTAAGCCGGGAATTGGGAAGATTGCTTACGATCAGATCCACCTGACGGTTTTCCAGAAGCTCCACGCAGCCCATGGAGGTGCTGTTTGTGACCTTGATCCGCACTCCAGGATAATCCTGATGAAAGCGCTTCAGGTAGTCAATCAGAAAGTACCGGCAGATGGTATCGCTTGCCCCTATCCGAAGCTGCCCCTGAAGTCTGTCTTCCTCAAGAAGCTGTGCCTCTCCCTGGGAAAGCATTTCCAGGGCTGGTTTAACATGTTGGAAAAGTATTTCTCCCTCTGGGGTAAGGGAAACCTTCTTGGTGCTTCGGAAAAACAGTTCCCGTCCCAGCTTTTTTTCCAGAGTCTTGATTCCCTGGCTTACTGCAGACTGGGAAATGAACAGCTGGCGGGAGGCTTCAGAGAAGCTTAAGGTGGTGGCAACGTAGTAAAAGCATTTGTATAATTCAAGATTGATATCCATATATAAATCCTCCAAAATCAAACTCGTTACTGTCCACTCCGTGACCAGTAACACGCTTCGCGATGCACAGAAAGACGAACCTTCTTGTGACAAGCAC
>OIXV01002185.1_pt1 | contig 16382 bp, 16 predicted proteins | sample 1587771 | NCBI WGS metagenome assembly OIXV01 (sample SAMEA3888893, study PRJEB22519) | human gut metagenome | biome: human gut; feature: human-associated habitat; material: faeces | place: Denmark | collected 2010
GCGCCGCGTCGAGCTTCGCGGTGAGGTCGTTGAAGTCATCCATCTTGATCGGGTCCGTCTTCTCCCAATCCGGAAATGCGTAGTTTGTTGTACGTTTCATGTCTATCCCCTCATTCGACATATTATTCAAAAGCCCCATAAAAGCCGAAATGAAGGTCTTCTTACACGGAAACCTTCATTTCTTTATAGGGCCTTTCATGATACACCGTATCATGAAGGGGGGAGTGCTCTAAAACGTACATCGAGCACCAAAGCCCTAATAAAATAAAGACTTGCACCCCTTGTTGCCGCAAGACGTACAACAGAGCCGCAAAAACGCGTTATACAGATGAAAAAAGGGCGGCACAGCCGCCCTTTTCCTTCTTGTTTCGCGCTCAGTCGATGCTCAGATCGCCGCTGACGGTGTCCACCTTCAGCGTGCTTGCTCCGTCGCCGTAGCGCCAGCGCCCCTCGCCGCCTTCGGCGTTGAAGGCGATCTCCGGCTTGCCGCTGACCGAGTCAAAGTCGAGCGTGAAGCCGTAAGCAGAGGGCGGCAGGTGGATCGTCACGCCGCCGCTCGTGGTCTCGGCTTCGACCTCCGCCGCGCGCTGCATCGTCAGCCCAAGGCTGCCGCTGACGGCGGAGAAATCGAGCTTCATAAAGTCCGCGTCCGCCGTCACCGTGCCGCTCGTCGTTTCGAGCGAAAGAGCCCGCGCCGTGCCGGTGAAGTCCACCGCGCCGGACACGGTCGTGATATTGGCCTCGTTCCAATATCCGCCGGAAATGTTGACGTAACCGCTCGCCGTCTCGACGGAAAGCTTCTCGCAGTCCGCGCCGATGCACACGCCGCCGCTCATGGTCGAAACGTCGATCTCCTGCGCCGCGCCGCACGCGACGTTGACGAGCGCACTCATCGCCTCCACATCGATCTCCCTGAGCTGTCCCGACTCGACCATCGACGTGGGCACGCGGACGGTCAGATATTTTTCGCCGTCGAAGTGCTTTTTCTCCATAAAGCCGATGCGCAGCGTACCACCGTCGACGCGGAGCGTCATTTTCTCGTTTTCGGCGAGCGGACGTTCCGACTTCTCGACCAGGGTGATGACGTCGACCGTGTCGTCGGGCTGGATGTCCGCGCCGCCGCCGAGCCATGAGATATCGAGCTTCGTGATCGGCGTGTTGCTGCTAACAGTCTGCTCCTCGCTGAACAGCTCCTTCGTTCCCTCCGCCTGCGTGCAGAAGACGTAGCTTGCGTTGCTGCCGTACGGGTCGCCGTCCCACAGCGCGTCGACTTCAAAAATGCTGATGGACGGGAGCAGCGCCGCGGTGTAGGTCCCGTCATCCTGCCACTGGGCGGTCACGGTCTCGGACGGCACGCTGGTGCTGCCCCAAGCGTCTGACGGCCAGCAACGGAGGCTGACGAAATCGGGCGCGTCATCGCCAAAATCGAGCGTCACGGTATAGAAATAGACCGCCGACACCGTGACGGGCATTTCGAGCACGGGCGTGATCTCGCGGCAGTTTTCGTCCAGCGGATGCGCGCCGCAGGCGATGGCCGTCATGCCCTGCAGGCCCTTCGTGTAGCGCCAGTCATAGCTGCCGCTTTTGAGTTCGACGCTGCCGCCGCTCGCGTTCGTCACAGTCAGCACCGGCGGCGTCTCCCGCGAACTTGTGTCCGTGCTTTTTTCGCCGCAGCCCGCAAGCAAAAGCACCAGCACGAGCGTCAGCAGAAGGGAAGATAGCTTTTTCATCCAAGTTCTCCTCGTTTCTTTCGGATATCCATATAGACGCAAAATGCGGGAAGAAGGTTCCTGCAGCCAAAGCGCCGCAGACTTTTACCCGCAAGGAATATGCAGCATCCGCAGACGGCGCAAAAAATTTCGAATCGTTTTTTTGGCGCGACATGCGCGTGCCAAAAAACTCTTCTCGCTCCGCGCGTGTCGAAGCCGCCCTTTGGGCGGCAAGGCACGAAGCGGAGTGTAATTCTCAAAAAACAAGGGACACGGTTTCCGTGTCCCTTGTTTTTTGAAGAATTAAAAGTCTGCGTTGCCGACAGTGCGGGGATGCAGCTCCACGTCGCGGATGTTGCCGATGCCCGTTAAATACATCACCATGCGCTCGAAGCCGAGGCCGAAGCCCGCGTGACGGCAGGAGCCGTAGCGGCGCAGGTCACAGTACCACCAGTAGTCCTCGGGATTCATGCCGAGCTCGCGGATGCGCTTTTCCAGCAGTTCGATGCGCTCCTCGCGCTGGCTGCCGCCGATGATCTCGCCGATGCCCGGAACGAGGCAGTCCGCCGCGGCGACGGTCTTGCCGTCGTCGTTCAGGCGCATATAGAATGCCTTGATCTCCTGCGGATAGTCCGTGACGAACACGGGGCGCTTAAAGATCTGTTCGGTCAGATACCGCTCGTGCTCGGTCTGCAGGTCGATGCCCCACTCGACGGGATAGTCGAACTTCTGGCCGCTCTCCTTTAAGAGCTTCACGGCCTCGGTATACGTCACGCGGCCGAAGTCAGACTCGGCAACGTGCTGGAGTCTCTCGATAAGGCCCTTGTCGACGAAGCTGTTGAAGAACGCGAGATCGTCCGGGCAGCGCTCCATGACGCGGCGGATGATATGCTTGATCATCGCTTCCGCCACTTCCATGTCGCCGTTGAGGTCGCAGAAGGCCATCTCCGGCTCAATCATCCAGAACTCGGCGGCGTGGCGCGCGGTGTTGGAGTTCTCCGCGCGGAAGGTCGGGCCGAAGGTGTAAACGTCGCCAAAGGCCATGGCGAAGTTCTCGGCGTTGAGCTGGCCGGAGACGGTCAGGCTCGTCTTCTTGCCGAAGAAGTCCTTGCTGTAATCGACCTTGCCGTCGGGCGTTCTCGGCGGGTTCTCCAGATCCAGCGTCGTCACCTGGAACATCTCGCCCGCGCCCTCGCAGTCGCTGCCGGTGATGATGGGGGTGTTGACGTAGACGAAGCCGCGGCTCTGGAAGAACTCGTGCACGGCGTAGGCCGCCGCGCTTCTCACACGGAAAGCCGCGGAGAAGAGGTTCGTGCGCGGGCGCAGATGCTGAATGGTGCGCAGATATTCGACGCTGTGGCGCTTTTTCTGCAGGGGATAGTCGGGGGAGGACGAACCCTCGACCTCGATCTCTGTTGCCTTGACCTCGAGCGGCTGCTTGGCCTCGGGCGTCAGCACGACGGTGCCGCGCACGATGAGGGCGGCGCCCACGTTCTGCGCGGCGATCTCCTTATAATTAGAAAGAGAATTCGCATCCATCACGACCTGCAAATTGCGGAAGCACGAGCCGTCGTTCAGCTCGATGAATCCGAAGGTCTTCATATCGCGGATGGTCTTCGCCCAGCCGCATACGGTGACGCTTGCGCCGCCGTACTGCTCTTTGTCGGCGAAGAGCGCGGCAATTCTCACTCGTTCCATAATAATTTTCCTTCCTTTTGTGGGTTTTCACGGGATAATAGAGGTATTATATGCCACTTCCCGTGCAAATTCAAGCCCCGCTTTGTATTGACTTTTGACAAGTTGTATGTTATGATGCAATCTTACCTCAAAAGGTAAACGTGAAACTTTCACCTATTACTTTACAGGAGGATTTTAACGATGAACAAGTATCTGGATATCGCCCCCGAGGTTGCTGAGGCCCTTGCCGCCGGTAAGCCCGTCGTGGCGCTCGAATCCACCATCATTTCCCACGGCATGCCCTACCCGCAGAACGTTGAGACCGCGCTCAAGGTCGAGCAGATCATCCGCGACGCCGGCGCCGTCCCCGCGACCATCGCCATCATCGGCGGACGGCTCAAGGCGGGCCTTTCCAAGGAAGAGATCGACTACCTCGGCCGCACCGGCGCGGGCATCCCGAAGGCTTCCCGCCGCGACCTGCCCGTGCTCGTCGCGCAGGGCAAGGACGGCGCGTGCACCGTCACCACCACGATGATGATCGCCGACATGGCGGGCATCCGCGTGTTCGCCACCGGCGGCATCGGCGGCGTGCACCGCGGCGCGCAGGAGACGTTCGACATCTCCGCTGACCTCGAAGAGCTGGCCAACACCTCCGTCATGGTCGTGTGCGCGGGCGCGAAGTCCATCCTCGACCTCGGTCTGACGCTCGAATATCTCGAGACCCACGGCGTGACCGTCATCGGCTACGGCACGAGCGAGCTGCCTGCGTTCTACACGCGCAAGTCCGGCTTCGGCGTCGACTACGAGCTCGACACGCCGGAGCAGCTGGCCAAGGCCTTCCACGTCAAGCGCGAGCTGGGCCTGCGCGGCGGTCTTCTCGTCACGAACCCCATCCCCGAGGAGTACTCCATGGACAAGGAAGTCATCGACAAGGCGATTGCCGAGGCCGTGGAGGACGCGAAGAAGGACGGCATCCACGGCAAGGCCACGACGCCTTATCTGCTCGCCAAGATCAAGGATCTGACCGGCGGCGACAGCCTGGATTCCAACATCCAGCTCGTGTTCAACAACGCGCGCCTCGGCGCGGCGGCGGCTGTGGAGCTCAGCAAGCTCGAAAAGTGAGATATTTTGTCATCTATCTCGCCGCGATCAATATTCTGACGTTCTGCGTCTACGGCGCAGACAAGCGCCGCGCCAAAATTCAGGGCGCGTGGCGCGTGCCCGAAAAGACTCTATTTGCACTCGCGCTGCTGCTCGGCAGCGCGGGTGCTCTTTTCGCAATGAGGGTCTTTCACCACAAGACGCGGCACTGGTACTTCCGGTTCGGCATCCCGGCGATCTTACTCGCGCAGATCGCGGCGGGGGTGTTCGTGTACGTGCGGTTTTTCGCGGCGTAAAAAATTTTTGGGAAATTTTCGGGTTTTGTGAAACAAAACAGACGTTTCTTGCGTCTAATCAATGAAGCAAAGGGAAACTGGGCGAAGAGGGAAGATAAAGAATTTATGAATTTTCCATTTTCCTGTTCCCTTATTTCCCGCGGCATGGTAAAATGCCATGTATGAGAAAGGCTCTGTGCGCGCGGGGCCGATCAAAAAACGAAAGGATGAAGATCACATGAAAAAATTTCTCTCCTTGCTATTGGCTATGACCATGGTCATGAGCCTCATCGTCCTGCCCGCAAGGGCGGAGGGGGAATTGCAAGGTACCGCCAGTGGTACGTTGAACATTAAGAACGATACAGAAGTAATTACCTCTCTTACTGTTGCAAAGTCCTCCAGTGTTACTCTTTCGGCTGATATTACTACTCCTGCTCTGAAATACAATGATCAGGACGTTACTTCCCCGACCACCACGTATAAGTGGAGCAGTAGCGATCCCAACATTGTTTCAGTAAACGAAAACACCGGTGCTTTGACGCTTACAAAAGGCGGAGACGCAACAATTACTTGTACGGCAACTCTGAGTGGTAGTACAACCGTTGAAAGTGAGAGTAAGACTGTGCAGGGCACCCTTTCTAAATCAGTCCCTGTCACCGTGGTTGACTGCACCGATGGTGTTGCGTCCTTCACGGTCAACGGAAAGCAGTATTCTGTCAGTAGTGGTTCTATAGATGTTTATAAGGTTGGTGATGCCGCACTTACCAAAGACAGCTTCACGAATATCCAGTATAGAACAAACTATACAGGAAATACCGGCGAAATTTCCTATACATCGAATAACAACAGTGGCACTTTAAGCGTTCCTGTTAAATATAATGATTCCTTAACTGGCACAACTTCTATCTCCATCACCGAGAAAAAGGTCGATGCGCCGACGGTTACGGTCACTTCTCCGTCCGCTGCCCCGTACTATGCCGGGCGGAACATCACCTTCACCGCAACCAGCACCAATGCACCTTCTGGTGCTCAGTATATTTGGACGTACAAGAAGGACAATGGCACTGAAACGACTTTGTCCACGACGACCCAAAACACTCTTACAACTAATGCATTTACCACTGCGGGCAGTTATATTGTTTCCTGCAAGATTAAGTTCGGCACTGCTGAAACGTCTGCTGCATCGGCATCGGCTGTCGCGGTTTCTGCTGACCCCTATGTTCCTACCCGTGACGCAAGAGACTATCCCTATTCGTTCACTTTGACCCGCAGCAGCGCCGTTGGTAGTATCCAGACGAAGACGCTCTACTCGCCGTATCTTCAGAATAAAGACACCACTTCTGATAAAATAACGAGCGGCTTTAACGTCACTTGGAGTTCCAGCAATCAGAATGTTGCGACGGTTTCCGGCGGCGTTGTGAGCGCCGGCTCAACTACCGGCACAGCGACAATCAGCGCAGTCATTACCTACAACGGCAAGACTTATCCTGCTGTGACCTACACGGTCAACAACTATGTGCTTTCTGCCGACCTGACCCGTCAGGTGTACTATGGCAATCCTGTCACCTACAGCTACAGCGACCTCATCGAAGCAGCTAACAAGGCGCTGAGCGGCAGCTATGGCTACGGCTCCTACTACGGCACGGTCACCACGATCGTCAGCGCATCCGCGCCCGTTAGCCTCAGCAACCTCGGCACGTTCACCGGCAGCATCAGCAATAACTCCGGTTATATTTATGCAACAGCTTCTTACAGTGGCCGCGGCAAGGCTCCTATCACCGCAACGGTCAAGACCTCTACGGGCCAGCCTGTTACCGTCACCCTGAACATTCCTGTGGTCCCCATCCCGACGACCTTCGATTCTCTGACGGCCGAGCCGATCACGACCAACTACACCACCTCGATCAACAACTATCGCATTACCTTTCCCTCGACCTACAGCACCTACTACGTGGTCCAGAAGAACGGCACGACCGCTCCCGATTATGCGACCGCAAGCCTCGTCGGCAATGCGTATTCTTCTTCCACCCCGTACACCCTGACCAGCACTGATTTCACCAATGGCCAGTGCACGCTGTATGTCATCGCCACCAACAACTACACCTACGGCAGCAGCTACGGAACGTACTACTCCGGCGCCATCACCGTGACCCAGACCAACCACGACATCAAGTACAACGGTGTGGTCGGCAATACGGTCCAGTTCAAGCACAACGACTTCACCACCTTCATGAACGAGATGTACGGCACCAACACCACCAGCTACCTCACGTTCAACTCCGTGAAGTTCACCAGCGTCCCCAACGCCACCACGCAGGGCACCCTCTACTACAACGGCGTCGCCATGACGACCGGCTACGGCAGCAACTATTTCAACACCAGCACCGCCGTCACCAACCTCGACAACGTCAGCTTCTCCGTCAGCTCCAGGGTCCCCAGCACGACCAAGGAGATCCGCATCCCCTTCACCCTGTACGCCACCCGCTATAATTCCTACGGCACCAGCGCAGGCACGTCCGTGACCTATTCCGGCGTCGTGGTCATCAGCCTCGTGCGCGAGGATGTGACCTTCACCGTCGCCCCGGGCGATTCCGTCCGCTTCACCGACAGCGCCTTCCTCACCTACCTGCGCTCCGCGAGCGGCATCAACTATAACTACAACATCGACTACGTGACCTTTGACCAGAGCGCCGTCAACGCCCTGAACGAGGGCGTGCTCTACGCCTACTCCACCGGCTTCAACGCCGTCAAGACCACCGACAGGTTCTACTACACCACCACGAGCTACAACCAGAACGCCCTGAGCGATGTGACCTTCCGCGCCAGCACCTACGCCAAGACCGGCACGACCGTCTACATCCCCTTCACCATCACCGCGAAGTACGGCACGAGCAGCGCCACCCGTCAGGTGACCGGCACCGTCGCCATCAAGATCGCGCAGACGATGAACTTTGTCGACGTGAAGACGAGCGACTACTTCTACGATTCTGTGAAGTGGGCCGTGAACGACAACATCACCAAGGGCACCTCCGCCACGACCTTCTCCCCGAACAACACCTGCACCCGTGCGGAGATCGTGACCTTCCTGTGGCGCGCGGCGGGTTCCCCGACCCCGACCATCACCCGCAACCCGTTCACGGACGTCAAGTACTCCGTGGGCTCCGACTTCTACAACGCCATCCTCTGGGCCAGCCAGAACGGCATTGCGGCCGGTACGTCCACCACGACCTTCGCGCCCAACGACAACTGCACCCGCGCCCAGATCGTGACCTTCCTGTGGCGTTACGCCAAGAAGCCCCTCGGTTACTACACCAACCCCTTCAACGATGTGAACAAGACCGAGTACGCTGCTTACTATGACGCCATCCTCTGGGCCGCCGGCAAGGGCATTGCCACCGGCAACACCCCCAAGACCTTCAATCCCGATGGCACCTGCACCCGCGCCGAAGCGGTGACCTTCCTGTACCGCTACGAGAGCACGAAGTAACAGCCTTAAAACGAAAGCCCCGCATTGCGGGGCTTTCGTTTTACCCTTTGGAAGTGTAAACTTTCTGTGATACGCCTTTACGGGTGGGGGAAAAGCGTGTAGAATGGGTCCATCAAGTTGAATTGGAAGTGTTTTTTGTGAGTAAATTCCGCGATACCCTCTGCCGCTTCATGTATGGCCGCAACGGCGTGGATGCGCTGAACTGGGCGCTGTTCGTCCTCGAGCTGGTGCTGAGCGTTGTCAGCTCGTTCGTGCGCGTGCAGGCCGTGGCCGCCGTGCTGTATTTCCTGTCGCTGGTGCTGATGTTCATCGTGCTCATCCGCATTTTTTCGCGCGACCTGACGCAGCGCCGCGCCGAAAACGCGAAGTTTTTGTCGTGGTGGGCACCGAAGATGAACGCCATGCGCGGGGCGCAGGCCCGCCGCGCCGACAAGGCGCACAAATATGTCCGCTGTTCCTGCGGCGCGTACTGCCGCGTGCCGAAGGGCGTCGGCAAGGTCGAGCTGACGTGCCCGAAGTGCGGCAAGAAAAAGGTCGTCAAAACGTGAAAGAAAAAATCCGTCCCGCGGGACGGATTTTTTTGTAAGAAAACCGGTTTTCCGCCGTCCTATAGACAGAAGGGGGTGAGGGCGCTGACGAATTTTGAAGAGGTGTACGCCGTGTACTTTGACGATGTGTACCGCTATCTTCTCTCGCTGTCCGGGAGCGAGAGCGTCGCCGAAGAGCTGACGAGTGAGACGTTTTTCCGTGCGATGGACGCCCTCGACCGCTTTCGGGGCGAGTGCAGCGTGCGCGTGTGGCTCTGCCAGATCGCGAAGAATCTCTATTATTCGCAGCTGCGGCGCGAAAAGCGCCTCGCTCCGCTCGAAGACTGCCAGATCGTCGAGGAGAGCCACGAGGAGGAGTTAGAAGATCACAGCGAGGCCGCGCGCATCCAGGAATTGCTGCACGCGCTCAGAGAGCCGTACAAGGAGGTCTTCATGTGGCGCGTGTACGGCGAGAAGAGCTTTCGCGACATCGGCGCGCTCTTCGGCAAGACGGAAAACTGGGCATGCGTGACGTATCACCGCGCCAAGCGCATGATCCGCGAGGGATTGGAGGACGAGTGAAATGGACAAAACTTGCAGCATCGTGCAGGACCTTCTGCCGCTTTACGCGGAGGATATGCTGCGCGAGGAGACGAAGGAATTTATGGACGGGCATTTAGCGCAGTGCGCAGCTTGCCGCGCCGAACTTGACGCGCTGAAGGCGGACGTGAAGCCCGCGCCCGTCAGCGCGCAGCCGCTGCGCGACTTGAAGCGGCAGCTTCGGCGCAAGAAGCTGACCGCCGTACTGCTGGCCGTCACGCTCGCGCTGACGCTGGCGACGGCGGGGTTCGCGTACCTCACCGCGCCGCAGTATCTGCCGTATGACGAGACAGAGTGGATGATCACGCGCTCTCCCCGAGCGCTCGCGGACGGCTCGATCATGTCGGATGGGCTGACCGATCTCAGCGGCATTGAGAGCATTTCCGTCAATCTGCTCACGCCTGTGTCCGGCACAAAGGTCACGAGTACGCAGGACCCGGACAGCGGCAAGACGGTCTACTTCATCACCGCATGGCGCACGCCGCTCGACACGTGGTGCGGCACCTTTGACGTGTCGGACACAGGCGACCACGCGCAGCGCGAGGCAAACGCGCTGCTGGACGCGCTCGGCGAGACGGAGTCCGCACGCACGCTCTTCACGCTCGACGCCACGAACTGCACGGCGATCTACTATTCGCCAAACAATGGGCAGGACGATGTGCTGCTCTGCGGCAGCATGAACGGCGGCATCATTTCTCTGCCGCGGCTGGCGTTGGGTTATTACGTTTTGCTATCGTTAGCACTCTTTATTACGCTGGGTATTTCATTTTTCGTCTGTCGCAGGAAGAAAACGGGCAAAGCGCTTGGCTATCTCGCGCTGATTCCCGCGAGCTATCTTGCCGGTCATCTACTCGTCAAGGGTTTCACGACGACGAGCTACCAGATGCAGCGCGATTTCTCGCTCATCGTCCTCGCCGCTGCGTTGCTCTACGCCGCGGTCCTGCTGGCGATCAACCTCTGGCGGCAGAAGCGGGAGAAGGTGTAAAACAAACAGGAAGAGACGCGTTCGCGTCTCTTCCTGTCTATTGTCCGGCCCCTGTATCCAAAGTCCTCTGGGTGAAGCCGTGATAGTCTGCAAACGTGGCCTGCAAGCCGTCGATGCCGTGTGTTTCCCATTGACCGGCCAAATACAGCATACCGCACATACAGGCAAATTTCTCATAGTACGGGCCGCAGACCGCTTCTTCAAGGAACTGCTTTTGCCTGTCAGGGTCCGTCTCCGCAAGCGCACGGTGCAGCTTGGCGCGGCTTGCCGCCGCAGCCCCGGTGAGCTGCGGCGTATACCGATCCACACGGTCGATCTCCGTCGCCTGATAGGAGAGAATATGGGCGAAGCCCTCGTGGAACGTATAGGCGTCCAGCCTCGTGCGATAGCCTTTGCTCTCCAGTGCAGCGTCGACCTCCGGATATCGGCGCCAGATCAGCAGATGCGTGATCTCATGCGTCAGCAGGTTGCGAATGACTGCGTCGAGGTTTTCGAGCGCCGCATGATCGCGCCATTGAACACGGTGCCGGAAAGCCGACGATCAAATCGAGCGTCGGCTGAAGTGTCTGCCAGTCGGGAAAAAGCGCATCCCAAATCGGGCAGTTGACCGGAACAAAACGCTTCACCGCTGTGCGGATACGCGCTTCAAGTGTGCGCACGGTCTCTCTAACTGTCTCTTCCTCCGGCGGCGCGGTAAATACGTTCCTGCCGAGATCAGACGCGATAGAGGCGCGCTCAAAGAGCCACGATCGACGGAAGTTGTCCAGATCCTCACCCGCACAGTAGGCCTGCGCGATCGTGCTGTCGATGAGCATTTCCATGCTCCTCCATGATAAAGAAACCTCTTTTGCCTGAACAGACAAAAGAGGTTTTCTGGCGCAGCGGGAGGGATTCGAACCCTCGTGAGGTTTCCCTCAAACTGATTTCGAGCCATTTGGAGAGGAAATCCAATGAAAATTGATGCGTTCCTCTCGTGACCCTTAAAACCGCAATCCACTCGCACTCACTACTCTGCACAAAGCGTAGAAAATGCGTAGATGGAGTCAAGTCTGCTGGACACAGCATAGTCTAAAAAGCACCAAATGTCAAGGATTTCCGAGGACGGAAAGCCAAACGCTCCACACGATTTCGAATCGTATGGACAAGGTGCTTTCGGGATAATATAGGTGCTTATAGGAAGGTCAAATCCCTGATATCACAACGATTCCAGGGCACACAGCATGCAGGGCTTGAGCCAGTAAAAGCATGAATTTCCCGCAAAGTGTAGAAAAAGTGTAGAAGTAAGAAGGACGAATAACCCTTTGAGTAACGATAGTTTCAGGCTCCCATACGGGAGCAAATGTGGTCGGTTGCCCGTCATTGACAAGTATCTCAGCTCCCAAATGATAAGGAGAAGCATATGGCAACAGACTACACCTACCTATACGAAGAATACCCGGAGGTCATCAGCGCTGACCAGCTTTACCGAATTTGTCATATCAGCAAGCGCAAAGCGAAATGGCTTCTGGAGCATGGATACATCCCCTGCGAGGACAGTGGAAAAAAGACCCGACGGTATAAAATCCGACTGAATGATGTAATAGACTATCTCCTCACACTTGAAGCTGCACCGGATTTGGTTGCGACACCCGTGGGAGCATTCAATGTCAAGCGCAAGCAACTCAATCCGGTCGCTCAGATATGCCAAAAGGAGTTTCAACGGTTCCTCTACAATATATGGACAGATGAAGCGGACATCCTACGAATCTCAGATGTGCAGGTATTGCTGGGGTATAGCGCTGGAACGATTAGGCAATGGATACTGCGAAAAGAGCTTCGTAGCACAAGGCTTCCCTGTGGCATACAAGTAACTGCGAAGGAATGGCTGATTGACTTTACCGTAAGATATACCATCAAAAATCCCTCTCACCTATCAATAACACATAGGAAACTGGTAGAACAGCATTTCTGCGATTGCTCTCAAAAATGCAATTAGAAGCACACCCTCATTGCAAGCTGTCATACAAAAAAATAGTATTCCAAGCTACAGACCGGAGTTTTATACTTCGGCCTCATTTTTTTACAACAGGAGGATCGCTCACATGGACACCCAAAACACAAGCCGTCAGCTTCGCTACCTCGAAGAAGTCCGTATTCCCCTGCACCGTGCAGGCTTTGAAACTCTGCCGGTGGAGGGAGAGCAGTTGCCTGTCCTTTGGAACGGCGTGCCCCTCTGCCGAATCACCGGCAAGGGCAGCGTGTTCTATCGGCGGGAGGATGCGGACACGTCCCAGGCAGAGGATGCCCTATATCGCGTCGAGGACATCGCCGCGAAGACGCTGGAGTATATGACCGCTATGGAAGCCGCCCCGCAGCTCAAAGCCAGCGGACTGGATGGCGACTACCGCATCCTCGCTGACTTTGGCGGCACGGTGCTGGCAGGTACTCCGAGCAAACACGGCGTTCAATTCGTTACATGGGATTGGGACTATGACCGCACGGGCGTGTCCCACGGACACTACTTCATGGAGAACTATGACGAAGCCAAGCAGGACTTTGCTATACGAAGCGGTCTCATCCACAAGGAGCATTTTTTCAGCACGGAGCAACTGACCGAGATATTCCGCTGCTGCGCCGATTCCGTGGATGAGGACTTCTTTGAGCTTACGGATACACAGGAAGAAATGATCCGCGGAATCCAGCAGCAGATCAGGGTGTGCGTACCGGATCTGGACGAGCGCGTCCGTCAGCAGGAGGAAGCATTGGAACGAGCCTCGCAGGAGCAGACAATGTAATACGACATGGCATGGGCCGGAGTTTTAGCAATAAGACTCCGGCCCTTTTTTATTTTCAAAAAAGGAGTTTGATTTGCTTGACGCGATACTTTATGAAGTTCACACCCCTGTTCGCCGCAGAGGTGCAGATGATGACGCCACCTCGTCATCATCCTCGCAGAAGCGGACGCATCCGCAGCAGCTTTCGCTACAGTGCCGACGATGTGCGCTGCAAAGACTGCACGAGATATGACAGCGGGCAACCCTGTCACCTGAATGAGTGCGTCTGTCTGGAGGAGCGCATCGAGGCCGGCGTGGTGGAGCTGAACACTCTGGCGCGGGAGTGCTTCGGCGGGAGGATGTTCCGCCCGCTGCAAAGACGGCTGCGAGATGAGCTGAACCGGCAGCCCTTTCGCTTCTTCCTCAGTGCTGCCCACAGAGAACGATGGACGCATTGGAAAAACCGCTGCTACGGTATGTCCGGGCGCAACGCGGCTGCGCTGTTTCTGCTTACCGCCGATGAGGAGCTTTGGCAAAGAGTCCTATGGCATTTCGACAGCAGCGGCTTCGACTTCCCCGCCATTCGCCTCTCCGGTATTCACCCGGAGCTGTACAGCATTTATCAGGCGGCGAAGACCATTTCCGTTGGCGGTGACAACATCGTGATAGAAGACCTTGCTTTTTCCGAGCTGGTCAGTGACAGGGCCTTTCGGCTCATCCTCGGAGCACTCCTGCTGTGCAGGTACGGCGAGGTGGTCTTAAATCTGGAAAGAAAAACGGAGGAGACAACATGATGAGCGCAGTTTTGAGTAATCCCAACCACCCGAAATACGGTGTGGCGACCATTCCATTCCCCATTCCTCGCGACCAATACACATACTGCATGGACTTGTTGGAGGCATTGGAGATCGGCGATGCGGTCAAGGCCGACTGCAAGGTGGAGGCGGTTGATAGCTTTTTCTCTGTCCTCAAGCGCACGGAGATGCTCACGGTCAATGTGGAGGAGCTGAATTACCTCGCCAAACGGCTGGACAGCTTCGACACCGGCGAGGCCGCACAGTTTCAGGCAATGGCCCACAAGCTGGAGCTGTTCGAGCTGAAGGATCTCATCAACCTGACCTTCTGCTGCCAGCAAGCCACGGTCATCACCGACTTTTCCGACCTCGCCGCTGTTGGCCGCGACCACTACATGAACCTGCACGGCGGCAGCGCAAGTGTGGATGAGCTGAACGCGCTGGACGGCAAGGGAACCGCGCGGCGGCTCATCGAAAACGGCGGCGGCACGATCACACCCTACGGCGTAGTCTACGACAACGGCATGAAGTTAGAGCAGATCTATGATGGCCGTCTCTTCCCCTGCTATTACTATGAGCCGAACGCCATCACCGTTGCGGTGATCTCCAAAAGTGAGCCGGAGGACACCAATCACATCACATGGCTGCTCCTCCCCATGGTCCAGGAGGAGATCGACCGCGCCCTCCTTCGCGGGGGCATCACAGACTCCGAAGATGTCCGCCTGCGGCTGGAGGACAGCCAGCTTCCCAATGAGGTGGATGTCCTGTTGGATATGGAGTACGAAACCCTCTCCGACCTCAATGAACTGGCAGAGGTGACGGATGGATTATCAAAAGCGGATATGGAAAAGCTGGGCGCCGTGGTCATGTTGGCAAAGCCAAAGTCTGCGGCACAGATCAAAAACCTTGCGGAAAGCCTTGACCTCTTTGACTTCGCCCCCGGCGTGCATACGCCGCAGGACTACGGCAAGTACATGATCCAGCAGTCCGGCCGCTTTGAGTATGACGAAAACCTCGATGCTTTTTATGACTATGAAAAGTACGGCACGGAGCGCATGAACGCGGAAGACGGAATGTTCACCGACCGTGGCTACATCGCCTATAAGGGCTATATCAGCATGGAAGAAGTGATGAACGGTGGTCAAAGCAACCACATGGTGATGGGAGGGCTTTCACAATGATCATTCAGGCAGAACTGAAGTGTAAGCAGACCGGGTGCGAGGCAGACCCCTGTGCCGTGGATAAGGTCATTGAGCTGCCAAGCCCGCGGTTCCGGCAGTTCAGCCGCGCGCTGCTGGCTGACTACGATTTCATCGCAGAGAACAAAAATGCCATCCAGCGTGATGAGAATGCCAGGCACTGTCTGCTCATCCTCGACGCGGAGGGAACGGATGGTTTCCTTATTGACCCGCAGGGGTATAACTATGCCCGGTACAGTGCCTTTGTCCCCAATGCCCGCAGTTTGCTGACGCCGGATATGGCAATCGACCGCAGTTACCTTTCATCGGCAGAGCCTTGGCGCAATGAAAATCGGGATGAAATGCTCCGCATGACGCTGCGTGTCGATGGAAAGCCGGACTACACCCTCGTCCTCCCCGCTGACGAGGAATACCTCGACGCTGTGAAGGCTTACCTCGATATTGATGTTTTCGCGGATGCCATGCTCTGTGATATTCGCTTCAAGGTGCCATACATCGGTGAGCTGATCCGTGATACGGATTGCCCCGCCGTGGAGGATTACAACGATTTTGCCGAAGCCTTGGAGGACATCTGGCAGAAGGACGGGATGCTCCTGACCTACGCCGCCGTGCTGGAGGCTGAGAAGCCGGAGACCCTGCACCGTGCCTGTGATCTCCTGCAAGATCTGGACAACTACCAGCGCATCACGGAGGGCGCCTACGGTTACGGTCAGCAGCGATTGCAGGAAACGCTGGGGCTGGACGATGAAGCCATCTATGAGTTGGACGGCTACATGGATTTTGAGAAATACGGTCAGGACTGCATGGAAAACGACTGTGTGACAAAAACAGAGTTCGGCCTGCTGCGTCGCTTGGACCCGCCCTTCCCGGAGCAGACACAGGGGCAGCAAATGTTTCGGTAGACTTTGCGGCAGATGTGTAGTATGTTTGCCGTTACCAAGAAAGGAAGGAACACCAAATGGCTGTAAACGCAAGAACAGAGGAATTCCAACACATTGAAGTATTTGATAAGCCCGCGCTGTTCACCAACGGGCGTATTGCCCGTGATACCGTGCCGAAGGGCTGGTACTGCTATGACATTCGCGGCTCTGACGATGATCCCGGTGCGCTGTGCTACATGGAAGAAAATGTTGTGGTCAACCACGCAGGCTCGGTGCTGATGCCGAAAAAGCTGGCGATGCCTAAGTCCGGGCGGCTGGATGTGCGGGATGAACTCGGTTTTCTCGATGAAGGCAACATGACGCTCCGTGAGTTCTGCGAGGCGCATCAGCTCCC
>OIXV01002187.1_pt1 | contig 16375 bp, 13 predicted proteins | sample 1587771 | NCBI WGS metagenome assembly OIXV01 (sample SAMEA3888893, study PRJEB22519) | human gut metagenome | biome: human gut; feature: human-associated habitat; material: faeces | place: Denmark | collected 2010
TGAATTAATTTCATATTAACTTATATTATCGATTTTTTAGATAAAGCAACCGATTGCGTTTTTTCTCTTGTTTTGACTTCTAATTTGTGCGACAATGAGTATATCAAACAAGTCAAAGGAGTCTGCTATGAATACTACTGCCATTTATCATCGTCCCGAAAGTGAATTTGCGTATTTGTACGAGAAGGATAAAATGCATATCCGTTTGCGTACCGCCCGTCAAGACGTCCGCCATGTCCAGCTGCTTTGCGGTGATCCTTACACACTGTATAAAGAAGCTTGGTACCAGCAAAGAATTGAAATGAAAAAAATTCTTTCCACGGACTTGCATGATTATTGGCAAGTATCGGTCGGAGCAGAATTCCGCCGTTTGTCTTACGGCTTTTCCATCGAAAGTTACGATGGGTTGCATGTCTTTTATGGAGACCACGGAGTCTATCCTTTTGAGCAGCAATATTTAGAAATGAACAACAATTATTTTCGGATGCCTTACTTCCAAGAAGCCGATCGTTTCAAAATTCCCGAGTGGGCAAAAGAAACCGTTTGGTATCAAATCTTCCCTGAACGCTTTGCAAATGGGGACCCATCAAATGATCCAGAAGGTGTATTGCCTTGGGGTTCAAAAAATCCCGATCGCCAAGACTTTTTCGGCGGGGATCTGCAAGGGGTCATCGATCATTTGGATTACCTCGTCGATCTAGGCATCAATGGGATCTACTTCTGTCCGATTTTTGAGGCCTATTCGAATCACAAGTATGATACCATCGATTATTTAGCCATCGATCCAGCGTTTGGGGATAACGACACCTTTAAACGCTTAGTGGAGGAATGCCACAAACGCGGCATCAAAGTCATGCTAGATGCTGTGTTCAATCATATGGGGGATACTTCGCATCAATGGCTAGATGTCATCAAAAACGGCAAAGATTCGCCCTTTGCTGATTGGTTCCACATCAATGAGTTTCCTGTCAACTACAAAGAAGGGGAAAACTTTGAAGATGCCTATGACATCACCTATGATGTGTTTGCCTTTACGCCGCATATGCCAAAACTCAATACAGAAAATCCCGACGTGCAAGATTATTTGTTGAAGATCGCTCGTTATTGGATCGAAGAGTTTGATATCGATGCTTGGCGCTTGGACGTTGCCAATGAAGTCAGTCACCACTTCTGGAAAAAATTCCGCCAAGTGTGTGATGATGCCAAAGATGATTTTTATATCCTTGGGGAAATTTGGCACTCTTCTCAACGGTGGTTACAAGGCGACGAGTTTCATGCAGTAATGAATTACGCCTTTACGGATGCAATCATTGAATATTTTGTCAAAGACGAGATCTCCATGACGAAAATGGTCTCGGAATTAAATAACCAGCTGATGTTGTATCGGGAGCAAACCAATCAAGTGCAGTTCAATATCTTGGATTCTCATGATACCCCGCGCTTGTTAACTTTGGCTCGAGGAGACAAAGACTTGATGCGCCAAGTGATGGCCTTTACGTATCTGCAACAAGGCGTTCCTTGCCTGTATTACGGTGATGAGATCGGTTTGACCGGCGATATGGACCCGGATTGCCGTAAATGTATGATTTGGGAAGAAGAAAAGCAAGATCGTGATCTCCTGCATTTCACTCGCTCATTGATCAGCATTCGCAAAGACAACCAGAAAGTCTTATCAGAAGGTTCCTTGAGTTGGAACTGGGTTTCGGAAGAGGATGGACTGATCATTTTCGAACGAGAGTTAGGGGCACAGCGGATCATCGGTATTTTCAATACGGGCGATGACCAAATCACTCTTTCTCGTCCTGATTCGATCCTGATGGAACAGTTTGTCCAACTGGAAGATGAAACGATGATTATTGATAACAAAGGCTTTGCTATTGTCAAAGTAAACAACGAAGAATCGAATGAAGCATAAAAATGAGGCAAGAATTGCATATGCAATTCTTGCCTCATTCAATGTTTTGGGTATTTTTAATTTCCCCATGCACGTTGGAAAGAATCTTCCCCAAAATTCCTTCTGTCGGTATTATATCCTATAACACCTGAATGTGACAAATGATAACCCTTAAATATAGGTAGATTTTTTCTGTAAAGAGGGAAAAGATTGGAAATTTAGACAGTATTGCCTTCTTTTTGCGCTTCTTTCCACGAAAGGTCTTTTCTTTTTTACAAGATATGATAAACTAGTAAAAATGTATTTTTATTCGAGGAGTGATTTGATGAGTACAGGGTATCACGTAGCAGTTGTCGGGGCTACCGGCGCAGTAGGAACAAAAATGATTGAGATGTTGGAGAAGACCACGTTGCCGATCAAAAAAATAACGTTGTTGGCATCCAAACGTTCTGCTGGGAAGACCCTTGTGTTCAAAAATGAACCGCTCGTTATTCAAGAGCTGACCGCAGATTCCTTTGCGGGAGTCGATATTGCATTGTTCAGTGCCGGTGGTGGCATTTCAAAACAATTTGCTCCAGAAGCAGTCAAACACGGTGCAGTCGTGATCGACAATACCAGTCATTTTCGGATGGACCCGAATGTTCCTCTAGTCGTTCCTGAGGTGAATCCTCATGCATTAGCGCAACATAAAGGAATCATTGCCAATCCGAATTGTTCAACGATTCAAATGATGGTGGCATTAGAACCGATTCGTCAAAAAGTCGGTTTATCGAGGGTCTTGGTTTCAACGTATCAAGCAGTTTCAGGTGCTGGCGCCCAAGCCTTGGCTGAATTGACTCGTGAATCTCAAGAATTATTAGCTGGCAAAGCCGCTGATGAACTAAACCCTGAGATTTTACCAGCAGGCAGCGACAAGAAGCACTACCCAATCGCGTTTAATGCCTTGCCGCAAATCGATGTTTTCGCCGAAGAGGATTATACTTACGAAGAGTGGAAAATGATCAATGAAACGAAGAAGATCATGGAAGATACGCAGATCAAAGTAGCAGCTACGTGTGTGCGGATCCCTGTTTTTAGCGGTCATTCAGAGTCGATTTATATCGAGACCAAAGACCATGCTAGTGTTGAGGAAGTCAGACAGTGGATCAGCGAAGCGCCAGGAGCTGTCTTGCAAGATGATCCGAGTCAACAAGTGTACCCGCAAGCTTTGACCAGTGTGGACAAAACAGAAACCTTTGTTGGTCGGATTCGCAAAGATTTGGATGTCGAAAACGGCTTGCATTTATGGGTCGTTTCTGATAATTTGCTGAAAGGGGCGGCATGGAACTCCGTTCAAATCGCCGAAAGCCTGCATCAGCAAGGATTAGTTCATGTGTAAACCATAAGTTTTTCAGAAAAGTGTGGTGAATGCCACGCTTTTCTTTTTTTTGTTGTATAATAATAGGGACGGCTTATGCTTGGGAAATAATACAGTAGAAAAAAATTAAGAGGTGAATAAAAGTGGAAACGATAAAAATCATTCCTCTTGGCGGTGTACGCGAAAACGGAAAGAACATGTACATTGCTGAAGTTGGCGAGGATATATTTGTGCTGGATTGCGGTGTCCGTTATCCAGAAAATGAATTATTAGGGATCGATACAGTGATTCCAGACTTCACATATTTAGAAGAAAATGCCGACCGTGTGGCGGGTGTCTTCTTGACCCATGGGCATGCAGATGCGATTGGTGCATTGCCTTATTTCTTGGAGAATATCCAAGTACCGGTCTTTGGGACCGAGTTAACGATCGAACTAGCAAAATTGACCGTGAATAAAAATGAAGCTACCAAGCGCTTCAAAGATTTTCATGTGATCGATGAACATTCGGAGATCGACTTTGGTCATGCGACCATCAGCTTTTTCCGTACGACCCATTCTATCCCTGATTCTGTTGGGATCAGCGTCAAAACAGAAGCTGGCAATATCGTTTATACAGGAGATTTCAAGTTTGACCAAACAGCGATCCCTATGTATCAAACCGATTTTGGCCGCTTAGCGGAAATTGGAAAAGAAGGCGTCTTAGCATTGCTAAGCACGTCTTCAAATGCCGAAAATCCAACGCCGATCGCTTCTGAATTGACGATCCAAGATGAAGTTTACGACAATATCCGTTACTGGGAAGGTCGGATCATCGTTGCTAGTGTTGCCAGCAATTTGCAACGGGTGCAACAAGTATTAGATGCGGCGTTTCGTTCTGATCGCAAAGTCGTTTTGACCGGGCAAGATTTTGGTCGGATCATCAAAACGGCCATGAAGTTAGGGAAATTAAAATTACCTGCCGAAGACTTGCTGATCACCCAAAAAGAAATGAAAAAATACTCAGACGAACAGTTGCTGATTTTAGAAACAGGTCGTATGGGTGAACCAATCAAAGCGTTGCAAAAAATGGCCAACGGCTCTCACCGGACGCTGCGTATCAAAGAAGGAGATCTTGTTTACATCACAACAACGCCGACAACGGCAATGGAAACTGTGGTTGCGAAAACGGAAGATATCATCTATCGCGCTGGCGGTACCGTAAAACAGATCTCGGATAATTTCCGTGTTTCTGGTCATGCCAACCCGAATGATCTGCAGCTGATGTTGAATATGATGAAACCGAAGTACTTTATCCCTATTCAAGGCGAGTACCGCCAATTAGCCGCCCATGTGGACTTGGCGCAAGAAGTCGGGATTCCGATGAAAAATATCTTTATTACTGCTCGTGGAGATGTGTTAGAGTACAAAAAAGGCGAAATGCTTGCCGCAGGTGCGGTCCCAGCTGAAAACGTCATGATCGATGGGATCGGTGTCGGTGACATTGGGAATATCGTCTTGCGAGACCGCAAAGTCTTATCTGAAGACGGAATCTTCGTTGCGGTAGTGACGATCAATCGTCGTGAAAAGAAAATTATTTCTGCACCACAAATCACTTCTCGTGGATTCGTCTACGTGAAAGCCAGTCGCGATCTGATTCGTGAAAGTGGCGAGATCGTGGAAGAAATCGTAGAAAAACACCTTCATGATGAAGAGTTTGAATGGAGCAAATTGAAACAAGATATCCGTGATCGTTTGAGTCGGTTCTTGTTTGAACAAACCAAACGCCGTCCAGTCATCTTGCCGGTCATCATGGAATCAAGCCAAAGAAATCGCAACCGTAAATAATTCGTTTTGACCTACTGACAAAAGCAGGTGAAAGAATAGCCGTTTGACGGCCGATTTCTTTTCACCGAAGCTTTTGTCTTTTTTTATGTAAGAAAACAGGTGGCGTTTTTTTTACAAAATGCCCCTTATTTTGGTCGTGATGAGCAGATAAGGATTGACGGCGAATGGATTTCGATCAATAATACAAAGTTGTCCCCCTAAGACTAGAGGAACAAAACAAGCAAAGAGAGGATGGTCGATTTGTGAATAGTTATCAAGAAAATCCCGTAGTACAACAGAGAAAGTGGTGGATTCTCATTGCTGTTTCGATGTTTACCTTTATGTCAACACTGGATGGGAGTATCGTAAATATCGCTTTGCCGACGATCTCGGCAGATATGGGTGTCCCTATGAATCAAGCGGAGTGGGTCGTATCCGTCTACTTGATGATCGTTTGTGCCTGCCTTTTGTTATTCGGTAAGGTAGGGGATAGTTGGGGCAAGATCAAAGTATTCCGCTTGGGAATGCTGATCTTTATTATCGGTTCGCTGTTATGCGGGTTTAATCATTCCTTAGCATTTCTGCTATTTGCCCGAGTCGTGCAAGCGATCGGTGCCAGCATGACGATGGCGACAAATACCGGAATCATTACTGAAGTTTTTCCTATGAGTGAACGAGGACGTGCCTTAGGGATGATCGGTGCCTTTGTTTCGTTAGGATCCATCGCTGGTCCTGGATTAGGCGGAGTGATTTTGGCGCATTTTTCTTGGCCGTTTATTTTTTGGATCAATGTTCCAGTCGGTATTCTGACAATGATTGCTGGAGAAAAGGTGTTGCCAAAAGATATCACCATGAGTCATGATTCCATCGATAAAACCGGGTTTGTGCAGTTTTCAATTGCAATTATCAGCTTCTTCGGTGGCATTTTTCTTGGACAAGAGCGTGGCTTTCTAACGTGGCTGCCGCTGCTGTTGGTGGGGATCGCCTTAGTGGCATTCATCGTCTTTTTGCGAGTAGAAGCGCGTGTGAGCAAACCGCTGATTACCTTTGGGATCTTTCGTAATAAAATTTTCACCATGAGCCTGATCACGGCGTTGCTGATCTTTTCTGCAAACTTTTTTGTCAATGTCGTGATTCCCTTTTACTTGCAAAGTGCCCGAGGCTTAACGCCGAGTGTGGCAGGAATGCTGATGATGGTCTTTCCTTTGATGATGGTCATTGGTTCACCACTTAGCGGCTATTTGACGGACCGTGTAGGACCGGAGATCTTGGTCTTAGCTGGCTTAGCGTTGCTGTCCATCACTCAGCTGATGTATATGTTTATGAATCAGCATACGCCGATTTGGTACTATGTCGTCGCTACTGCCATCATGGGGTTAGGCAATTCGTTGTTCCAATCCCCCAACAATACGATGGTGATGAGCAGCGTCACCAAAGAAAATCTTGGGGTGGCAGGTAGTCTAAATTCCTTTGCCCGTAACTTGGGCATGGTCTTAGGGATATCCTTAGCAACGACGATTCTTTATGCCGCAATGAGTCAAGCCTATGGGAAGCATGTGACGACCTATGTCGCAGGTCGGGGAGATATTTTTGCCTATGGCATGAAAATCACCTTCTTTGGGGCGTTCCTTCTTTGTATCACGGCGTTATTCTTAACAGTCTGGCGCATCTATAAACAAGGCGGACGTAAGAAAACGCTATGATCGCTTGAAGTCATCAGGTCGAACTGTTCTATTCCTTATTCAGAAAGGGTAGAACAGTTTTTTTATTTTTCTTGACAAGAACCAGAAAAAGGACGGATGTAATAAAGCTGCCAGAATTTGTGCTTTTGGATTTCTGGCGTTATCTGTTATAATGAAAAATATTAGACTGTATTACTTAGATGGAAAGGGGAATGTTGTATGAAACTTACGTATCACGGACACTCGGTGCTTGCTATCCAATTAGCGGATGGCCAAAAATTGTTGTTTGACCCTTTTATTACTGGAAATGCTCTGACTGATTTGGATGCAGACACAGTGGAAACCGATTGGCTTTTGATCACGCATGGTCATAGCGATCATATTGGGGACATGGTGCCGATCGCCAAAAGAAATGAAGCACCAGTGATCAGTGTCGTTGAAATTTGCCGCTATGCAGCCCGCAAAGGCGTTGCTGAGACGCATGGCATGAATATGGGAGGCTCTTTTGAGTTCCCGTTTGGCAAAATCTCAATGGTGGAAGCGAAACACAGCTCTGGTCTTGAAGAAGACGGAACGATGATCTATATGGGCAACCCAGTGGGGATCATTTTAGAAGCAGAAGGCAAAACCATCTACCACGCTGGCGATACTGCCCTCTTTAGCGATATGGCGATGATCGGTGAACGTTTCGACATCGATGTGGCGTTTTTACCGATCGGGGATAATTTTACGATGGGCGTTCAAGATGCTGCAACAGCAGCGGCGCTTTTAAACGCGAGCAAAGTAGTACCGATCCATTACAATACGTTTCCAATGATCAAGCAAGATCCGCAAACCTTCGTGAATTTATTGCCGGCAGGTGTGGGCCAGATCCTTGCAGTCGGTGAGACATTAGAAGTTTAAGCAACAGGAAGATTCGTAGTAGGAATAGGGGATAATTATGGCGACAAAACACGACTTGATTTTAGCGCATATCGAGAATCTGCCTGTAGGCGATCGCATCTCGGTGCGGGGAATCGCAAAAGACTTGAATGTCAGTGAAGGAACAGCCTATCGGGCGATCAAAGATGCGGAAAATATCGGCTTGGTTTCAACGATCCAACGTGTGGGAACCATTCGGATTGAACGGAAACTAAAGAAACACATTGAAAAACTAACTTTCGGCGAAGTCGTCCAAATCATTGAAGGCGATGTTTTGGGCGGCGCAGCCGGTTTAGACAAAGACTTGAACAAATTTGTTATCGGCGCCATGAAGGAATCGGCAATGGAACGCTACATCACGCCTGGTTCCTTAGTGATCGTCGGAAACCGTAACGAAGTCCACAAGTTGGCACTGGAAGATGGCGCAGCCGTCTTGATCACGGGGGGCTTTGAAACCTCAGAGGAAATCTGTCGCTTAGCAGACGAATTGGAGCTGCCGATTTTACAAACGACCTATGACACCTTTACCGTGGCAACGATGATCAACCGTGCCTTGAGCGACCAGCTGATCAAAAAGGACATCATGCTGGTGAGTGACATTTATATGCCATTGGAAAAAACCAAGTATCTACACACCTTTGATACGGTCAAGGATTACAAACTGCTTTCGGAGTCTACCAACCACTCCCGCTATCCAGTCGTCAACAAGAATATGCGGGTCGTTGGGATCATCACAGCCAAAGATGTCCTAGAAAAGCCTGACACGCAGATCATCGAACGAATCATGACCCGGGAACCACGGGTCGTAAAAAAAGAGATGAGTGTGGCCTCTGCCAGCCATCAGATGATTTGGGATGGCTTAGAAGTGATGCCCGTCGTAGCAGATGACCTTTCTTTGATTGGGATCGTTACACGCCAAGATATCATGAAAGCGATGCAGATGGTCCAACGACAAACACAAATTTCAGATACGATTTCAGACCAAATCTCGGGACAGATGCAAGTCATCGAACAAGATTTTGAAGGGAACAAATTGCCGCAGCCACATTTCAGCTTTGCGGTGACGCCTCAAATGGTCAATGAAGTCGGAACGATCTCTTTTGGTGTCTTGAGTGAAGTGATCGCGAATACGGCAAAACGTACCATGCAGTTGAATCAACGGCGCAATAGTTGGATCGAGCAAGTCAATCTGCATTACTTCCGTTTGATCCAATTAGAAAGCGAGATCATCATTCAACCGAAGATTCTAGAACTGGGGCGACGTTCGGCGAAAATCGATATCGAAGTATCGATCGAAAATTCCTTAGTGGCAAAAGCGATCGTGGTATGCCAAGTAATGGAACGCCCATAAATCATCGAAAACGGCACTTATGGAAAAATTTTAGAGAGAAAGTTGAGACCATTCATGAAGGTACAAGAAGAAATACTTGCAACAATCAAAGCATTCGACCGAATCATTATCCATCGGCACCAACGCCCTGATCCAGATGCATTAGGATCACAAGTGGGCTTGGCAGAAATTTTACGAGCTAGTTTTCCCGAAAAAGAAATCTATCAAGTCGGCGGACCCGTTGAAGGATTGGATTACTTGGCGCTGATGCAGACAATCCCTGATGATTTTTATAAAGGAGCGTTGGTGATCGTTACAGATACGGCCAATGCACCACGGGTCAGTGACCAACGCTATGATCAAGGGGCGAAATTGATCAAAATCGATCATCACCCTAATGATGAGCCTTACGGAGAGCTGGTCTGGGTCAATACGAATGCCAGCAGCTGTAGTGAGATGATCGTTTCGTTTTGGCAAATGTTTCAAAACGAGCTGACGATGACGCAAGAAGCGGCTCGTCTGCTGTATGCGGGCATCGTTGGTGATACTGGACGGTTTTTATATCCGGCAACGACAGCGACAACGCTGCGCTTAGCGGCTGAACTATTGGATTATGGCTTTGATGCAGCGAAGATCAATCGGCAATTGGATCAAGTCTCTCGTAGTGTTGCTCGCCTTTCAGGGTATGTCTACGAAAACATCGAGATCGATGAGATTGGTGCTGGCAAAGTGATCCTATCACAAGAATTGCAGCAGCGTTTTGGCGTAGTGGATTCGGAAACCTCAGCAGTCGTTTCCTTACCAGGGAAAATCGACGAAGTGATGGCTTGGGCGATCTTTGTCGAACAACCAGAAGGCTATTATCGGGTGCGGATGCGTTCGAAAGGTCCAGTGATCAATGAGATCGCCAAACGCCATCATGGCGGCGGACATCCCCTTGCCAGTGGAGCAAACGCAAAAGACCTTGAAGAAGTTGCCGTGATCTATCAAGAGATCCAAGCAGCGATCAAAGAATTTCAAGCAGAATAAACACTTTTACAAGAACATTTACCAATAGAAAAAGGGCGTGCCAAAAACTTTCGGCACGCCCTTTTTTAGACAAAAGCAGCGCAGGCTCATCACTGAACCCACACTGCTTTTTTTTGCTTATTTTTGAGAAAAGCGCGGTTTAGCCCCGTAGATCGTCTAAAAATTCGGTTTTGCTTTTCGTTTTCTCGTCTTTCATTTTGATGACTTTGGCTGGTGAGCCAGCAACGACTGCGCCAGCAGGAACATCTTCAGTCACCACAGAACCGGCAGCGACGACTGCACCTTCACCGACACGGACGCCTTCAAGGACGACGGCATTTGCACCGATCAAAACATTGTCTTCAATGATGACTGGGCTTGCTGAAGGTGGCTCAAGAACGCCAGCCAAGACAGCACCAGCGCCAATATGGGCTTTTTTCCCAACGGTTGCTCGGGCGCCTAAAATCGCACCCATGTCGATCATGGTTTCTTCACCAACGACGGCACCAATGTTGATCACGGCCCCCATCATGATAACGGCATTTTTTTCAATGATGGCTTGGTCACGGATAAAGGCACCTGGTTCGATACGGGCATCGACTTTCGTCAAGTCCAATAAAGGGATCGCTGAGTTGCGGCGATCATTTTCCAGATAGTGATCGGTGATTTTGTCTTGGTGCGCGGTTAAAAACTCAGCCACTTTTTGACTGTCACCAACCACGAAATAGAAAGTGCCGTTACCAAACAATTGGATGCCATCTGCTTGGACGTTACTAAGATCTCCATTGATATAGACTTTTACAGGTGTTTGTTTATTTGCTTCTTTGATGTATTTTGCTAATTGATAAGGATCGGAAAATTGTAATTCTGTCATGAGAGACCACCTTTACTTGTCGATTAGATTTTGCATGGAATAAAAACCAGCTGGTTGGTTGGCTAAAAATTCCGCTGCTTTTAGCGCACCATTGGCGAAGATTTCGCGGGAGAGCGCTGTGTGTTTTAATTCAATGATTTCATCCTGCCCAGCGTAGATGACAATGTGTTCTCCAGGAATCGTTCCGCCGCGAACGGCATGGATGCCCATCTGCTTGCGGTCATTTACTAGATCACTGCCTTCACGCCCGTAGAGATACTCTTTTTTCGTTTCGCAGCTGTCATTGATACTATCTGCCAACAGCAAAGCTGTACCGCTTGGTGCATCGAGTTTTTGATTATGATGCTTTTCGATGATCTCAATGTCAAAGTCAGCTTCTAATGCGGGGGTGATACTTTGTAGTGCTTTGATCAGTACATTGATCCCCAACGACATATTGGCAGAATAGAAAACTGGGATCACTTTAGCAGCCAACGGCAGCATCATCTGCGTGTCTTCCGTCAAACCAGTTGTAGCAACCACGATAGGCAGCTGCTGTTCGACACAATAGTTCAATAAGGCAGGGACATTGCTATAATGAGAAAAATCAATCACCAAATCGATCGGCTGCGTGATTTTTTCTGGACGATCATAGATTGGAAAGGGACCATCTAATTGCTCGGTACGATCCAAGCCGGCGGCCACTTCTAACTGAGGGTGCTTTGCGATCAGGCTTTGCAACACTTTGCCCATACGACCGTTTGCACCGCTTAATAAAATCTGTTTCACCAAAAACTCCTCCTTACAGCAATCCGTAATTGGTCATTTCTTCTTCTAAATGAACGAGGGTCGCATCTTCTGGGACACCCAAAGGCAAACGATAATGCAATTCGCATTTGCCTAGCAAGGAGACCGCTGCTTTGATCGGCACAGGATTTACTTCACTGAAAATCGCATCGATCAACGGTTTTTGTCGCAATTGCTCTTTGATGGCTGCTTTTACATCACCATTTAAGAAGTCAGCAACGAGATGTGCCGTTTGTTTCGGAGCGATATTGCCGATCGTTGAAATCACGCCAGAGCCACCTAAAGCTAGAATTGGGGTTACTTGATCGTCATTTCCTGAGTAGATCGCAAAGTCATCATCCGCAAGACGAGCGATTTCTGCGATTTGCGAAATGTCGCCGCTGGCTTCTTTGATGCCTTTGATATTAGGGATTTTTTTCAGTTCTGCCACAGCTTCAGGTGTTAAATTTAAGCCGGTTCTTGAGCTGACGGAGTATAAGATCACTGGCAGTTCAACGCTTTGACAGATTGCTTCATAGTGAGCGACTAAACTTTTCTTGGTCGCTTTGTTGTAGTAGGGTGTTACAACCAATAATGCGTCAGCACCAACGCGCTGTGCTTCTTTTGAAAGATGGATCCCATGTTGGGTGTTGTTGGAGCCTGTTCCGCCGATGACGGGGATTCGACCAGCAACTTGTTTTACCACCGCTTCGATCACCGCGATATGTTCTTCATCGTCTAACGTGGATGCTTCACCGGTCGTACCGCATGCAATGATTGCATTCGTTCCTTGCTGCACATGCCACTCCGCTAACTCCTTCAGCTTATCGAAATCCACCGAACCATCTTGAAGCATAGGGGTGATCAACGCAACGCCAGAACCTTTGAATATTGTCAAACTACGACACATCCTTTCAACCAATTTATTTTTCGTAACTCTACGTATAAGTGTACCAAAACGAGGGGTAAATTTTTCAATAAAAATCGAAACATTTCGACAATTTATACTATAGATTATTCGAATTATATACTATAATATTAAACAATATCAATGAAAAACTGAATATTCGTTGGTTTTTATGGATATTTTTAAAAGGAATGAATAGAAAGGTGTTTTAACATGCAAGTATCGCAAGCAGTCAAAGAATTAACCGAAGACGTGGTTCGTTTTCGTCGTGAATTACATACAATCCCTGAATTAGGGTTAACTGAGTTCAAAACAAAGGAATACTTGCTGCGTCAGTTGCAATCCTTTGGGATCAAAGAAATCTATCCAGTGATTGAAACCGGCTTGATTGCGGTCTTTCGCAGCGATCGTCCAGGAAAGACGCTGGCCTTTCGAACGGATATCGATGCACTGCCGATCAAAGAAGAGACAGGTGTTTCCTTTGTTTCCAAACATGAAGGGAAAATGCATGCCTGCGGTCATGACGGCCATATGGCAACGATGCTAGGGTTTGCTAAATATTTAGCAACACATCCTGAAGTGATTCGTGGAACGATCGTTTTGATTTTCCAACCAGCAGAGGAAAGCCCCGGTGGCGCTCAATTGATGATCGATGAAGGCATCTTACGAGATTTTGGCGTGGAAAAAATCGTGGGGCTGCATGTCTTCCCAGACTTTCCCGAAGGAGTCATTGCGAGCCGGAAAGGTCCGATGATGGCCCGTAACGGCGAGATCAATCTAACGATCAACGGCACGAGTGCCCATGGTGCCCAGCCTCATCAAGGACATGATGCCATTTTAGCCGCGGCTGCGATTATTCAAGGATTGCATTCGATCATTTCACGCAATATCAGCCCGCTTTCTGCTGGGGTCATCACTTTTGGGAAGATCCATGGGGGAGATGCGGAAAATATCATTCCGGGCAAGGTCGTTTTAAAAGGAACGATGCGGGCGTTTGAAGATGAAGTCTATGAAACGATGACGCGCAGAATCACCACCGTCGCACAAGAAATCGCCAAAGGATATGATTGCACGGCGGATGTCGAATTCGAACATCTTTATCGTGTCGTGGACAATGATCCTGAGATGGTGGAAGTGTTGGAAAAAGTGGTCGGGGAGAGCTACCGAGAAACACCGCCATATATGTTGGCAGAGGATTTTTCGATGTACCAAAAGGAGATCCCAGGTGTCTTTTTCTTTGTGGGTACCCGAAATGAAGAAAAAGGCTATGTCCACCCTTTACACAGCAGCAAAATGAATTTTGACGAAAAAAATCTATTGCAAGGCATCGAATGCTACGTTCGTTTGATCGAGGCGTTGAACGAGCCAACAGACAAGGAGTAAAGCGATGGCAAAAGAAATCAAGAACAATCACTTATACATTGACGGTTGTGATACCGTTGAGCTGGCAAAAACCTTCGGAACCCCCCTTTACGTGTATTCCGTTTCGGAGATTCGCGAAGAATGCCAAAAGATTCAGGCGCAGTTTTTGACGCGCTACAGCAAGACACGAGCAGCATATGCCGCTAAAGCTTTCTGTACCACAGCAATGCTGCAAGTGATCAAGTCAGAAGGACTCTCATTAGACGTGGTTAGCGGTGGAGAGCTGTATACAGCGATCCAAGCTGATTTTCCAGCAGAACACATCGAGTTTAACGGCAATAATAAATCGATTGAAGAATTAGCAGCTGCCCTTGATTATGGCGTAGGACGGATCATCGTTGATGGCATTCAAGAAGTCGGCTTGATCCGCGCGTTATGTCAAGAAAAGCAAGTCGTTGCTAAAATTTTGTTGCGCATCACACCCGAGGTTTCGGTCAGCACCCATCAATTTATCTCGACCGGACAAAAAGATTCGAAATTCGGGATTCCTTTAGATGAAGAAATCTTATTTCCGTTAGTGGAAGAAGTGATTCAAGCACCGGAATTGGATTTCTATGGCCTGCATTTTCATGTCGGCAGTCAATTGTCGGACAATCGCTCACATCTTGCGGCAGTTGATGCGGCTTTGGCCCTTGTCCAAACCATTCATGAACGCTTTGATTATTGGATCAAAGAACTAAATGTTGGCGGCGGCTTTGGCGTTCGATACACAGATGCAGATATTCGCCAACCCTACAGCTACTTTTTAGATCCTGTGATGGAAAAAATCGATGCCTTTTATGCGCAGCACCAGAGCGAACGCCCGACCATCGTTATTGAACCTGGGCGCAGTATCGTCGCAGAAGCAGGTATCAGTTTGCACACCATCGGCAGTATCAAGACATTGCCGGGAATCAGAACATACGCCAGCATTGACGGTGGCATGACAGACAATATTCGTCCGGGTCTTTATCAGGCAACTTACACTGGGATCTTAGCCAACCGCGCTTCCGAAGCTGCGACACAAAAGATCACCATTTCTGGCAAAGCTTGTGAGAGCACGGACATCTTAGTAAAAGATCTTGCATTACCGCACGTTGAAACTGGGGATCTGTTTGCTACGTTTGCAACAGGAGCTTATGGCTATTCGATGGCCAGCAGCTACAATAATTTACAGATTCCCGCAGTCGTCTTTGTGGAAAACGGCCAAGCGGAATTAGCCGTTAAACGCCAGTCCTACGAGCAAATGCTGCAAAATGAAGTGGTTCCTTCGTTTCTAAAAGAGGGAGCTTCCAGCAAGTAAAATTTTGAAAAGCAGGTGACAACATGACGATTCCTTATACAAAAATGCAAGGTGCAGGAAATGATTTTATCGTAATCGATAACCGCACATTGAAATTCTCCCATGAACAACTGTCGCAATTTGCTGCTCAGGTTTGCCATCGGAAATTTTCTGTTGGCGCGGATGCAGTCATGGCAGTGGATTTTCCCACAGGAACCGCTGATTTTCGGATGCGGTTTTACAATGCTGATGGGACCGAAGCAGAAATGTGCGGCAACGGCGCTCGCTGTATTGCCCGTTATGCCTTTGAGAAGGGAATTGCTGGCGAGCAGATGACCATCGAAACAGTTGCTGGCGATGTCCCCGCATGGCGCTTGTCGGCAAAACACTACAAAGTAACCTTGAATCCACCCACCGTGACTACATTTGATCAAGCGTACCCGAATCCAATGGTTTCTTTCGTGGACTATGTGGAATTGGGTGATCCAGGAATCCCTCATGCGGTGGTTCACTATCCTGGCCTGGCAGAAACTGAGTTGGAACAGCTGGCTGAACTTGCCAAAGAGATACGCTATTGGGAGGTTTTCCCCAAAGGGGCGAATGTCAATTTCTATGAAGAAGATGACAAGGGTGATCTGATCGTTCGCACGTATGAACGAGGGGTGGAAGGTTTTACCTATGCGTGCGGCACAGGTTCTGGTGCCACTGCGTATGTCGTGACCAAACGTCACCAGCAAGCGGCAGCGAATGTCTTGCTGCACGTGTTAGGTGGCGAGCTAACGGTAGAAGTTGATGTTGATCAGGGCGCATTAGAATTGATCGGCGATGCGGTTATGGTATCTGAAGGCTTGATTTTAGATGAGAATTTGACTGTGTAAACGCTGTGAAAATCATTGTAAAAAGATGGTGTTTTCGTGAAAAAAAGAATTGACATTCATTTGAGGCTATCGTATAGTTAAACACAAATTAAAAAACACGCGATGATAAGAAGAGTAAGTCAGTTTCGATTGGATCAGAGAGCTCGGATTGGTGAGAAAGAGCACAGCCGTTTGACTGAAGATGGCCTTGGAGCGTTTGGACGTGAGCAAAAGCAAGCGTGCAGCGGGATTGCCCGTTACAGCAAAGCAGTTGATAAACTGATAAGGTTGG
>OIXV01002208.1_pt1 | contig 16234 bp, 17 predicted proteins | sample 1587771 | NCBI WGS metagenome assembly OIXV01 (sample SAMEA3888893, study PRJEB22519) | human gut metagenome | biome: human gut; feature: human-associated habitat; material: faeces | place: Denmark | collected 2010
ATCTGGTTTGGACACCTTCATCAGGTGTGCAATGTAATTTCTCACAGATATCTTCTAACATACGCTTTTTTCTGGTTACTAATCAATCCCTAAACATTGGGATGCGTACCTTGATTTAACTGTCACCGAGATATGGCTAGGACAGCAATGTCCGCTTCTCGCTCAGAACGGACATTAAACATAGCCATAGGAAGATGACACAACGTTTTCTAAACATGAATGGTCATATTCAGCGCGATGCACACAAGCGCACAAACTAGCACAATTTTTTTGATGTAATTTATCCACTTTAGCCCGAGCAGGATGCGGTTTGTGACCGATTTTGTGCATGCACGGAAAAAGAAAGGGTAACTGCGCGCAGGTGACGGGGGGCAAGCCCCCGCAAGTGGGTCAGGGTAGGGAAGGTGGCAGAATACGCAATTTCACGGATTCTGCGTCACGGAGAGCGGTCGTTTTGGGTGGATGCATGCTTCGCGCAGGGAAAAATCAGCGACGCGCAGAGGGGCGCTGATGCGGGATTCTTTGAGCAGATAAGATGAGGCCAGCGAAAACGCTGGCCTGTTAAAAATGGCTGATGTTGTTTAAAGAAACTGAATTTTCTGACGGTTATTTCTCAGGGGTAAGCAACGCGTAAGGGTTAAAGCGGATCACCTCTTCTCCGATCCACTCGTTGACCACCTTCAGCGCCTCCATGACCGGAGTCAGCTCGTTGATGGCATAGACCCGGGCGGCCTTCTCAATATCCCCAAACGATCCATTTCCTGCTGGCATGGCGCCCATTAGCTGCGGCGGGATACGGTGTGCCGCGAGTATGTCGTCCCTGGTGGCGTTCTTAATGTTGATAAACTCATCTTTTGCCGTGATCTGTTGAAACGGCAGGATCTGAACGCCATCCTTGCCGCCGCCTGGCGCATGCAGCAGTACGTTTTTAAATGCCCCTTTCCCACGCGCACCGGTTAGTGTCTCTTTGACCGTTTTCATGCTTTTATCGTCAACCTGTCCCGCGCCAATATAGACAATACACCCCGCGTGAGAGCCGTTGTCGTAGTACAGCTTGCGGAACATGTCAGCGGAGTGTGACAAACTGGCCGCCAGCAGCGCTGCCATATATTCGGGCATGCCGTAGACCTCCTGATTAATGTCCGGATTCAGAACGTGACACACTGAACCCGGTTTAAACGAGTGTTCCTCTTTCCAGCGCCGGATGAACCAGTATTGATCGAGGTCCGTACTCCCGCGCCGGGTGTATTTCGCCAGTGAATGCCGGAAGGGAAGTGGCCCGCCCAGGCGATTGCGTGGGAGTTCAAGGTAGGCATTGCCAAACGTGAACCAGTCCAGCGCAAACGCGGAAAAAGTCTGACGGTTGAGCAGTCTGTGCGGGATAAAGCAGCCGGTCAGCACATTACGTTTGAAGTACAGGGCAGACTCATGCCAGGCGCTCTGGCGTGGCGCTTTAGCCAGACCATAAAAATCTATCGGTGTTTCATAGTATCGCCCGTTATCCAGGCAATAGAGATTGTCTAGCAGGTCGGCCATATCCCGTACCGGATAAGGCCCGTCAAAGCTGAATGCTGTTAACTCAGGATCGGCCTTCAGTGACTCCGCAATGTCAGATCCGGCGGTGCTGGCTATCGGCTTTTTACCGTTTTTCTTTTTCAAAGTTACCATCCCATTGCGAAACCACCGCCGCCACTTTCCTGGCCCAGCGGTTCATTAATAATCGAAAGCATGGTTGCCCACGCCATATCACCATGGCTTACGCCGCGCGAACGGTCAGTTTCGTAAGTGATGAAACCGCCGGGAGTAACGACTTTGCGAACAGCATTAAAGGCTCTGACCAGACCCTGCTCGCTGCGGTCATATTCCCAGCGGCCAGCGCGTATGACCTGCAACATTTTGAGGACAAGGGCGCGCTTGGAAGAGAGACTCATCTGGTAGCAAATAGCCGCCGGGAACCAGTTTTTAACGATCTGCCAGACAGCCTCCCCGACGCCTTGTCCGTCAATGGCGATGTGAGTGACGTTGTAGCGCTCGGCAGCCTCTTTGATGACCGTCGCCTGCTGTTCAAACTCAAGCCCTCGCAGTTGCTTCAATTCAATCGTGCGGAACCGCCCTCCGGCGACCAGGGGCGGAACAGTGACGGACAGAGCACCCGCATCACCATTACCACTGCCGCCGTTGGCATCGTAGCCCAGCCACACCTCGCGCTGGCCCATAGGACGACCGGCGAAAGGTTTCCAGTCGGGCCAGTCGTCATACCCGTCAGCGCCGCACCCTAGTAACTGGCTAAGATTGAATGCGCTCTCGCCGTCTTTGACGAACTCGCACATGTACAGATTTTCAAATTCATCAGGACTGTTTTCGTCCCTGATTTCATCAATGTCGGTGTAATCCCAGCCGTTGTTGATAGCATCCTGAATAGTGACGATCTGCCGCCATGTCTTGTCCGGGTATAGCAAGCCGCTATGGGTTTTCTTCCAGGACACGTCAAAATCAACGCGTTGCGCTTTAGGTCGCTTCGCGTTCCACCGATCCCCGGTCCAGAACTGATAGGCTTCATGGCTTTCGCTGGATGGCGTGGAGAAATACGTGCGCGTTAAGCCTTTTAGCGTTGCCATGGCACCGGCAACCTTACGCAGATTGATAAAATTACCGGTCCAGAAAAACTCATCAAATCGCAGGTGGCCGGTGTAAGACTGTGCTGTCGCCGCGGATGTCCCAAGAAAATGCAGCTCTGCGCCGTTCGATAGCGTGATCTGCTCGCCGCCTTTAAGTTCGACGTCCACCTCTTCAGCCGCTTTGCGGATAAAGTTTCGGAACTGGAGCGCCTGCTTTCGTGATGCTGAAAGAAAGATTTGGTTGCGCTGGTAGTCGTGCTTAACGTCTGTCCTCAGCGCTCCCAGCAATGCCTCGCGGGCAAAGTACCAGGTTGCTCCAATCTGCCGTGATTTGAGGATCATCCGGTTACGCTGATCTCGTTGTTCGTACCAGCCGCGCTGATGCCAGGCGAGGGAGTCGAGAATTTTTAAGCGCAGCGCCTCGATCTGCTCCTCGGAGAAGTGATTTTTCTTCTTGCGACGACTGGATGTTTTAACCCCGGCAGTAATGGAGGCCTGCCCGGTATCCAGCTTTTTCAACTGGCGGGTTAACAGATCAATCTCTTTGAAATCGCCACTGGTTTTATTGTCTTTCGCACTCAGTTGGCAGAGGCGGGTATCAATGGATTGCGTCACCCGTTTAATAGGCGTTGTGTCGTCCCATTCGTCGCGTTTTTTCCACGAATAAACTGTGTTTGAGTTGATACCCATTAACCGCGAAATTTCGGCAGGTGGATATCCCTGCCAGTAGAGCTGCTTTGCTCGTAATCGAATAAACGCATCCTGAATCATCACTTCCCCCTTTTGAGCAGGGAGATTACCCGCGCGCGATCACGGCGGCGCGGGGTTTCAGGTCTGGGCGTTCTCCGACAACAAAACCGCGTGGCGCGGGGCTTTTACGCTCTGCGATGATGCTGCGACTGACATAAACCAACAGGATAAAACGACATGGCCAGCACCACTAAACCAGCCCGTAAAAAATTCCGTGTAGCGGTTTCTGGCGCGACCGTTGATGGGCGTGAGATACGCCCGGAACACCTTCGCGACGCTGCGGCTAATTACAATCCCGACGTTTACGGCGCCCGTGTGAATGTTGAGCACTACCTTTCCCCTTATCCGGGAAGTGACTTTGGCGCCATGGGGGATGTAGCTGCGCTGAGCGCCGAAGATATCACCGAAGGACCGCTCTCGGGCCGTACTGCGCTCTATGCCGAGATTGACGCATCTACCCGCATGAAGCAGCTCACTGATGACGGGAAAAAAGTTTATTCCAGTATTGAGCTGCACCCGCAATTTGCCCTTAACGGTAAGGCGTATGTGGTCGGCCTGGCGATGACAGACACGCCGGCGAGTCTGGGAACAGAGCGCCTCAAGTTTGCCGCACAGCAACGCGCGCAGGTGATGGCCTTCAACAACCAGCAGGTTGAGGCGCCACTGTTCTCTGATGCGCTTGAAGCTGAAGTGATCGAACTGGCAGCCCAGCGCAGTGAAGAGGGTACCAACTGGTTTAACCGCATGATGGGCATTCTCAATAAAGGCCAGAAAACGGACGATCAGCGATTCAGCCAGCTGCATCAGGTTGTTGAAGCAGTAGCGCAATCTCAGGCCGATCAGATTGACCGATTCAGTGCCCTGGAGCAGGAACGCCAGCAGGACAAAACCATCATTCAGCAACTGACCAGCGAACTTAACGAGCTGCGCGGTCAACTTCAGCTCCAGCCAGCAGAAAATTACAGCGCACGACCGGCGGCGACCGGTAACAGCAGCGCGCAGCTTGCAGACTTCTAAGAGGTAACCATGGAAAACCAGACCCGCGAACTATTTGATCATTACATTGCGCGACAGGCGCAGTTGAACGGCGTCTCACCTTCAGCCGTTGCTAACCGCTTTAGCGTCGATCCGACTATCCAGCAAAAACTGGAACAGGCCGCCATGGAGTCGGATGACTTCATGAAGCTGGTTAACCACTTCGGGGTTAAAGAGCAAGAAGGGCAGAAAGTAAAAATCGGCAGTAAAGGACCGATGGCGAGCACCAATAACAGCTCGGACGGCACCAACCGCCGAAATCCGGCACCGAACCATAACAAAGAGCCGCAGAACTACCACTGCCGCAAAACCAACTATGACTATGCGCTTTCGTATGCGGAGCTGGACGCGTGGGCCGGTCATCCTGAGTTTCAGTCACTGATCAGTAATGCCATGGCCCGTCAGTTGGGGCTGGATCGCCAGATGGTTGGCTTTAATGGCACGCATTACTCCGATAACTCCGATCGCACCACTTATCCGCTATTGCAGGATTGCGGTGTGGGCTGGCTGCAAAAGATTCGCGATGAAGCACCGCAGCGCATTATGCCTGGCATCACGCTGACCTCCCGCGATGAGAACAACGCGGTAATCGCATCAGGTACCTACGGCAATATTGATGCCGCCGTGCTCGATGCGCGACACAGCCTGATGGATCCCTGGTTCCGCCGCGCTCCCGGCCTGGTCACTGTGCTCTCGTCCGATCTGCTGTTGAAAGTGAACCTGCCGAAAGTGAATGCACTCAGTCAGACCAACCCTAATACGGAACTGTTGGCCGCGCAGCTGATTGTCAGCCAGGAAAAAATCGGCGGCCTGCCGACCGTCTTTGTGCCGGGCATTCCTGAAGACGTGGTGTTAATCACCAACCTGAAAAACCTCTCTGTGTACTACCAGAAAGGCTCCCTGCGTCGCTCGATCCGGGAAGAGCCGCACTACAACCGTATTGCGACTTACCAGTCCAGCAATGACGACTATGTCATTGAAGAGTACGGCATGATTGCCATGATCGACGGCGTGACATTCGCCTGATAACAACCCCTACCAGGCGGGCAGCAAGCCCGCCCAGGAGAATGAACGCATGCTGACACCGGCACAAAGACACTTCCAGCAGGTCATGGCAGAGCGGCGAGGCGGCAGCGATCAGCGTGATGCAGAAACACGCACCGCGCATGAGCAGATCCTCTTTCGCCTGCATATGCATAAATCCTCGCTGAGCCAGATCCAGTCCCGACAAGCGAAAGCCGCGGTAAAAGCCAGCATCCTGCCGGAATTTGAGGGATGGATTGACGGAACTATCGAGGGCGACAGCGGGCGCGCGGATCCGGTTATCACCACGCTGATGGTTTGGGCGGTGGACTGCTTCGATTATGCGCTGGCGCTGCGTATCGGGCGCTACGTGGTGAAGCATGGCCTGAGTATGCCGGAGGACAACTATCGCCGCCCGGCGCCCACGGTGCTGACCGAAGAAATCTGTAACCCCATTCTGAACATCGCCACCACGGATGCCGGGGCCGAGCTGGCAGGTTATATCGCCATGCTGGACGAACTTGCCGAAATTGTGGCTGACAGTGATATGCCGGATGAAGTCCGCGCGAAGCTGTGCAAGGTACGGGCGTTTTGTCGGCGCAATACGGAAGACGCGGAAACGAAAGGCGAAGCGCTGAAACTCTTCCGGGAAGCCATGAGCTTGAACCCGGGTGCAGGTGTGAAACGGGAGATCGCCTCTCTGGTCAGCGCTTTGAAGAAGGCGCCGCAGACCAGCGTGACGGGTGATGATGCCGTCGATGAGACTTCATTCAGTGACGCCGCCACAGCAGAGACACCCGCAGCGGAAAAAACAACGCGAACACGCAAGCAGGCGAAAACAGCGATGGGCACAAAAACCACTACCCGCAAAACGGCGGCAAAAAAGACAACGAAAACCGCCACAAAGTAAACGCCTGAGCGTAAAGAACTGGCCCCGCGCCACAGGCGGCGCGCCCGGCGATCTGCCCGTAATGCGGTCTTTTTACCGGACGCCCACCGCCTGACTTACCGGAGAAACGACGATGAGTTTTATCGCACAGCGGCCCGTCAGACCTGCTGAAAGTGATGTGACAGACGTGGACGACGGCGGCGCACAGATTGCCATCGGTACTTTCTGGCCGACGGTAAAACTCCACGATCTGCGTCTCGCTGCCCGCATCGCCGGTGACATTACGACTTCCCGATTGATGCATATGGCAACGGAGGCCGCGCTGCATGTCGCGGATCAACTGAAGGACTGGCGGAAGCAAAAGGAGGCTGACGGTGCGGAATCTCTGGCCTCTGTGCTGCTGACTTCTGTCGGTGAACCCGTCGAGCTGATTAACGGCGAAAGCGCAAAAATTTACCGCTTCCGGCGTGCGGTCTACTCCTTCACGCGCGCCAGCGTACTGGAGGGTTACAGGGATGTCGGCACCACGCCAAAAGGCGACAAGGATGCGGAGGCCCTGGACAGGCAGATCGACGATCTATGGAGGGACGGGCGCTGGAGTATCGCGGACATTCGGGAAGAAGCCCGTATTTATGCGGAGCTGTTCTGATGAAAGTCAGGGCGCTGCAAAACGACACGGTTGATCAGCTTTGCTGGCGCCATTACGGCAAAACCGCAGGCGTCACGGAGAAGGTACTCGAAGCCAATCCGGGACTGAGCAACCAGATATTTTTGAACGCCGGGCAGGAGATCGAAATGCCCATGATAACCAGCGAGGTGGAACGGGCAACCGTCCAGTTATGGGAATGACCCTGGATCGCATAAACGAATATTTTGCGTTTGCAACATCCGCTCTGGTGACCGGCGTGGGCGTGATGACCGTCAGCGAAAAGCTGGCGCTGGCTGGCCTTCTTCTGGGGATTGTTTCCGCTGTCCGGCTGGCGATTCACCGCCGCCGCATTGAGCAGGCCAGCCAGCGCCGTAACGATTTGATCGAGCAGATACTCCGCCAGGCGGAAACCCGCAACCTGTCGGACCGAGAGCGGCAACTACTGGAGCAACTGCACGGGGACAAGCCGGCATGAAGAACATAATCAAAAAATGTTCGATTGCGGTGATTGTGGCCCTGGGCATTTCGCTGGCGCCCGGGAGTGTCAGGACATCTCAAGAAGGTCAGCAGAAAATTGCCTCCTGGGAGGACTGCCGCAGCACACCTTATTACTGTACGGCGGGTGTGCTGACCATTGGCATCGGCTCCACGGGAAGTGTGGAAAAACGCGAGTACAGCAACCAGGAAATAGCGCGGCGCTGGATAAATGATCTGCAACGGGCAGAGAACTGCATCAATAACAACTTCCACGGTGCCGACATGCCGCAGCTCACCTTTGAGGCCATGACAGATGCCGCCCTGAATCTGGGCTGCACAGGGCTGATGTGGTTCACCGATAAAAATGGACGTAAGCAGAGAACCACGATCTGGAAACATGCCCAGGCCAGACAATGGCCGCAGATGTGCAACAGGCTGACTGATTTTGTCAATGCGGGCGGCAAACGTTCCACCGGTCTGGTTAACCGGCGCACCGATTTTAAAGCCTGGTGCCTGATGGGCCTGAGTACGCCGCCATGAGGCCAGGCAACGTCATTGTGATCCTGATTCTTCTGGCGGCTGTCTGGTGGCAGACCGACCAGCTGAGCGAGGCTCGCACCCGTAACAAGCGGCTGACCGAAACGGCGACCGGTTATGACCAGATCATTCAGGAAGTGAAGGCGACCGCGATACAGACCCATAAGTTACTGGCAGAGGTAAAAGCACGTGAGCAACAGCGTAATGCAGAAGGTGAGCGACGACGTGAAGCAATGCAGGCCGCATTCAACGGTGACACGTGCGCTGTTACTCGTGTGCCTGACGCTGTCAGTCGCAGCCTGCAAAAACGCACCGCCCGTACCGGTCATTCAACTGATCCGTGAACCCGTCCCGGAGAGCCTGACCGAGGAGACACCATCACCGGCGCTGGATGAGCCCGTGACATGGGGCGCGGTGGCGATATTCAGTGACAGGTTGCTTGATGCGCTTGATTCCTGCAATGCCGACAAAGCAGCGATCCGCCAGTGGGACAGTCTGCGCCAGAACACCCGTAAGGAGCCATAAATGCTGAAGATAAACACGCTGCGCGCCGCGATCGAGAAAGCAAACACCTGGTGCCGGGCGAACCCGGAAGCCTGGACGGTGTTCGTTGAAGAGGGCGGCATTGAAACCACCGGTGAAACGCCGTCTTTCATGTATCGCTATTCTCTGGTGCTGTTCGTCATGAACTACGCAGGGAGCATTGACGACTTCACGCTGCCGCTGATGGCCTGGCTCTGGTTTAATCAGCCCGATCTGCTGCTGAATTCCGATAAAAACCAGCAGATTAAATTCACCACACTGATTAACAATGATGACACCGCCGATCTGATGTTTGAGCTGCCGGTGCGTCAGCGGGTACTGGTGCAACTGGATGAAAACGGCGTGCCGTACGCCGAGCATTTGCCGGAGCCGCGCCCGCGCGTGCTGGCACCCCACGCCGCAGGCTGGGGGCTGGTATTTGAAGGCATGCTTCAGGAGGCCGGAGCGTGAGCGATCGCATGTTCAGCGAGCTGGATCAGATCTTTCAGGACATTCTCGACGGCGTCAGCCCGGCGGGGCGCACCCGTACTGCGCGCAAAATTGGCCTGGCAGTGCGCCGCAGTCAGCAGCGCCGCATCGCGTCACAGAAAAACCCGGACGGCAGCGGCTACACGGCACGCCGGCGCAAGGTTTACCGCACCCAGCAGGGGATTAAGTTCGTCTGGAATAACGAAGTCCGGGCGCTGAAAAACTGGCGCGGTGGACGCGGTAAATACGGGCAGACGATCACGGGTTTTGACGAGAAGCGCCGGGGTATTCGCACGTTTTACAGGGCCGATATCGAGCGCTATCTGGAAATCAAAACTCAATCAACGACGCAGACGGAGACAAAAAAAGCGCCGATGTTTACCCGCCTGCGCACGCTGCGTTTTATGAAAGTCAGACCGGACGCGGGCGGCGTCACCGTAGGATTTGATGGCATCGCCGCGCGCATTGCCCGCATTCACCAGTTCGGCCTCAAAGATGAAGTTGGCCCGGGCGCTTACGCACAGTACCCGGCGCGCGAACTGCTGGGCATGACACCGGCAGACCTGGTAGCTACGGAAAATGCCGCTATCAGCAGCCTGGGAGGTGAGTCATGAACTCAGAACTGATGCGCCTGCTTGAAAATATTCTACGCCAGGGCGTGGTGGAGCAAATCAGCGCTGATGCAAAAGCGGTACGTGTTCGCTCCGGCAGGCTGCTGACCACCTGGATCCGCTGGAACGTCACGCGTGCAGGAGCATTCACCATCTGGTTGCCGCCCTCTGTCGGTGAGCAAGTTTGGATCGGTTGCCCTGGCGGCAACCCTGAAAACGCGTTTGTGATTGGTTCGGCATACAGCGCAGACAACCCGGCAACGGGTAGCAGCTTGCTGGAAATCAGCATCACCGCACCGGATGGCGCGCGCCTGCACTACGACGCTGCCGACGATGCCGGAGCACTGGCCGTGACCGGCATTAAAACCGCGTTTATTCAGGCAGAAACCCGCGTCACGTTAGACACGCCGGAGGTGGAATGCACAAAACACCTCAAAACGCGCTCTTTCGAACTGACCCATGGAGGGACGATGGCCGGTGATGTGATCCACTCCGGCGGCGTGTTGCAGTCAAACGGGATCACCGTACACGAACATAAACACGGTGGCGTGCAGTCTGGCGGGAGTACCACGGGAGGCCCGCAATGACAGCCAGTTATACCGGGATGAACCCGGAAGGCACCGGCGCATTGACCGATCACGATCAGCTCTGGCAGTCCGTGACAAAAATCCTCACCACGCCAACCGGCTCGCGTGTGATGCGCCGGGACTTTGGCAGCGTGGTACCTGATTTACTCGATGCGCCACAGAACACCGTCACCCGCATGCAGCTGATGGGCGCCACCGCTATTGCGCTGGCGCAGTGGGAGCCGCGGATCAGTCTGACCACCGTCAATGTGGTGTTTTCAGAAACAGGCGCGGTGACTGCTGAACTGGCCGGCACCATCACGGAAACCATGACAGAAACCAGCAACACCATCAGGTTAAGGAGCTAGTGTGCAAACGTCCGTCGATTTATCTCAGATCCCGCAGCCTGATATCGTCGAAGTGCCCGATTTTGAAACGGTGCTGGCTGATATCCGGGCGCTTATCGTGGCGGCCATGCCTGCGGAACTTCAGGCTTCGGTGTCTGCTGCGCTGTTGCTGGAATCTGAACCGATGGCGGCACTGGCTCAGGCCTTCACCTATCGCGAGATCCATCTGTTGCAACGCATCAATGAAGCCGTTCGCGCGGTGCTGCTTTCGAGCGCCTTGGGGGCGGATCTCGATCAGGTCGCGGGGAATTTTGACACTGAACGTCTGCTGATTACTGAAGCCACCGACGAGGCGGACGCCGTATACGAAAGCGACGAAGAGTTGCGCGCCCGCACGCTGCTCTCATGGGCGCGCCTGAGCACGGCGGGCGCCCGTAATGCCTATCACTATTTTGCGCGCGGGGCTGATGCGGATGTGCTCGACGTGCGCGCCTATGGCCCTGAAACTCATAACCAGGAGGGCCGCGTTTTCCTCTACGTGCTGTCACGCACCGGAGATGGAACCGCCCCGCAGGCTCTGCTCGATAAAGTCCTCGCAGCGGTGAACCCGGAGGACGTGCGCCCGATTACGGATTATGTGGCTGATTATGTCCGTTCCGCTGTGATTGTGAATTATCAGGTGGTTGCTGACATTTACGTCCCTTACGGCGTGGACACCGCCACGGTGCTGGAAAAAGCCACCGCAGCACTGAACGAATACACCGCCTCTGTGCATCTCATCAACGCCACCGCCGCACGGTCGGGCATCGACGGGGCGCTGCATCAGGACGGCGTTGTGACTGTCGATTTGCATTCACCGGCAGCCGACGTCGTTGCGACGATGGGCGAAGCCCCGCATTGCACCTCTGTTAAAATCAATCTTGTGGTAATGGACTATGACCGCTAATTATCCCGCCAGCATTCTGCCACCCAACGCCACCGCCGTGGAGCGGGCCATAGACAGGGCCAGCGCCGCCGCACTGGAGAGGTTGCCGGTATATCTGATCCGTTGGGTTAAAGATCCCGACAGCTGCCCGCTGGCACTCCTGCCGTGGCTGGCGTGGGAATACCAGGTTGATACCTGGAATATTAACTGGTCAGAACAAAAGAAACGCGATGCGATCAAGCGCGCCCACTACATCCACCGCCATCGTGGTACGGTCGCCGCCGTCCGTCATGCCCTGGTGGACAGTCCTTTCGGGACGGATATTGTTGAATGGTTCAATCAGAACCCGAAAGGGGATCCGTATACCTTTCGCCTGAACGTGTATCAGAACGATTTGCCGGTGACGGAATACGACCAGCAGGATCTAAAACTGGCGGTGCTGCGCGCCAGGAATCTGCGCAGCTGGTTTTCCGTTCATGTATTTGGCCGACTTCAGGGAACCTCGTATGCGGCCGGTTACATGTACGCCACGGAGAAAATCACGCCGCGCTTTGTCCCGTTGCAGGTGGTTTTATCCCGCTACGAGCTGAATCTGGCACCGGGTGACTCGGAAACGGTCACGGTAACCATCCTTCCTGAATACGCGGAAGATAAAACCTTTACGGTAACCACATCGGATAAAACAATTGCGACCGCCCGGATTGTCGATGGCGCCATTGTGGTCATGGCCGTGGAGCGGGGGAGCTGTTCGGTCACCGTCACCACCACTAACGGCGTTAGCGCGGTGATCAGTGTGAAAGTGGTTGCGGTGATGAAGTTCGTCACCCGGATCGATAATGCAAGCCGTCCGCTGTTCTTTGTTCGCATGGACGAAGATTTCACCGTTGACTATGGTGACGGCATCGACAGCCGGGAGTATCGCCTCGATCCGGCCAGTGCCATTTATGGCTGGGTTGTTCCGACCCGTGAACTGGAGGCGGGCAGGGAATACACAATAACGGTCAAAAATACAGAAACCGCCAGCTTTCAGCGGGCTATGGGGAACGTCTCCGTGACGCTGAACACCGTCCGTGAAATTATTTATGTCACCGGGAATCGGGATAATCTCACCTCCTTTTCTTCAGGCGCGACAGGGCTTGTCAGAGTACATGCCGGGGCGTTTGATGATCTTCCGAAAGTGCAGAGCTGCACGTCCCTATTCAGGGATTGCACCTCACTGGAAGAATTACCGTCGGGGCTGTTCTCACGCCTTACTACTGCCACAGATTTCACCTCTGCATTCTACGGTTGTACAGCCCTGGCCATCCTCCCTGATGGGCTGTTTAGCGGCCAGACTGCGGTGGCGCACTTTATCTCTGTTTTCGAGAAATGCACCGCTCTTACCAGTACCGGAAATAGTACATTCAGTGGCTGCGCATCTGCGGTCAGTTTTAACAGTGCATTTGATGGCTGCACGGCGCTGTTAAGTGTCGGGGCCGGGGTATTTAAAGGGTGCGTTTCAGCCACATCCTTTTCGTACTGCTTCAGGGGCTGCCGCAACCTTCTGGCGTTGCGTGGCGACATGTTCGCTGATGTTCCGGGGGGTATTTTCACAGGCGTATTCCAGAATAGTGCCGCGCTGACAGAATTACCTGCCGGCCTGTTTCATGCCTGCTCTGAGGCGAGTCATTTTGGCGGCGCGTTTAGCGGCTGCTCACAGCTCCTGTCTGTTCCCGCTGAATTGTTTGCTGGCCTGTCAAAAGTGACATATTTCGGGACGGTCTTTTCTGGTTGCAGTTTACTGAAAACAGTCGGCGCTGGCTTGTTTGCCGGGTGCAGCCTGGCGCAAACATTTGCCTCTGCGTTTTACAGCTGCCGCTCCCTTGAGACCGTTGCTGATGATATTTTCAGCGGTTGCGTCAGTGCGACAACATTTGCCAGCGTATTTTATGGTTGCAGTAGCCTGACGGCACTCCCGTCTTTTGCTGACTGCACGAAAGTTACCACTTACTCATACGCTTTCGCCAACTGCGAATCACTTATCAAAGTAGAGGCCGGCGCTTTTGCCGATAAAGCGCTGGTGACGACATTCGTTTATGCATTTCTGAACTGTCATTCTCTGGTTTCTGTGGGGGTAGGGGCATTTCGTGGATGTAGTGCGTTAACCAGCCTGGGCTACACCTTCTCCGGCTGCCGCTCACTGGTTTCCCTCGCGGGAGATATGTTTGCTGGTTGCGGTAAAGTGACAGCCGTCGAGTTCCTGTTCAATAAATGCTCCGCGCTGGTCGGGCTGCCAAAAGAACTGTTTAGCGACATGGTATCCCTGAAAGGCATGGGATCCACATTCCAGGACTGTAGCGCACTGAGCGCGTTGCCATCCGGCCTGCTCGATGGTTGCGTTAATCTCACTTCGTTAACGCTTACATTCTCGGGCTGTACCTCACTGGCGGTATTGCTAGGCGATTTACTGAAAAACAACACGTTGCTGACCAGTGCCGGATCAACATTCTACGGTTGTACCTCACTGGTAAACATTCCGCCGACGCTGTTCGCGTCCTGCTCGCTTATTACCTCTTTTGGCGCCACGTTCCAGAATACCGGCGTGGAGGAAATACCGGAAAACCTGTTCAGCGGCAATCCGCTGGTGACCTCTTACGGCCAGACTTTCAGGGGCTGTAAAAACCTGCGCTCTGTGCCAGCCGGTCTTTTTGCCGCCAGCATAAGTGCCACGGTATTCACGAATGTCTTTTCGGAATGTAGTGCGCTGGAAGTCGTCGGGGCGGGATTACTCAACACCACGGCGGTCACGACGGTGGGTTATCTGTTTGACGGCTGCGCGTCATTACGCAGTGACATCAATGCGATATTCAATCTTGAGAGTTACCCGGCGATTGTCACTACCACGGCCATATTCAGGGGCTGCGCATTGCTGACCGGCAAAGGTCTGGTCTTTATGGCCAAGGTGCCAAATGTCACTGCGCATTATTACGCGTTTCATTCCTGCGCAGATCTCGACGATTACGACGATTTACCCGGCAACTGGATAACGAATAAATTATGAAGACATTCAATGAACTAAAAAGCCTGATCGACTTTTGCCAGACCGATGCGTTTTTCCTGGAGCATCTGAACAGGCTTCAGATCGCTGGCGTAATTTCTCTTGATGAAGGCGATATTGATGCTGACCGCAGGACCGTCAGTGATGATTTTTATGACCGCCTTGCCGGCGTGTACGGCATTGAGCCAGAAACAAAAAATGAGGAGGCATAATGGCCGCAGGACTGACGCTAACCACGGCGGGCGCCGCTGAAATCGAGGCTGCGTATCAGGCGGGTGAGGTTGTGGATATTACCGCAGTACTTATCGGCGATGGTGGTGGCGTGACCTTGCCGACCGATCCCGATGACCTGGCGGCAGTCACGGCGCTTTTTGGTCAGTTTGGCCGCGAAACCTTTGACTCTGATTCAAGCTATGAGGGATTTATCAGCGGTCAGATTGTTATCAACTGCCGGGATTATCCGGGTAAAACTCTCAGAGAGGCGGGGCTGGTCAGCGCTAAGGGTACGCTCATCGCTTACGGCGCTTATCCGGCGACATACCTCCCGGCGCAATCAGATTCCATCATCAAAGAGATCATTCTGACGCTGATGCTGACGCTGACACACAGCTCAAATGTGCAGCTGGTTATCGATCCGACGCTTGCCACCTTAACTCAGGAGTCAGGCGATAAACGTTATTTGTGGTGCAAGCTGAACCTCTCGGATCTAACTGATGCTGAAGAGGCCCGGGAAAATCTGGATCTGGGCAACTCAGCGACACGAGATGTTGGCACAGAAGTGGGAACAGTAGCTGCGGGGGATGACTTGCGCATTACCGGTGCCCTGCAAAAAGAGAAAAACCTGTCCGATCTGAGCAATCCATCTGAGGCGCTAAAAGCTCTGGGGCTGGGCAGCGATGGGGACGGATACAAGGCCATTGTTGACGCCATTTTTTACGTCGGGATCGTCATCTCAGGAGAACAAAGCCCGGCGACGCGTTTCCCCTGGCAGACATGGGCTGATTTAAGCGAAACCTTTGATGGAAGGGTTGTGCGGATCGGCTCTCAATACGGCGCGACCGGCGGCAGCAACAATGTGAAAATTGAGGCCGATAATCTGCCACCGCACTGGCACCGCTCGGGTGACAGGTCCCCGGGCGCGGCTTGGGATCCCGATGCCACACATGGCACGGATAACCAGAAAAATGGACCGCTTGCGCTAACTGAGGGAACCTTTACTGATGCGGCAGGCCAGAAAACGTCCACAAACAAAGAGATAGATGTGACTAACGAATACATCACCCTGTGTATGTGGATTCGTACAGTATAAAACATGTATTTCTCTAGATTTGCTCTGAAACTGTTATGGCACAGGGCTAGGCCTAACTAGACGGGCAGCACTATGCCAAAAGAGAATGTTGATATTAGCGAAAGGTTGAGGTTAAAACTCATTACGACTCTAAGCGACACCACATGCGAGGTATGCATTTTTTTGAGTCCATTTCTAGTGTTTTCTGATAATATGAATGTTGGGTAAGGGTGAATTAAACTATCAATAAGTTACAAAATCCACCCTGAAATGGTGATTTCAAATGATGATGGAAAGCGAGAATGACTTCGCATCTTGATGATTTTAAAGATTTTATTCGTCATAATGGCGCTACGGAAACGTTTAGGCGATATATTCTTCACTCTGAGTGCCAAATGATAGATTCTGGGCAAAGTTATGCTTTGAAAAATAAAATTTGCAATAAACTTGGCGTAGGGTTTGATAATATTT
>OIXV01002212.1_pt1 | contig 16215 bp, 10 predicted proteins | sample 1587771 | NCBI WGS metagenome assembly OIXV01 (sample SAMEA3888893, study PRJEB22519) | human gut metagenome | biome: human gut; feature: human-associated habitat; material: faeces | place: Denmark | collected 2010
TTGTTTACATAAGTTTATAAATATGTTATAATTAGACAAAAGTTTATTATTTGAGGGCGGTATTATGGCTTATTATATTGTTTTGTCAATCGGACTTGTTGTGTCATTAATGTTTTGTATTAAGCGCAGAAAGGGTTTCAGCGTTTCAAATCTAATGTTTAAATCAGTTTCAAGCCTTTGTTATCTTTTGACTGCCGCTTTTGCACTTGTTATGAACAGCTCGGCTAATATTTACGGCTCGCTTATTATATTCGGCGGTGCGCTCGGCCTTGTCGGAGATATATCTCTTGATTTAAAGGGAATATATAAAAAGGACGAAAGTACATATTTGATCGGCGGATTTATCTTCTTTTTAATCGGACATTTGTTTTATTCAGGCGCAATTATTTATTCCATAAAAATGAAATGGTGGATTGTTTTGATTTGTCTTGCCGTTTCAATCGCATTCAGCTTTGCAAATGTTGCAATGTCAAGGGTTATGAAAGTGCATTTCGGCGCATACAGAAACATTGTATTTGGCTATGTTATTTTCCTTTCGTTGACAATGGTATTGGCAATTGTTGCCGTTTTTCTTTCACATTTTGAAAAAAAATACATTTTGCTTGCAATCGGTGCAATTTGCTTTACACTTTCCGACGCAATTTTGTCGTCTACATTTTTTGGCAGAGGAAAGGACGGCAGTTTTTATCTTTTCACAAATCACTTTCTTTACTATGCCGGTCAATATCTCATTGCGTCATCGGTTATGTTTATGTAATTTTTGAATTAATTTTTAAAAATATATTGACTTGTTTTTTAATCAGTGGTATTATATCAAAGTCGCTAAAGCGACATTCGGGCCATTAGCTCAGTTGGTCAGAGCTACCGGCTCATAACCGGTCGGTCCGGGGTTCGAGTCCCTGATGGCCCACCAAAAGCAATTTCTTTTGAAATTGCTTTTTATTTTTGCCGTGCTTTTGCGCGGCTTTTTTATTTTGAATCGTTGTTATATTGCTTTTTTGTTTTGCATATTGTTTATTGTAAAAGAAAGGAGCAATGCTATGGACATTAACAAGGAATATTCCTGTTTTGAACGAAATTGTATTGTTTATCAAAAGAATATTGATAATGAAGCGGACTATCAAGAAGCGTTGCCGGAATATTGCGACGATGTTTTCAAGGTCGCAAAATGTGAGGTGCGAAATTATATAACCTCCGTAAATGTTGCTTTGAATGAGGTTAAAATGTACGGAAAGGTTGAAATCTGCCTTACATATTACAATGAAAATTCAAATCTTTGCTATGCCGATTTTGATGAGGAGTTTGAAAAAACAGTCGAGGTTGACAGTATTAAGACCGACAGCGCATTTGCCTGTGCAATATGTGTTGATAAATATGCCGGTTTTCGTGTCATAAATCAAAGGCGAATTGATATTCATTCGCTCTCGACTATCTCGCTGTCGGTATATGATAAGGTAACATGTCAAAATATTAAATCATGTGAAAATTCAAAACTTCGTGTTGAACGGGTTAAACTTGCAAACATTTTTGATTCATCAATTAATAAATGCGAATTTGATGAGGATATTGCTCTCCCTGCCGATTTGCCCGAGATAAAGCGCATAATCAGTTCTTCATCGTTTGTAACTCTCGGCGAAACGAAAATTATACAAGATAAGGTACTTATTAAGGGCACTGTCAATCTTTCTGTTCTTTATACCTCAAGCGAGGATGAAAAAATATGCAAATGCGATTATTCATTCGATGTTTCAAAGATAGTCGATTGCGTTGGCTTGAGCGAAAGTGATATTGTAAGCGTAAGACTTTCTGTCGGCGGTCTTTATTTTAAGCTTAAGAGTTCGCAGGATAATTCGATTTCACATATCGAGGCATACGGAGATATCATTATATCGACAGTGTTTGTTAAAGAGGGTATGTGCGACATTGTGACCGACGGATATATTCCACGCACAAAATGTAATTGCTCATACAGCAATATTATGTGCAACTACAGCGGCGCTGCTCTTAACAATACCTTTAAAGAAAATCTAAGTTTCGAATTTCAAAATAAGTTGGGCGAAATCAAAGAGGTTAATGTTCGCTTGTCAGATGTTTGCTGCAAAAAGGGCATACTTGAAATTACAGCCTTTGTTTCTGTTCTTTCAATCAATGACGGTGTTTTGTGTTCGTATAGCGAAAGCAATCAGTTTCAGATTGATGCCTCAGGATTTTCGCAAGCCGTTTGCGGTGCAAATATCATAAGCTATGACTATTCGCTCAAAAGTGACAATTGCATCGAATTGAGATTGATGCTGAATATTATCGGCTGTTCATTTAATACTGTTAACAAAAACATTCTTTCGGAGATAACGCCAACAGATAAAATCGCCAATTCGCATGAAATGAGCATATACTTTGCAAAGCAGGGTGAGGAAGTCTGGAATATTGCAAAATCGTTTTCGTCTGATATTGATTTAATTAAAAGAGATAACGATTTGTCAGGCGATGTTATTGAAAATAATTCTGTCTTACTGATATTAGGAGTGTAGGTGAGTAATATGAAAAATAATATTTATGCCGACATCTCCTCAAGAACGGGCGGAGATATTTACATCGGCGTTGTAGGTCCGGTCAGAACAGGAAAGTCAACATTTATCAAACGATTTATGGATGCGCTCGTTATTCCGAATATCCCGGGTGAGTTTGAAAAAGAGCGCGCGCGCGACGAACTGCCTCAGTCTGCCGCAGGCAGAACAATAATGACAACAGAGCCTAAATTTATCCCGGAAGATTCAATCGAAATCTCAATGCAGGATAATATTCGTCTTAAAGTAAGAATGATTGATTGCGTCGGTTATGTTTTGCCGAGCAGCGAGGGATATATAGAAGACGATCAACCGAGAATGGTTATGACTCCATGGTATGACGAGGAAATACCGTTTAATATGGCTGCCGAAATCGGCACAAAAAAGGTTATTCAGGAGCATTCGACAATAGGGCTTGTAGTAACCACGGACGGCTCAATAAGTTCTATTCCTCGTGAAGAGTATGAGGAAGCAGAAGAGCGCGTTATCAGTGAATTAAAGGAGCTTAACAAGCCGTTTGTTGTTTTGCTTAACAGTGTCAATCCGGAAGAGGACAGCGTTATCCAAATGGGAAGTGAGTTGTCGCAGAAATACAACGTTCCCGTTTTGCCCGTCAATTGTCTTGAAATTACGGAGTCGGAAATAAAAAATATCCTCGGCAATTTGCTTTATGAATTTCCCGTTGAATCAATCGGATTTGATATGCCGTCATGGTTTAAAAGCCTTGAAAGCGACGATAAGGTACGTGTTTCCGTAACATCGAGCGTTAAATCGTTATCCGCAGAAATTAAGAACATACGAAGCGTTTATAAATTTGCCGATTCTTTGAGCGAATGTGAGGATATTGTTTCTTCAAAGGTGACAGATATTGATTTGTCATGCGGCGAAGCAGTTATGAGCATTTCACTTGACGGTGCATATTTTTATTACCTGCTGTCGCAAAAATGCGGTATTAAAATCAACAGCGACGATGACCTTTTGCGTGAAATATGCAACCTTGCCAAAATAAAATCGCGTTTTGAGCGTATTGAAACAGCACTTCAGCAAGTTGACCAAACGGGATACGGCATAGTTATGCCAACTCTTGACGAATTGTCGCTTGAAGAACCCGAAATTATGAAACAGGGAGGCAAATACGGCGTTCGTCTTAAAGCTCATGCTCCGTCAATACATATGATTAAGTGCAACACATATACCGAGGTTGCTCCGATTGTCGGCAGTGAGTCGCAAAGTCAAGAACTCGTTATGTATCTACTCAAAGAATTTGAAAACAATCCGTCTGAAATATGGAATACAAACATTTTCGGCAAATCACTTCATTCACTCGTTAATGAGGGACTTAACAACAAGCTTTACAGAATGCCGGAAGACGCAAGAAACAAATTCAGAGAAACGATTGAAAGAGTTATTAACGAGGGCTGCTCGGGCTTAATATGCATTATTTTATAAACAAAATGGCGAATGACACAAACCAATGTGCCATCCGCCTGAATTATTTAATACATATTTGATAAATGATTATTGCAATCACCGCAGCATGCAGAATAATTAAAAAGGGCATACCGACCATAAACTTTTTGTGCTTTGTTTTGTGGCGAACAGCTTTCATTGCCGCATAACTGCCTGCCGCGCCGCCGTAAATTCCGATAACCCAAAGCAATTTTTCGCTTATTCTTCTTTTGCCCTTTATTGCAAGGCGCTTATCTGCAATATTTATTAGTGCGCCGACTGCATTTATGATACAATAATAAATTGCAATTATTGTCAGCTTTTCCATCAGCAGTTAAATTCTTTTAAATCTTTCAAATCAAAATCACCGATTGCAAGCTTTTCGCCTTTTCTGAATAAATTTCCGTTTTGGTCGTCAATTCCGAATACTGCGGAGCATTTTGGGCAAACAAGAAAATAAACATTCTTCGAATAAATAAGCGGGAATTTCGGTATAAATCTTGTGTCAAGATTTGAAAATACCGAAAAATTTGTTTTTTGATTGCATTTTGGGCAGGTTATTTCGACACTTTCTCCAATTGAATCTATTTTATTTGAATTGCCAATTTTATATTCCATAAAAATACCTCTGTGTTTTGGTTGTATATATGATACAACATATTTTAAAAGTGTTCAAGTATGAAAAAAGTTTTTTTATTGATATTGTCATTAGTTCTTGTTTTGTCCGGTTGTTCGTATTCACGCACCGGCAACGATTCTGCGCATACAAAAACTCAAAGAGGCGATTATGTAAAGTCCGTTTGGGTTGCTTACTATGAGTTGCAGGAATTCATTAAAGATGACGAGTCGGACTTTGAAAATGAGATTGAAAAGCGCTTTTCACAGCTTAAGGATATGGGATTTAATACCATAACAGTTCAGGTGCGCCCGTGTGCCGATGCGTTTTATAAATCGTCATATTTCCCGTCAAGCAAATACTGCTTTGGCAAGCAGGGCGTCGATATGCCTTATGACCCGCTAAAAATAATGTGTGCCGTTGCCGAGAAACAAGACTTGTCACTTGAGGCTTGGATAAATCCGTATCGCGTAAGTCAGGATAATGACATAAACAAATTGAGCGACACAAACTTTGCAAAAAAGTGGTATAAAAACAAGTCGAAAAAAAGGAATGTTTATGTTTCAAAAAAGGCGGCTTACTTTAACCCTGCAAGCAGTGATGTTAACAAACTGATTGTAAACGGTGTTAAAGAAATTGTTGAGAATTATTCCGTTTCGGCAATTCATTTTGATGATTATTTTTATCCCGATACAGATAAGAGTATCGACAACGCAGAATATCAAAAATATCTCAAAAAAGGCGGCAAATCAAGTCTTTCCGATTGGCGGCGTGAAAATGTCAGCAACATGATAAAGTCTGTTTATTCAGCCGTTAAAAGCGTAAATAAAAAAGTAAAATTCGGCATAAGTCCGGCATCGAATATTGATAATGATTACTCAAGCCTTTATGCCGATGTTGAAAAGTGGTCGCAAGACAGCGGATATATCGACTACATTTGCCCCCAAATTTATTTTGGCTTTAAAAATGTTAAGCAACCGTTTATGCAAACAACAAAAAAGTGGACGAATACCGCAAAATGTGATTTGTATATTGGGTTGCCGCTTTATAAATGCTCAAAACCCGATGAATATGCCGCCAAAAATGACGAATCCATTATTAACGAGTTCAAAAACAACAACGATATTATTGCAAGACAAATAAGGTATATCAAAAATTTTGACGAAATCGGCGGATTTTACTTATTTTCGTATAGCTGTTTATTTGATGAGAATTGCAAAAATGAGGTAGAAAACCTCCTGAAAGAAATGAGAGAGTAGGTTGGGAAGTTAACCCAATCTACTCTCTTATTTTTCCTATACATTCATCAATTGCTTCGTCATAGCCGGTTACAATCACAGGTTTGATTTCACCGATTAAATTTTTGTCGCTTTTGATTTTTACGGGCACATAATTTTTCGTGTATCCTTGATATTCATCATTACCGACCTTGTTTTCAATTAAAACATCAAGAGTTTGATTAATCAGAGATTCAAAATAATCAATTCTTACTTTTTGCGTTTCTTCAATCATTATTTTAGCACGGCGTTCCTTTTCCGCTTTCGGAACATTGTCACCGCGCTTTGATGCCGCTGTGCCTTGCCGCTCGGAGTAGGGGAAGGTGTGTACCTTTTCAAATCCGACAGACTTGACAAACTCAAGCGAATCGTAAAAATCGTCCTCTGTTTCGTCATTAAATCCTACCATAACATCCGTTGTGATTGTTGCATCATCAAACCTTTTGCGAAGTTTTTCGCACAGTTCACGATATTCTGCGCTGTCATAGTGTCTGTTCATCGACTTTAATGTTTTATCACAGCCGCTTTGGAGGGAAATATGAAATTGGGGGCAAAATTTGTCATATTTTGCAAGACCGTCGATAATCTCATCTGTTATATGGTCAGGCTCGAGGGAACCAAGTCTCACACGAATTATTTTGTTGTTTTCACAGCAAACTCCGACGGCATCAACGATATTAAAATCTCTGCCCTTGCCGTATGATGAAAGATTGATTCCAACCAAAACAATTTCTTTAACACCGTTATCGGCAAGCGAGTTAACTTCATTTTTTAAATCATCAAGTGACTTTGAGCGAACTCTGCCACGCGACATCGGAATAATGCAGTATGAACAAAATCTGTCACAACCGTCCTCAATTTTAACAAATGCTCTGATTCTTTTATTAAAGTTGTCAATCGAGCATGTTGAGAATGCATCGTCGCGCTCATGCTTTTTTATGTCAACAATTCTGTTATGGGTTGCCGTGTACTGATTGATAAGCGTTAAGATGTCATTATTGCTCTTGTTGCTGAGTACAATATCCGCTTCGTCAAGCTGTTCGGCACTTTCTGGAAAAGCCTGTGGCATACATGATGCCGACTGCGCTTATGTTAGCCGATGTTCCCTGGGTAACTCTGCAGAATGCGGTGTAGCGTCCTGCCTCCTTGCTGTTATCCTTTGAAACTATATAAACAAACGGAGCCTTTTGAGTGAGCTTATCATTCAAATATTGCTCTGCATCAATGCCTTTGATTGTAACGGTTTCAATGCCGTCAACATTTGATGTTGTAAGTTTTGTTTTAGTGTCGGCATTTTCAACGGCGTAATAACCGTCTGACTTTTTAACTACGGGAACCAAATTATCACTGCTGTAAGCAAAGAAACTGTAACTCTTTGAATAAGAAATGATTTGGTATTTATCCCCTGCCTTATTAGCCCAAGCGGCAAACGATTCGTCACTTGTGTCTGCAGCATTATAATTAACTGTTTGGCGTCTGTCATAAGGACTTGTGAATGTTGTTGACCGCTTTCCGTCGTAAACATTGTATGTGTAAACATCGCCCGGCTCGTAAACAGATTTTGCAATATAAACATTTTCGTCATCAGCACTTTGAGTAACATTCCAACCGGTTAGGGTGTAGAAAGCAACAGATGTGTTTTTATCGCCGTTGAAATCTGTTGTATAATATGCGGCTCCCTTTGTGCCGACCTCCGGCTGTGTTGAAGTATAAACAACATCAAAGCATCTGTTATAAACATTATAGAATTTAACTGTATATGTTTGCGCCGTTGCATTATCGTCAACAAGCTTTACAAAGAACAATACATTAGTATCTGCAATTCTGTTAACATTTCTCTGATATGCAAAATTCTTTTGTGAGGAAGTTGCATTAGAGGTAAATTTGTTATTATCAGCATCGTAATCAGACGCGGTACCTGCGAAGTTTGTTGAACTCCACTGACCTACTGCCTTATCGGTGATTGCATCAACGGAGAAATTAAATTCCTCGCCGTAATACTTTTCAAACTTTTGAGTTGCAAAGCCGTCAACAGGATTTCCATCCTTGTCTGCAACGGTTAATGTACCCACAAAGCGTTTAATATATTTGTTGTCTTGTGTTGAAGTGTCATTAACCTCGGTATTAAGAGTTAACAAATTGCTTGTTTGCGGATCTGTTTCGTCAAGTGATGTTGCGCGGACTTCTAATCCTTCACTTCCGGTGTAATTTGAAACGAATTCCTTTGCCTGTGCGTCTGTCAACTTAACATAAACGATGTCGTGAGCAGATTTCATATCGGATGTGAGTTTGTTCTTGCCCTCATCTGTATATTTATCGGTGTCGAGCGAACTTACTACCGTATAAGCATTGTCAAATGCGGTATAAGCGTCGTCAGTATCAACCTTTTTAACCGTTGTCGCTCTGAGAGCCTTGTCGGAATCGTTAACCGCGATTTGGTCATCTGAAAGATACTGATTTTTCTCCTCCTCGGTTGCATCTTCCGAGAAAGGAAGAGTTGTAAGAGTGAATTTTTCACCTCTTATAGAAATTGTGTTAACTATACCGTTTTTATACTTATCTTTACCAATGGTATTTGTTAAAACGCTGTTTGATGAATCAATCTTATTGCTCAAGTTCTTCCAGCTCGAATATGAATACATTTGCGAAAGCTTGCCGTTTTCGTCAACAGAGGCCTTTGTATCTGCAAGTTCTGTCGATTTAGCAGAAACCGTAGCAATCAAGTTTTCTTGTTCAACCGCCGGCATGGCAAGTTTAACCTGAGAACTGATGTCATATAAAGCCTTAAGCATATTTTCGATATCTCTGTATTCTTTACCGTTAAGATCAACATTTCTCCAATATTTAGGAGTACCGTAAGCCTCGTCGGAAGGATCAAAACCGTATGCCTTTTCGGCAAGTTCCATAAGCTTTTTGTATGAGTTTTTATTATCCTCAGTCATCAAATCAATTGCTGATTTGCCTGTTTCGGCGTCTTTATCCTCATATGCAGCTTTAACCTTGCCATAGATGGTTGAGCCGTTAATATATTCTTCTTTTGTGTAAAGGTTTGAATATGCTTCGAGAATATTTTGGATTAGTTTTTCCTGCACCTCATCGGTGTTTGTTGTGCCGGTGCCGAATACATCGGAATCTATATCATCACTGTAAATTCTGGCAATACCGTCACTACGATAAGCAGTTGTGTATTCCTTAGTGTTACCGTCACTGTCTGTATATGTTGTATTATAAGGATTTTCAACAAACCAATACGCTTCGGCAACAGCGTCAAGATACGCTCTGTATGACGAAACGGAATAAAGGCTTGAAACGATAGCATCTGTAATTCCGCCGTCTTTTGAGGTTTCTTTTCCGACTGCAATAGCCTTAATTTTGCCCACATCGTTTTGAGTGCAACTTCCTGCTTCTACATCTTCCTTAGTATAATAGGTAATGTTAAGCTTTTTATTACAAAATGCCTCAATAAATTGTCTTGTCGCACCTTTGTCACATGTGTGGACACCTACATTGTAATAGTTGTAGGTCTCCTCGCCTAATGTTGCGTCTTGAGCTTTACCCACAGAAGCAAGATAACGAACTGACCAATAGTTTCCGTTTTCAAGAACAAAGTTCGCATAGTTTTCGGCAGAAGATGTATCGGTGCTCTTATTAACGCTGTTTTTGCCGGTGAATGTAACCGTTCCGGTAAACTCGTTGGTACCATTAAAGTTGCCCGTTGCGCCTGAGGACTCTTTTTCACCAGCGTAAACTTTGTCAAAGGCGATGCCAAATTTGTTTGAATCTACTGGATTGCCGAGAAGTTTTGCCTTTGCATTTGAAATTTCAACATCTGTCTTATTTTCGGTATCGACCTCGGAATCTTTTAAAAATGCACCGAGCGCGCGTTTCGGGTTAATTTGAGTGAGTGTTGTACTGTTGGAATATTCAGAACCTGCATAGCCAACAAAATCAACATTTTTAAAGCCCATCTTTCCGTACTGCTGACCTTCGCCGATCAATCCGCCAATCGTCGCACCGGATGGAAGTGTGCCTTCATTAAAACTTTTAATTCTGTCAGAAATTTGAGATGAGTCAGTAAGTGTAGTTGAGGTTGAAAAGTCAACATTCAAGCCTGTATCGTTTCTGAAATACGATGTAACAAGGCAGTTTTTGCCTTTTCTCGACCATTTAAGGTTTGAAGATAGAAGTTGGAATTTGTAGCCGGTCGGCTTTCCATTCTCAACAGTAATGAGGTTTCCGTATTTACCGGTATCGGAATAGTCAACATAATAATCGGCGTCAACAACCGCAGATGAATTCATATATGAATTTTCGTTCGTATCATTATGCTCAGACATAGCAAATGAACCGGATTGAGTACCTACTCTTTTATCGTAGAAATTGAATTTATCGGCAATAGTAGCCGGTCTTGTATAATCGGCAGTTGTTGATTCTTCGTTACCAAAACAGCTTAAATACTTAAAGTTGCCGAGTCCCGAGCGATATCTTAATTCGTCTGTTTTATAAGTAGGAGTATTTCCGTCACCGTCAATACCTGTTTCAGTTGCTTTGCCGGTTGATTTATCATAGCCGTGAGTCAGTTTTGAATAAATACTTGTGGCAGTGCCGACAGAACCAATAAAGCGGCTGTAGTTTGAAGTATAGAATCTTCTGTCATCGGTACCGCCGTAATAGCCGTTACGAGTTCCTACAATCTGGTGTGCATCGGCAGGATTGGGCATAATGTACGGAAATTCATATTCGCCGTACATTTTGCCTGTTTTGTTCGGCGAAAACAGTCCTGTCTCGGAATTATATGTGTATTTTGATGTATAAACAATTGCAAGCTCAACGCCTGTTGTCGGATAGCCTTCTTTGTCACCGGCCTTGAATTCGTCTATTCCGTCGCCGTCATAGTGATAGTGGAAATAGTTTGATACATCACCGGTTACATAATATTTTTTGTAAAGCTTTTCTCTGTGCAGCTTGCCTGTTGTAACCTTGTCATAAACCATATCGGTTGTTTCGTTGTATTTAACGGTTGTACCGTCATCGTTATCATAATACCAATCTTCCGAACCGGCGGTATCAACAATGTTAACATCACTGAAAGTATAACCTCTTTGCGCAACACTTTCCGATGAAATCGGGTAAATTGAAACCGGATTTTCGGTGTCAATATAATAAGGATAAGTCGACTTAATGAATGTAACTCTTTCGCCGGTAGTTCCGTCCTCGCCGTAATTTGGGTTGTCTGAAAGCTCATTGCCGTACATTGTATAATCGGAATCCTTGGCGTGTGTATATGCAACGCCGTCCATTTTTATGTTATCACCGTCAGACTCCAACTCGCCTGTCGGATCATAAATTTTTGCATCCTCATAGTTTGGCTTAACGGACTTGAGCGTTTTTATCAAAGAAGCAATGTCTGAAGCTGCCTTTTTAACAGCCGACTCGATATTGATGTTATAATCATACTTACTGCTTTGATACGGATTAAATGATGTTGCTGCATCAAGTGCGCTCAAAACAGTTCTCATACCGCCCCATTTATAATCGGATACGACATATGATGTAAGATTGCTTTGGCAATCGCTAAGTGCATCAGTCAGCGCTTTGTAATTTAAAACATAATATTTAAGTTCGCCGAATTTTGCAGTTGTAGTTGCAGAAAGATCAGAATCATTATTAACACCTGTAAAAGTTACATTGTCTGTGATTTGAGTGAAATATGTTGAATCATCTGCAGCAAAAGTCGGATTAATAACAAGGTGACCGGAAAGTTTATACCAATCGCCTGAACTTGTTTGAATTGTTGTATTATTCGTTGCATATGACGATAAATGGCTTACCGTTCCGTTTGGTGCATTTTGGCTCCAGCAAAAATCATAAGTACCTGTTGTATTCCTGAATTTCCAGTCGGCATCCGTTGTAATTACATCGCTTGTACTGTAAAATGTTTTAAGTGCACGCTTTTTTGATGATGAACCGCCCTTGTAAACAGGCATTGCACCGAAATAAATAGGTGACGAGCCGTCATAAATCGCAACAAGACTTGCAGGCATGGCAATTGCAACGGTAAGGTTATTATTTTCCGAGCCCGTATAAGTTACTTCCTCATCTGTATCGGGGTTAGCAACGAAAGCAAGTGATTTGAAATTATTTTTGTAAATAGTATTCTTCTGTTCGTCGCTTACTCCGGTAAATGACTCATCTGAAAACGCCTTTGTAGGAATGTATGTATCGAAATTCGGAACAAACTCCGTCATATTATTTGTTGTATCCGTAAGATTTTTTGTTACGGAAGTAACACCCTTAATAACGCTGGCATCGGTAGTTGTCAAATCAAATACTTTTGAATTAAAAAGTTTGAATGCGGTTTGATATGCAATATATGCGTCGAGAAGATTGGTGTATAACTTATGTTCATTCATCTTATCTTCATACGCAAGCATAGCAGCATCAAGGTCTTTTACGCACTGTGCAACGGCAGTCTCAGATACATTTTTTAAACCATTTGTATCATTGGCAACGACCTCCTTGCCGGCGGCAGAAACCGGTACATACTTTGCTTCTTCGGCAAACACAGTAACAGCAAATGACGGAAGCATTGTAACTATCATTAATACCGCAAGAATCGCAGACAGTATTCGCTTAGACATTTTCATTTCTCTTCCTCCTAAATATATTACACTATAATGTGTATAATAACCATTCAAAGCACACACAACTATTTTATGCATAGTTACAGAATAGTATTATTACAATTCTATTTTATGGCATTTTATTTCTTTTGTCAATCATAAATTTACAGTTTATTCATCGTTTTTCGACATATAGTATGATAAATGCAGATTTTCACTACACGACCGCAATTTAATCAACAAAAAGAAAATGAAAGTCTAATAATTCAGTCAGCAGAAAGTTTCGTTCACAAAAAGTTTACAAATTAAAAAGGCCGATGAACTAATCATCGGCTGAAATTTTTTGTTTATTTTTCATCATTCTCGTCATTAATCTCATCATCATCATCGTTATTCTCGTCCACATCCTTATCATCGGCGGATGTGGCGGATTTTTTTGATGAGGATTGTTTGTCTTTTTTGAGCATTCCCGAAATTATAAACAATGCTCCGACTGCGGCAGTTATGCATGCGGCAATTATCATTATCTTTGCGTCTTTTGATATTTTGCCGCCGTCTTTGTTTGAATAATCCTCTTCTGCACTCAAAACATATTCGTCGCCGCTGCTCCCCTGCTCCGACTGCGCCGAGGCTTGCGACCCGACATTGCCTTGTGTATCCGTTTTCATCTTTGGCTGCACTTTTGATGATTGAGTTACAACTCCGCCTGAAAACTTTGTTGAATATTGGTTTGCTGCGCTTGTTTTTGTTTGTTTTTTATTTTCTTTTGCTTTGCCGTTTGAGGGCTTTGTGTTTTTCGCCCCGTTTGTTCGTATTGTCTTTGACGGTTTTAACTCAATTTGTTTTAATATATTCTTGTAATTATGACCGTTTACATTCAAATACACATCGGCATAATTAGTACTTGAGCCTTTGACCTCCAATGCGACAACGCATATTTGCTGATTTGAGCCGTTATTTTGAAAATCATACTGCGCCGCGAAATAATCCTTATCCGGGTCATCATCACAGGAATATCCATCCTTTGAAACAGAAATATGATACGCCTCGTTTGAATTTGAAATATCGTAGCATACCGCAACATTATCTTCATCGCGTGTTATACTTGATTCATTGAATATAAAATACACATAGAAAACATTGATTGTTGAATCGAAATAATACTTAACTGTGCCTTTGAGCGTGAATGTATTAGACATCGCACTTTTGCTGAAACTCTGCTGTGAAACATTAGGATTATCAATCCACTTTGCCTCGCTGAGATAATCTCTGTTGGCTGAGAATGCGGCATTGGGGACAAAACAACAGCCGTCAGTAATACAAATACCGACAGCATTATCAATACCTTTCGCGTCTTTTCTCGCACACATTTCAAGCCTTTTTCGCTCCTTTTACAGCCTTAGTCCCCTCATTTTTCGTTTCATAAAAAATCATTAAAATTTTATCATCGTTTGTCCCACTTTGTCAATATTTATCAATATTTTTGTTTACTTTGCAAAAAAAATATGCAACCTTTTTGTTTAGGTTGCATATCTGTTAATATTAAATTTTATTTTTTTGTAAGCTCGACAGATATTTTATATGTTCCGTAAACCCATGAATCATTGTGATTTGACAGAGTGACAACCAAATCGGCAGTATTACTGTCATCAAGCTTAGATGCGTCACAAGTATATACCAAATCGCCGGAATCAATTTTTGTATTTTCGGGCGCAACTACGGTTATTTTAAAATCTGTAAACACAAGCTTATAATCGTATCCGTTAGGAACATTTGTCACTTTTACGGCAGATTTATCAATATATACCGTTTGATTCTTATATTTGCTGTCAACCGTAACATCGGCTGAAATATTGTCATTACCGTCGAATATCGATTTAAAGCCGATAAAATCTTTCGAGGTAAACTTAAAGTGATTTTTACCCTCGTGCAGCTGATTATAGTTAATAACACCGATTACAGCCTCATTAATATCTACACCGTCAAGAACTCCTGCCGTAACCTTATTTACCGAATAATCGACCGATAAGATGCTGTTATCTGCTATACCCTTAGGGGCGTCCTCAAATTTAACATTTACCGGAAGAACAAGCTTTTTAACAACAGGAATCGAAACGGAAACGGATTTGATTTCCTTATCTTTGTCCTTAGATGTGATTTTTAAAAAGCTTTTTTCGATACTGTCATCGCCCTCAACATTCAATGAACATTCGGCAGAATATGTTTTGCTGATATTTGTTGCATTTTCAAAATCAACATTAGCGGTAACCCCGGTAATTTTATCGACATATGTTTTCGGACCTTGAACAATGACGGTTTCGTCACTCAAGCTTGGGTCACCCCAAGCATAGCCGTTTGCAAGAACAGAATTATCATATTTCAAATCGACATCAAAAGTTTTAGCCGCGCCAACATCAAAATAGCCCTCTATAGATGACGGATAAACACTTTCAACTGTAAAATCGAGTGTTTTTGATGACTTTGTTACCAAAATAGGAATAGACTGCTGGCCTGCTTTTGTAACATTAGAGGTGTCGAATTCAACATTCAAATCATCCTCCCCAACCTGACCGACAGCATATTTCGGACCCTTAACGGTAACACTCAGCTCAATTGAATCCTGAAGAGAAAAATACTCCATACCAAGTTGCTGTGATAACTCATCGGAAATTGTTACCGGAACATCAATTTTGATTTTTTTAGATTCATCGGTGCCAACGCTGATAGAGGTTGAAATCCAAACAAGGACAGCAAGAAAGAGCGAAAAGAAAATTAAATATTTGTCATTATATACTAATTTATAGAAAAAGGACTTGTTTTCATTTTTTGAACTGTCAGCCATTATTTTTTAAACCTCCTAACAAGTTTTGAAATTATTTTTTCATCGCCGGAGGTTCCGTTAGGAATAAACTGCTCAGATAAAATATCGCGAATATCACCGCTTGAAACATCGCGTGTAATATTTCCGTTTATAACAACGCTGATACTGCCTGTTTCCTCGCTGACAACAAAGATTATCGCATCGCTTTGCTGTGACAAGCCAATGGCGGCGCGGTGTCTTGTGCCAAGCTCGGAGGCAACATTTTCCTTTGTAAGCGGCAAAATACAACCTGCCGCATAAATTGAAGAGCCGCGAATAATCATTGCACCGTCGTGAAGCGGCGACTTAGGATAAAATATATTTTCAATAATTTCCTTTGACGGTGCGGCATCAATAACCGTACCTGTTTTAACAATATCGCCGAGCATTGTTTCATTTTCAAATACAATCAGAGCGCCGACCTTATCATCAGACATTTCAGCGCAAGCCTTACAAGTTGCATCAATGGTTTTATTCATTTCGGCAACATCAAGCGCTACACCTGAACGAACAATCGATCTAATGCTGTTGCGAGCTGCGCCGATGCCCATTTGTTCGAGAATATTTCGGATTTCGGGACCGAAAAGAACAACAACAATTATTATAATATTTGTAAATATGATTTTAAGCAGATAACTTGATGCAACCATGCCCAAGAAATTGACAACAAAATAAATTATTGCGACAAAAACCAAGCCCTTGATGAGCTGCATTGCTCTTGTTTCACGCACAATGCGCAATACCATATATATAACAACTGTTACAAACAATATATCAACAACATCGATAACGCCAAAGGTGCCGAAAAGCCCTTTTACCTGATTTG
>OIXV01002222.1_pt1 | contig 16157 bp, 19 predicted proteins | sample 1587771 | NCBI WGS metagenome assembly OIXV01 (sample SAMEA3888893, study PRJEB22519) | human gut metagenome | biome: human gut; feature: human-associated habitat; material: faeces | place: Denmark | collected 2010
CTCAACAAACGTGGCTAAGTTAGCAATTTAATTTGAGAAACACACTCCTTTTGGAGGAATTTTTATTATTTTATTATTGATGGTGCTTTTATCTGCCTCATGGCAAGGATGCAATCATTCTGTTGCAAATCAATTTTTTTTGAAACAAAACTTCAATCCGGGGTTTACATTTGAGCGAATGCGGGATTTTGCTTAACTTTGCAAGCAAAATAACATAACAATATGAACATCAAGTCTGCCGAATTTGAAATCAGCAACACCGATGTGCGCAAATGCCCGCCCGGCAATAAGCCCGAATACGCCTTTATCGGGCGCAGCAATGTGGGAAAATCCTCGCTCATCAATATGCTCACCAACAAAAACGGGTTGGCTAAAACATCGTCAACCCCTGGTAAAACGACGCTTATCAACCACTTCATCATCAACGATGAGTGGTACATCGTCGACCTTCCAGGCTATGGCTACGCACGCCGTGGCAAGGACAGCCGCGAACAACTCTCAAAAATCATTCGCAGTTACATTTTGGGCCGTGAGCAGATGACCAACCTTTTCGTGCTGGTGGACAGCCGTCACAAGCCACAGAAAATCGACCTCGAATTTATGGAATGGCTGGGCGAAAACGGTGTTCCGTTCAGCATCGTGTTCACGAAGATGGACAAACTCGGTCGTGAAGCCGGCACTCGCAACGTGAACGAGTACAAGAAAACGCTTCTTGAGCAATGGGAGGAACTGCCACCCATCTTCATCACCTCAAGCGAAGACCGCCGTGGCCGCGACGAACTGCTCGACTACATCGGGTCGATTAACGAAGAACTGAAAAAGCAATAAAATTCTAAACTACAGAAAAGAGGATAAGCATTTTTATGTTTTTCCTCTTTTTCATTTGTGAGAAATAAGTTACCTTTGTGAAATGTTTTGTCGCAAAGCGGCAGTTTTGGGGCAATACATACCTTATCACTTAACAACGCTTTAATATTATGTTTATCATTGGCATCGCCGGCGGTACCGGTTCAGGCAAAACAACTGTAGTGAGAAAAATTATGCAACGCCTTCCAAAAGGCGAAGTGGGAATTATCAGCCAAGATAATTACTATAAGGATTCAAGCCACGTCCCTGCTGAGGAACGTCAGAATATCAACTTCGACGAACCAGCGGCTTTCGACTGGACGCTCCTTCACAAGCATCTTACCATGCTGAAAGAAGGCAAGGCTATTGAAATGCCCACTTACTCATATCTCACCTGCTCGCGTCAGGAGGAAACCATTCCGATGGGGCCTCACGAGGTGGTGATTATTGAAGGCATTCTCGTGTTTAGCGACCCACGCCTCCGCAATATGATGGACATCAAAGTGTTTGTTGACGCTGATGCCGACGAGCGATTGATTCGTGTGATTTCTCGCGACTGCATCGAGCGCGGACGCACCCCAAAAATGGTGATTGACCGCTACGAGAAGGTGCTGAAACCTATGCACAACCTTCACATCGAGCCTGCGAAGAAGTACGCCGACATCATCGTGCCACAAGGCGGACACAACGAGGTGGCAATCAACCTACTCACCGACTACATCAAAAGTCGCCTTATCGCCAAATAAGTAAACAATACATCAATCGAATATGAAATTTCCCTGGAATAAGACATCAAAACCAGCCACAGCACCAACAGCCGACACTTCAGCAGAGCAGCAGAACGAGCCACAACTCGATGCCGCCACCACAGAAAATGCCGAGGCTGGCAAACCCGCTACACCAAAACGAAACAGCAAGGATATCGTTGCAGAGCTCAACAGAGCGGGTGAAGCTGGCGAACTGGTGTTGAGCACCGACAATCTGGTGAAGAAGTATCGCCAACGCGTGGTTGCCAACCATGTGTCAATCAATGTGCGACAAGGGGAAATCGTGGGTCTGCTCGGTCCGAACGGTGCCGGCAAAACCACAACTTTCTACATGACCACCGGTCTGGTTACGCCCAACGAGGGCCGTGTGTTTCTCAACGATGTGGAAATCACCAAGTTGCCAGTGTATAAGCGTGCCAAGTTGGGCATTGGCTATCTGCCACAGGAAGCGTCGGTGTTCCGCACCCTCACAGTGGAAGACAACCTCCGCCTTGTGCTTGAAATGACCAATACCACGCCCGAATACCAGCGCGACAAACTCGAATCGCTGCTCGATGAATTCCACTTGCAAAAGGTGAGAAAAAACCTGGGCAACCGTCTTTCGGGTGGTGAACGCCGCCGTTGCGAAATTGCGCGCTGCCTTGCCATCAACCCCAAGTTTATCATGCTCGATGAACCTTTTGCCGGTGTCGACCCTATCGCTGTGGAAGACATTCAGAGCATCGTGTATAAGTTGAAGGAAAAGAATATCGGCATTCTGATCACCGACCACAATGCGCCCGAAACACTCAGTATCACCGACCGTGCCTACCTGCTTTTCGAGGGCAAAATCCTTTTCCAAGGCTCCAGCGAAGAACTGTCGGACAATCCCGTGGTGCGTGAAAAATACCTCGGCCGCAACTTCATCTTCCGCCGCAAAAAATTCGATTAAACCCAAATCGGTCATTAGGGCTTAAAATCACCATACATATCAAAAAATACGAGTGTGTACCTCACGTGAGATACACACTCGCTTTATTTCTGACGCACCCACTTCGCTTATTTCTCGATGCGGATGGAGGGATCTTTGAATGGCATGATTTCGCCATACATGGTGAGGCTGCCTCGGTGGAACGTGGGGGTAACGTAGGCTGTGGCACTGTCGCTATTGTAAGGAATGGTGATTTGCACATTCACATTGGAATATGAGCCAAGCACATTGAAGTTCAAATGCACGTTGCCCTTTTTGTCAATCTCCACATCTATATCGCCCACACGACCAGAGCAGGTGAATCCACCCATGCCGTTCAAGCCCAATGAACCATTGTTGAATGCCGTTTGCACAATCGCCCCGTCGTTCTGGAGCAAAATGAAATTGGTGGCTGTGCTCAGTCCATACTCAGTGGGGCCACCGCCGAAGTACACACCGTCAACCTGCATCAGGAAGTGGCGGTCGTTGATGGCGCCAATCAGTTTATTGAATCGCACAGAATCAGTGTAGGCCTTAAACTCGCGCTTCTGCTCTTTGGTGAGCTGCACGGTGGTCGTACTATCGGTTTGAGCCACAGCTGCATTACAGAAAAATCCTCCGCACATGGCACAAAACACAAGTATCAATACTGCAAATCTTTTCATAACAAGAAAGGTTTTAAATCGTAAAACATATTGCAAATATATCACATTTTTCATTTTTCTATCGCCTCAATAGGAATTTTTATGCCATTTTCACTAATTTTGTATATTACTTTCACACAGCAAAATATCGATATATATGGCAGAAAAACAATATATCCGCTCTTTATCTACAAAGATTCTCATCGCCTTTGGCACCATGAGCGTGGGGCTCACGCTTTTTTCACTGTTTGCAACGCTCATCACCACCGATGGCGAACGCAGCAAATACGCCACCCTGCTCATGGGGGTGTTTCAAAACTTGGTGGTTTTCGGTTTGGCGGCTGTCGTCACATCGAAAATCTGCTATCGCAAGGTGCTGAAACCGCTGAAAATGAATGTGGCTCCCTCATGGAAAGGCATCGCCATGGTGGTGGCGGTGTATGTGGTGAGTCTGCCTGCCCTCAACTGGCTGGTGGACTGGAATGCGCATATCACATTCCCCGACTCCATGCAACAGCTCTACCACACATTAAAGAATTTAGAGGATTTGGCGCAGAAAGAAACCAACTTCCTCCTGCAAGGCAACGACCTGCTCATCACTATACTGATAGTGCTGGAGGTGGGCTTGCTCACTGGATTTGGCGAAGAGATATTTTTCAGGGGTGCAATTCTCGGAGCTTTTGAGCAGAAGAAAGGGCTCAACATCCACTTATCCGTTTGGTTTGTGGGCATACTGTTCAGCGCATTCCACTTCCAATTCTTCGGATTCTTCCCTCGCTGCTTTTTGGGCATTTGGCTCGGTTACCTGTTTGTGTGGAGCAGAAGCCTGTGGCTGCCTGTCATCGCCCACGCTCTTAACAACGGTATGGTGGTAATTGTCGCCTACCTCACCGAGCAAAAAGTGGTAGGAGCCGATGCCATTGAGAAAATCGGTGTGCCACAAGCCGGCGAATTTCCATTGCTGGCACTCATCAGCGCCATCCTCACCATCGCCCTCATCGTCGCCACCTCCAAAATCCACATCAGAAAGCACTAAAGACAAGCCACTTAACCATCTTCACCATCCCAATGCTATAGCATTGGGATAATAGATTTGCGGTATTTATATGTGCGCATAAAAAAAGATTGCTCCCCAAAAATGGAGAGCAATCAAAATTGCGTAGGCTCGTAGCCTAAAAAAGTGCAATTTATTAGAGGTTTTCGTTGTCCTTCTTCCAATCTTCTACAGCTGGAACGATACCGAGTTCAACGATTTCGTCACGCATCTTGCAGAGGTGTGCGTAAGAAGCCTTGAGAGAAGCGAGTTCTTCTTCGGTACCTTGTGGTTCAGTGTAGTGAACACCAGTTGCGTCGATAGTGGTAGGCATAGCCATCATCACGTTCTTGAAACCGAGTTTTTCGTCGTTCACGTAGCAACCTGCTGGCAAAGTGAACTTTTCGCCACCCATAGCAGCCTCAATCATCTTAACGGCTACGTAAGCAGGGCTCTGGAATGAGCTGCGTCCACGGAGCTTGATGATGTTAGAACCACCTTGGATAGTGTGGTGCTTGATTTCTGCGAAGCGTTCAGCGCTCAAGCCCATTTCAGCGAGAGGCTTGCCGTCAACCTTAACTTGAGAAGCGAATACAGCCATTTGTTCGCCGTGGCCACCGTAAGTCTTAGCGCCAGTCACCTTGTCTTGTTGCACACCGAATTCAAGTGCGAGAGCTTGTTGCAAACGAGTTGAGTCGAGAGCAGCGAGTGAAGTGAGTTGGTTTGGCTTCAAACCAGAGTGGATAAGAGCGGTAAGAGCTGTAACGTCAGCTGGGTTGAAGATCACAACCACGTGCTTTACGTCTGGGCAGTATTTCTTGATGTTATCGCCGAAGTCAGCAGCAATCTTGCAGTTACCCTTAAGCAAGTCTTCACGAGTCATGCCGTCCTTACGTGGAGCACCACCAGAAGAGATGATGTACTTAGCACCAGTGAAAGCCTTCTTAGCAGCTTCTGCAACCTTTTCAGGGTTGCCCATATCTTCCACTGCAGGAGCCACATAAGTGATGTTAGCACCTGGGAAAGCGCATTGTTGGATTTCATCGAACACACCGTGAACACCTGGTTCATAGATATCATAAAGACAGATGTTAGGAGTAAGGCCGAGCATCAAAACGCTCTGTACCATGTTTGAACCGATCATACCACCGGCACCTACGATAACGAGTTTTTCGTCAGTTAAAAATCCCATAGTAAGAATTCTTTAAAAAGTGATTAAAAATATAGTTGTTTTTATCTTTGTTTTCTATATGCAAAATTAATGAATTTAAGTATCATCACAAAACAAAAATCGGGAATATGTTAATTAAATAATGCTAAAGAATGAGCACTTACTTGTCTTTTTCGGAAATGAGGCGTGATTTATGCGCCACCCACTTGCTTTTTTTGATATTTTTGGAGAACTTTGCATTCGAAAATAAACATATATAATCACACTTTTTCATTCTCACTACGATGACCGAAAAATTCATTTCAGATTCTATCAAATACATCGGTGTCGACGACCCCGACCTCACACTTTTTGAAAGCCAATATGTGCTCGAAAACGGCATGGCTTACAATTCCTACCTTATCGACGACGACGAGATTGTGGTAATGGACGCAGTTGACGCACGCAAAATCGACGAATGGATGGACAACGTGAATCGGGAACTGGCAGGAAGAAATCCAAGTTATCTGGTGGTACTGCACGTGGAGCCCGACCATAGCGCAGGCGTGAAAAAATTTCTGGAAACCTACCCTGAGGCAAAAGTGGTGGGCAATGCCAAGACGTTCACTTTCCTGAGCCAGTTTTTCAGCGATTTCAACTTCGACGACAAAAAAGTGGTGGTAAAAGATGCCGACACTTTGAAGTTAGGCAAGCACACGCTCACTTTCCTCACTGCGCCTATGGTGCACTGGCCCGAAACGATGGTGGCATACGAATCTGCCGATAAGGTGCTGTTCAGTGCCGACGCTTTCGGTAAGTTTGGCGTGTATGATGCCGATAAGGACAACTGGACTTGCGAGGCACGTCGCTACTATTTCAACATTGTGGGAAAATATGGCGCACCCGTGCAAATGCTGCTGAAGAAGGTGGCAAATCTCGACATCAAGGTGATTGCCCCACTCCACGGCCCGGTGCTGAGTTCAAATCTGAAATACTATATCGACATCTATAACACTTGGAGCAGTTACGAGCCCGAAGATAAAGGCGTGTTTATAGCAGTGGCTTCCATTCACGGCAACACGCTCAAGGCGGTGGAAATCCTTGCCGAGAAACTGCGTGCGCACGGCGTGAAAGTCAGCGTCAGCGACATTGCCCGCGACGACATTGCCGAGGCGGTGGAAGACGCGTTCCGCTACGACCGTCTGCTGCTTGCCGCTTCGAGCTACGATGGCGGCGTGTTCACCCCTATGGAATCACTCCTCTCGCGTTTGAAGCACAAGAATTTTCAGAACCGCAAGGTGGCTATCGTGGAAAACGGCACTTGGGCTCCTACGGCAGCCAAGACCATCAAGACCGCATTGAGTGAAATGAAGAATATCACACTCGTGGAGCCTGTGGTGACTATCCGCTCGGCTTACAAGCCCTCCGACGAGGCTGCTTTCGATGCGCTTGCCGAAGCACTGTGCAAATAATTCCTGCCCACATTATTAATGAATATGGAACAAGAATTTGCATCATCTTTGCTGGAAAACGCAGTGAGCGAATTTGCCAAACTCCCTGGCATCGGTCGCAAAACGGCTCTGCGCCTTGTGTTGCATCTGCTGAAGCAAGACAAGCAGAACGCACGCCAGTTTGGCGAAGCCATCATCAAACTCAGGGAAGAAATTCAATACTGCAAGGTGTGCCACAACATCAGCGAAACCGAGGTATGCCCCATCTGCGCCGACCAGCTGCGTGACGCCTCCACCATCTGCGTGGTGGAGAATGTGAAAGACGTGATGAGCATCGAAAACACGCATCAGCACCACGGCCTGTATCATGTGCTGGGCGGACTCATCTCGCCGATGGACGGCATCGGACCGCAAGACATCGAGATCGAATCGCTTGAAGAGCGTGTGAAATCGGGCGAAGTGAAAGAGGTGATATTGGCGTTGAGTGCCACAATGGAGGGCGACACCACCAACTTCTACATCTTCCGCCGTCTTGCCCCCTACCCCGATGTGAAAATCACGATGCTGGCGCGAGGCGTGAGCGTGGGCAACGAAATCGAATACACCGACGAACTGACCCTCGGCCGCTCCATCCTCAACCGCACCCTCTTCAGCGACACCTTCCACAAATCATAAGTTTGTTTTGATTTTTTACACTGGTTTTTGACATTTCACACTACCGAACATGGCAGATAATTTCCTTGAATATCAGCGTGAAGCCTTCGAGGCACGCAAAGCAAAAAAAGAGCGTGAGCGCAAAAAGCGCCTACGCAAATACCTCGAAGACTACAAAAAGAAACTCGCCGCCCAAAAGTCCCAACAGAAGCAACCAGAACACCCAAATCCTCCCCAACCATAATTCCAAATCGGTCATTAGGACGTGAAAGGATTTTTTTAGAATACCACAAGCCCTAATGACCGATTAGGGATAAAAGGAGCACTGAAATATCATCAAAAAGTCCCCTCTCAAAGTCCAATCACTCCGAGTGCTCCGAGTACTCCTAAAGAGCCTTCCTCCCGAAAGCCACCAAATTTGCACCGTAAAAATGCAGCTTCTGCCAAAAAATGCATTTTTTTAGTGCAAATTTCGCCATTTTCTGCATTTTTTCAGTGCAATTTTAGTATATTTGCACAAATATAAAATGGTATGGACAGATTATTCAGCTTTTTCAAACGCAAACTCGAAGAAACCTCAACCGATTTTCTTCGCTACAAATACAACGAAATTCATTGGGATAGCCACGCACTCGGATTGGTAGGACCTCGCGGTGTGGGCAAATCCACTATGCTTCTGCAATACATCAAGCAGAACCTCAACGCTTCGGAAACGCTGTACATATCAGCCGACCAACTGTATTTTGCCACCCACACCTTGCTTGAGGTGGCTGACCAATTCTCGAAAATGAATGGCAAGCACCTGTTTATCGACGAAATACACAAGTACCCTGAATGGTCGCGCGAATTGAAAGAAATCATCGACACCTACAGCGATATGCAAGTGGTGATTTCCGGTTCATCTATTCTCGACATTTACCAAGGCATGGCGGACCTCAGCAGGCGTGTGCCCATCTATGAAATGCAAGGACTGTCGTTCAGGGAATATCTCGCATTTTTCCATGGCATTGAAGTGCCTGTATTCTCGTTGAGCGACATTCTCACCCACAAAGCCACAATTCCAGGAGTGGCGCACCCTCTCCCCCTTTTCAAAGACTATATGCAACGAGGCTATTACCCCTTTGCTAAAGACGTGGATTTCGACATCGAACTCAATCAGGTTATCACGCAAACTATGGAAACCGATATTCCTAACTTTGCAAATATTAGCGTGGCGGCTGGGCGAAAGTTGAAACAACTGCTAATGGTGATAGCGAAAAGCACGCCATTCAAACCCGTGTATCAGAAACTCGCTGATGTCACTAATCTTAGTCGAAACGACATTCCTAACCACCTCTATTATATGGAGCGAGCAGGAATTATAGCCCAACTACGCGACAACACCAGTGGCATTCGTGGACTTGGGAAAGTGGAAAAGGTGTATCTCGACAACACAAACCTTATCTACGCATTGGCTCCCGAACAAGCCAACATTGGCAATTTAAGGGAAACTTTCTTCATGAATCAAATGCGAGTGAACCACAATGTGGTGTGCAGCAAGATTTCCGACTTTGAAATAGACGGAGCCACATTTGAAATCGGAGGAAAGAAAAAGGGACAAAAGCAAATTGAAACCGCAGCCAAAGGCTATATCGTAAAAGACGACATAGAATTTGGCTACGCCAACATCATCCCCCTCTGGGCTTTCGGCCTCAACTACTAAAGTACTACAACCTGCCTTAAATCTATTATTTTGATACAGATTTAAGCCATTTTAAGCAAACAATCATCTAATTGTTTATCAACATTTTAAACCTCAACCAACTCTTAAAGAATCTAAAAAAGCAGAAAAAAACACTGTTCTCAGGCAAGATTTGAGCGATGCCCTGATTTAATGGGCAGAAACATAAAAAAATAACAATATGAAAACTACGATGAATTTATTTTTGACGATAGGACTTATTGCCTGTACACTCACTTTTAGCTCGTGCAACAACGACGACAACTATGAGATTGTAAAACGCCCCACAGCTCTCGTGACAGTTTATCCAAATGGTTCTGAAGGATTTATTATGCAACTCGACGATTCAACTTCACTTGTGCCCACCAACATGAAAGAATCACCATTTGGAGAAAAAAATGTGCGGGCACTTGTCAATTACACAGTAGAATCTCCAGCCACAAAGTCACCCCACAATGTGTTTGTGAATTGGATTGACAGTATCCGAACCAAACAACCCGTTGCCACATTAGGCAAAGATGACAACAAGGTTTTCGGCAACGACCCAATAGAAATTGTTCGCGACTGGGTTACCGTGGCGGAAGACGGATTCCTCACGCTACGCATACGCACTTTGTGGGGAGGACACATCAAACACACAATCAATCTTGTAAGTGGCGTAAACGCAGACAACTCCTATGAGTTCGACCTTAAGCACAACGCTAATGGCGACTGCAAAGGCTATTTAGCAGATGCACTCATAGCTTTCGACCTCAATCCTCTGTGGAAAAATCACACAAAAGAAGTTAAAATCAAAATCAACTGGACATCATTCACAGGCAAAAAGACTGCTGAGTTCAAACTAAAAATGCACCCTGCAATATCCACTACATCCGACAATCAAATACGCTCTTTGTCTCGCCTCATATCATAAATAGGTGAATGCAAAAGTGAATAACATCTGCAACAAAAAATATTAAGAGTGCTCTACAACATTTATAATTGCACTCTGATTAAAGGTGGACGCATCATTATTTCATAGAGCACAAGTAGAACATAAAAAAACAGAAAAAAGAAATGAACACAATTAAATTATTTAAATTTGCAACATTAATTGTCTGTGCTGTATTCGCAATGACATTCACATCCTGCACCGACGACGACAATAACTTATCCACCATCAAGTTCAACCCCTCTGCGGTGGCAATAGCGGTTGGCAATTCACAAAACGTAACAGTTTCTGGTGGCACCGGAACCTACACCGCCAAATCAAGCAACGAAAATGTTGCTAAGGTAACAGTGAACAAGTCAAAAATAACCGTAAGCGGTATTGCAACAGGAAAAGCCACAGTAACTGTAACCGACTCTAAGAATGCGTCAAACAGCTTCAATGTCATTGTAGACAAAGGAATTGTGGTTGACAAGACTTCGGTTAGTATCAGTGTAGGACAAGAATGCGTAGTAGCTGTCAGCGGTGGTGCTACTCCATATACAGTAGTAAGCGCAAACACTAAAATTGCCACAGCATCTATCTCCAGCGGAAAGATTACTATAAAAGGTGTAGCAGCAGGTAAAACGACTGTCACCATTACAGACAAGAACAAAAAGACTGCAACGGTAGCTGTTGAAGTCTCAAAATAAGCATGCCTCCCAATTGATGGTGCAATAGCTTATACCCAATATGGTTTAGGCTTTTGCCCATCGTTGGTTCTCTGCGTTAAGCCCAAATTATGCTCAGAACAACATTTAGAAGAGAGAAAACAGAAGAAGAGCACTGGCTCAAAAAGGCCATCGTTGGCGACCCTGCCGCCAACGAATGGATTTACCGTAAGTATGTGCGATACCTTTCGGCATTATGCTCTCGCTACATCATATCCGATGATGATATCAAAGATGTGTTACAAGAGGCATTTATAAAGATTTTCTCTTCTCTAAACAGCTTCAAGTTCCGTGGTGAAGGTTCATTAAAAGCATGGATGACAAAGATAACGCTAAATGAGACATTGAAGTTTGTCTGTAGCAATCAGCAATACAACTTTGTTGATATTGACTCTCCCAATATTGATATCACAAACGATGACGACATCAATACCGAAGACATTCCTACCGAAACGATACATCAGTTCATTCGAGAGTTGCCTGATGGCTACCGCACCGTATTCAATCTCTACGTTATTGACAACAAAAACCACAAAGATATAGCCCAACTGCTTGGAATCACAGAAAACACTTCCGCATCACAGTTGCACAAGGCAAAGGCTTTGTTGGCAAAAAAGCTCAAACAATATCAATCCATAAATTCCATTTGATATGAAAAAGAACTGGCAAAACGACATACACGACCGTATGAGCGACTACGAAATACAAGCGCCTAAAGGTCTTTGGGAAGATGTCAGTAGAAAAATGGCAGAAATGAAGGGCGAGTGCCAAGAGCCTCTACCCCAACCATTCTTCAATAAGACATGGCGCACAGCCACAAGGGCGGTTGTGGCAGCAAGCATTGTGCTACTACTGGGATATGCCGTACTAAATACCATAGGCAACAAAGAGGGCAACACTCCAAAATTTGCGGGAGCGCGCACAAACAAACAAACAATTCGTCTGGCTGAACGCGGCATCCATAAGACTAATGAGAGCAGCAATCTCTTGGCTCAAAACGCACAATCAAATAGTTGCGAATTTGACGCAAACGCCACTTCTTGCCCACATATTGCAACACATTCGCAACACTCTGCCAACACAGCTTCCACCGAAGATGCCTCAATCGGCAATCACGCAGAAAAAAACAGCGAAATTAAAAAGGCACAAACAGCTGACAATCAACAACCATCCAACGAAAATAGGTATAAAGACAAAGAAAAGGAAAATTACAGTAAGCGTGAAAATCTTTTTGACGGCTATGTGGCCTACAATGGTGAGAGAACGAACCATTCGCACTCCACAGTCCCATCACGATGGTCAATAAGCACATGCGCAATGGGGGCTGTCGGTGCATCAAAGACCACAACGTCGATTGGTGAATACACAGTAACTGCTGGTCCCGAAGGAGCTGATTGGGCCGACAACCCTATGCTTGGCATCAACCTTTTCAATAAAGGCAAGGAAGTGACAACAAAATATGCGCATAAGCTTCCCGTACGCATAGGGTTGAAATTGGCTTATGCTGTTAATTCCAAATTAAGCATCGGAAGCGGACTAACATATACGCGCCTATCATCAGATATGAGAGAAGGTTCGAAAGAAAACTTTTACACAGGTGAGCAAAAACTCAATTATATAGGAATCCCTGTTGATGTTAAATATAACATATTGTCATTCAAGCGCATAAGTATGTACGGAGTGGCTGGTGTGCTCACCGAGAAATGTATTTCGGGAACAACTGTTAAGAAATACACCATCAATAGCACTCAGAAAAATACAGAGACCCTTGATATTGACAGTAAACCTATTCAAGTGTCAATCAATTTAGCAGCCGGCTTACAATTGAATGTGCTTGAACACGTTGGAATCTATGCCGAACCAGGTATTAGCTACTATTTCGACGACAACTCGCACCTTCAAACAATCTATAAGGAAAAGCCTTTCAATTTCAACCTAAATATTGGTGTCAGATATACCATAGGCAAATAATAGGCAATATCTTACTCCAACTAAAAAAAAACGAGAAAGAATGATGACAAAATTAAAAACAATAGTATTGATGAGCATTGTGCTCTTTATGGCCTCATGCTCCAGTAACAAAGTTTTAACACAAGCTGACACATTAGTTGGCGCATACGACAAAAGCACAACCATTACCGACGAGGAGTTTTTTCTCTTTAAAACAGTGATGCAATCGCACAGCGATTTACAGCTTAAACCCATAAAAGTTTCACGCCAAGTTGTGGGTGGAACAAACTATAAGTATGAGTGCATCAACGAAAACAAGAGAACTGTTGAGGTGGTGATTTTTCAGCCATTACCAGGACAAGGAGAAGCACGCATTTTGAGTGTCAACGGCAAAACTGATACAAAATAAACACTTGCTGACAAACAGTAAAATCGCAGATTTAGACTCCCTATTTTTATGAGTTTCTAAATCTGCAATTATTTTATCATCCCAAGTGAAATTTTACAAAGGTTGGAATTTGTTTTTGGTGTAGGCGAGGGCGGCTCCGAGGGCGGTGAGGAACACGGCGTTTTCGGGGATGTGGAAACGCACGCCGTAGAGGTCTTCCATCACGGAGAACACCTCGCGGCACTCTTCCATACGGGTGAGGTTGCCAATCATGCAGAAATCCTTAATGCCGCTATTGAGGGTGGAGAGCACAGCAGCCGAGCCGATGGTTTCGAGCACCATCACGATGATGCCCTTCGCCACGTCTTCGTTCGACACCTGATTGTTCACCGCCTTACCGAAAAGCGATGCGGTGGCGTGCATGGGCAATCCTTCAAGCACATCCTTGCTGATGTCCTTGATTTGGAGGTTCACTTTCGACAAATCGCCGTGCGACGCCATTTCAATCAGGTTGGGAATGTTGCGCACATTGAGCAACAGTCGCGACAGACCTTGCATGGTGCCGCCGCCCATACTGATACCGCCAGCGTGACTAATCACGTCGCCATTCACCTGCACCAGCGTGGTGCCTGTGCCCATCGACACCACCATCAGCGGATCGATATCGACGGCAAACTTCGCGCCCAAGCCATCACATTCAAATTCACCTGCGCGGCTCGTGGGAAGTCCGTAAATCGGAGTGGTCACGCCCGATGCGCCCACGCCAGTGAGCATCACATGCTCAATATCTGAAAGCGAAATGCTATTGTCGTAAACGTATTTGCCAAATGCTCCAAAAAGCGAAGTGATGGGATCGGCAGCGGTGATATACATCGGCGATTGAACCACTCCGTTGTCCAATCCAATAATCTTGGTGGTGCTTCCGCCCACATCAATACCTATTACAAGTCCCATTTATGCGGTTGTTTTGATAGTTGTAATTGCTATTTTTTTATTTTTACGCAGTAAAATTAGTGCTTTTAGTGAAATGCACAAAAAATTTCGTAAATTTGTATGATTTTCAGATAAAAAATCGCTGAATTTTGGACATAACAATTGTCATAGTGAGTTTTCGTGTGAAGCACTTCCTTGAGCAGACCATCCGTTCAGCCCAGGAAGCGCTCAAGGGATTGTCGGGCGAAATCATCGTGGTTGACAACAATTCCGCCGACGACACCATGCCATACGTTAAGCCAAAATTCCCCAGTGTCACCTTTATTGAGAACAAGGAGAATGTGGGGTTTGCCCGCGCCAACAACCAAGCCATTATGCAAGCGAAAGGCACCTACACGCTTATCCTCAACCCTGACACCATCATCACCCCCGAATGTCTGCGCAAGTGCCTCGAATGGATGGCGCAGCACCCCCACTGCGGTGCTATCGGGCTGCACATGATTGATGGCAACGGCCAATTCCTGCCCGAATCAAAGCGCGCCTTCCCCACTCCGTGGGTATCGTTCTGCAAGATTTTCGGGCTTTCCAAACTATTCCCCTACTCACGGGCTTTCGCAAAATACCACCTTCGCTATCTCGACGAGTTTCAGCCCCACGCCATCGACATTTTGGCTGGCGCCTACATGTTCTGCCGCACCGATTTGCTTCAGAAGATAGGTGGGTTTGACGAAGATTTCTTCATGTATGGCGAAGACATCGACCTCTCCTACCGCATGGTGAAAGAGGGCTACCAAAACTGGTACTTGCCTGTGAACATGCTCCACTACAAGGGCGAAAGCACCAAAAAAGACTCGATGCGCTATGTGAAGGTGTTCTACGAGGCGATGCTCATCTTCTACCGCAAGCACTTCCCTCGCTTCCGCGCCGTGGTTTATCCTTTCATCAAACTCGGTGTGCTGGTGCGTCAGGGATTGGCTGTGGCTCGCCGCCTGTTTAGCCGCCTTTTCGGCAAAAGTAGCACTCCGATTGAAGACCGTGCCGGCTGGGTGATTCTCAGCAGCAAACCCGATGCGGTGGCAAAGGCTGTGGGTATCAAGGATTACACTACCAAGATTCCCGAATCGGGCGCGGCAAATGTGCTTATCGACGATGCCTCGCACAGTTATGAGCAAATCGTGGGCACCATAGCCGCCAACCACTCCAAAGACCGCTTCTTTCACATCTACGCCAATGAAAGCGGCATTGTGATTACCCCAAAAATGAATTGACGCAAATGGCAAACCTGCTCAGCAACGATAAAATTACGCTTCGGGCGATGGAACCCTCCGACATCGACCTCATCTACAAGTGGGAAAACGATACCTCGCTGTGGACGGTGAGCGATACCGTGGCGCCCTATTCGCGTGAGGCGCTGATGCTCTACATCTCCAACTGCGCCAACGACATCTACGCCAACAAGCAGCTCCGCCTTATGGTCACGCTCACCGCCACAGGCGAAACCGTGGGCACGGTGGATTTCCTCAACTTCAACCCCATTCACAATCGTGCCGAACTGGGTGTGTATATCTGCAAGGAACACCAGGGGCAGGGACTTTCTGCCGAAACGATGAAGATAGTGAACGCCTACGCCGCCCAGGGCTTCGGTTTGCGCCAGCTGTATGTGTACGTGCCCGAAGACAACGCCGCCAGCATAGCCATGGTTCGCCATGCCGGATTCGAGGAAGTGGGCATCTTGCAAAGTTGGATAAAAACAGGAAAGGAATACCACAACGTGGTACTCCTCCAAAAAATCTATTAATGGTTCAGAGGATAAATACTGCGGGCACAGAAACAAAAACATAAAAAACAGCCTTTTGTCGATGCCTGTGCTTCGCACCAGTCGTTAGTGCTGTGGCATGTCTGATTTCAAGCCGAGGCTTGAATCAGTCACACCACACCCCTAACGCCGCCCTCTTACGAGGTCGGTGGCATCGCCAAATGGATAAAAACCGCTCGCCTTCGGCGAAAAACCAAACCCGGTAGGGACGTGATACT
>OIXV01002233.1_pt1 | contig 16085 bp, 14 predicted proteins | sample 1587771 | NCBI WGS metagenome assembly OIXV01 (sample SAMEA3888893, study PRJEB22519) | human gut metagenome | biome: human gut; feature: human-associated habitat; material: faeces | place: Denmark | collected 2010
GGATACGCCCGCCTGTTTTGCATGATTAAGCAACGCCTGTTTTCTGCTCCAATACATACTGCTTATGAATGACGTTATTTTCCATGCTTGATGTTTCTTCGTATTCTTTCCCGTACAATACTGCCGCTTTTGCTGCCTCATACTCTTCAAATGTCACTCTTTCCATTCTCCGTACCTCTCTTTCGCTGTAAAAAAATAAGCGTGCCAGAGTTTTTACGCTCTGCACGCTCTTCTTTTCTGCTGTTTCCTATAAAAAAAGAAAATCGGCAGAGGCTTTATAACCTCTTGTCGATTTTCATTCTAAAACTTATCGTAGGTTGCCGTATCATTAACAACCAGTCCCGTCACACAAACCGCAGAAGTTGCGGTAAACAAAGCATCCAAAAAGGAGGTACACTGACCGCTTTTTGTAGCAATCGGCAGCATCAAAAGCAGACTGCCTAAGAGAATCACGGATAAAAACCCTAAACTAATCACTTGAAATGATGTTATATGTCGATGTCTTGATCTGTTTGTCTGTTGCATAACTATATCCCCATAATCTTAATTTCATTTTTATATTTCCTTTATTCTATCTTTATTTGTATTAAATGGGCGTAAGTAAGTTTGTTTTGAAATTAAGATTGTATAAAGATGAGCAGAAGTCCCATCATGGTCTTCCAGGCAAACGCCGTGTTCATAATAATAAGGCGTGATTTCCACCACAAATTTCTTTCTTCCTTGCCATTTTTTATCTTCTCCTTTGCCTTGGGATAAAAGAAAAGGACACTCATCTTCCAGAAGTTCTGAAAACAAGCGTCCTTTTGGCTTTTCTCTATGCTATTAAATAAAAAATGTTAATTCTGTCCGAATGTATTTCCTCATACCAGATGCAATACTACTGACACTTCGATTCCATTCATAATCTGCTTTTTCTTGCCCTGTTTGCCTGTTGGTGTGAAACTCATATACCTCGCAAAATGCCTAAAATTAAGGACTTCTACGAATTCACCCGATGTAGACAACACACGACTTCCACATGCACCGTATGCGGAAACTGATCCACAGGCGTCACATCCTTAAGCTCATACCCATTCGCTCTTAAGAACTTCACATCCCGCGCAAGTGTCGCACTGTCGCAGCTTACATACACAACTTTCTCCGGCTGCATATCCACGATCGTCTGAAGCAGGGATTCCTCACAGCCTTTTCTCGGCGGATCGACCACGATCACATCTGCGTGTGCGGTCTCTCCGTTATGTGTCTTTTCATATTCTTTGTAATACTCCGGCAGGACTTCTTCTGCCTTACCTACATAGAATTCCGCATTCGTAATGTCATTGATCTTTGCATTATTCTTCGCATCGTCAATGGCCTGCGGTACGATCTCCACGCCATATACCTGCTTTGCTTTCTTTGCAAGGAACAGGGAAATCGTTCCGATTCCACAGTACAGGTCCCACACCGCCTCATTGCCGGTCAGGCCTGCATAGTCTAATGCCAGTCCGTATAATTTCTCTGTCTGGACCGGATTCACCTGGTAGAATGACAGCGGAGATATCTGGTACTTGATCTCACCGATATAGTCTGTGATGAACTCCTGCCCCCACAGAAGGCGGATCGTATCGCCCATGATCACATTCGTCTTCGCTGTGTTCGTACTGAGAGTGATGCTTGTCATACCCGGAATCTGACGTAGCCGTCCGACCAGATCATGACAGTGCGGAATCGTCTTTCCATTAATGACCAGACATACCATGATTTCATCTGTCTTGAATCCGTAACGGAGCAGTACATGGCGTACCAGCCCTTTATGCTTCACTTCATCGTATGCCGGAATTTTGAATTCTTCCATGAAGTCCAGAATACAGTTCAGGATCTCTTCGTTGACTTCCACACCAAGCGCGCAGTCTGTATTCTCGATAATGCTGTGTGTTCTTCCGGCATAGAACCCGGCGATCACTCTGCCGTCTTTATCTGTTCCGATCGGGAACTGCGCCTTATTCCGGTAGCGGAACGGCTGCATTCCTTCTCCGTCCATACCGACAGCCGGATGCATGATCTGATCCAGAAGTTCTGTCGGAACTTCTCCGATCCGCTCCAGATTGCCGCGTACCTTTGCTTCTTTAAATGCAAGCTGCGCCGGATACTTCATCTCCTGGATCTGACAGCCGCCGCATTTTCTTGCCATCGAACAGACCGGCTCTTCCACACGGTCTTTTGATGGAGTCAGGACATTCATCAGGCGGGCATAGCCGTAATTCTTCTTGGCTTTCATTACTTTCGCCTCTACAACATCCCCGATGATGGCATCTTTGATAAACAACGTGTATCCATCCACCTTGCCGATGCCTTCTCCTCCGACTCCGATATCTTCTATTTTTACCTTTACTATTTCATTCTTCTGCATCATTAGATAACTGTCTTTCTGATATTTGATTCAAACAGGCGGTTATATCCCAGCCAGTCATTTCCTTTTTTATCTTTGAATAACTCTGTCAGTGTCTGCATCTTGGCATCTGCATTGTCTGCAAGATTCAGTGCCATCGCCTCGGCAAGTGCCGGTTTCTTCGGTGAACCGTATTCCAGTTCTCCGTGATGTGCAACGATACAGTGTTTTAATTCATTCGCAAGTTTCTCCGGGAAGTCCGGGATATTGCGGACTGCATCTCCGATCATCTCCACACCGATTACAATATGTCCCAGAAGCTGTCCTTCATCTGTGTAATCATTTTCCGGGAAGGAAGATAATTCCTTCGTCTTTCCGATATCGTGGCAGATCGCTGCTGTGAAAAGCAGGTCCTTATTCAGGATCGGATATGCTCCCACCATATAGTCACAGAACTTCACAACACTTAATGTATGTTCCAGAAGTCCTCCGGCGAATCCATGATGAACCGTCTTCGCAGCGGAATGTCCCTTGAAATTACGGATAAATGTCTCGTCTTTTACAAAATAATACTCCAGCACCTGTCTCAGATACTGGTTCTCTACTTTCTTAATATATCCAAGCAGTTCCTCATACATGCCATCTGTACTCTTCTCCGTTGTCGGCATATAATCGGCGGCGATATATTCACCCTCCTGTGCTTTACGGATCTGCTTAATGTTAAGCTGCAGATTGTTATTATAGCTGATGATTTCACCATATACTTCAATAAAATCCATCTCATCATAATCTGCGATTCCGCCGGAATTAGGATCCCATACTTTCCCGTCAAGTGTCCCGGTCTTATCCTGAAGGATCAGATTATCATATGGTCTTCCGTTTCTGGTCTCCGCAGAACGCTTTCCTTTGCACAAATATACATTTCTGATTGTTTCTCCTTCGTGAAGGGTGTTGATATATCTCATCTTATTTCCTCTTTCTATATTAATATTATTCTATATTTTACAACGATCGAAACATCTCCCCGGAAGCATCCGGCAAGCCTACTCCTTGCTTCCGACTGTCACGTCAAATGAAATATCCACATAACCGCCGGATCCCTGTCTCTGTCCTTTGAGTCTTATCTTGCTGCCGCTTTTCTGGTCACGCATCACACTCTGATAGACCGCCAGCGACGATATCTTCTTGCCTGCAGCCTCTGTGATTATATCCCCGCTCTGGATTCCTGCTGCCATTGCCGGAGAATCCGGCTCTACTGTCTGGACGTATACTCCATTTGGAATTCCCTGAGCTTCGATCTCTGCCGTCACATCCAGTCCACGAATACCGACATACGGCACCGCCTGTCCGTTAGACAACAATTCAATCTCTGATTTTAAGCCCGAAATTCCATACCCGGTTACCAGCCTTTTACTGCTATTATCAGAAATACTCTGATCAATAATTCCGACTACTTCTCCCGACAAATTAACGATCACACCTGTTCCGTCTTCTGCCGCACCAATATCAGTGCAAAGGAGCTGATAACTTCCGTCATCTGCATCCAGTTCATTTCTGCTGTTCGCAATCGTTCCAAATCCGACCGCTCCTGCATAGCCAAATGGCTTTCCAAGCACTGCCACGGCGTCCCCTTTCTGTACAGAATTGGAACTGCCAAGTTTGGCGGTACTGATCTGCGTCCATGTTGACTGTTCAATGCTGCTTCCCGACACAGCATAGATCGCAAATCCGAGACTTTCATCTTTCTTCTTCACAGATGCCTGTTCTGTATTGCCATCCGAGAATCTAATATGGATCTCTTTTGCATCTTTTAATATAGAAGTCTTTCCGTATACCAGAAGCTCCTGCCCATTATCAGCGATGATCAGTCCGGACACACTGTTTTTATTATCATAAGACTCGTCTGTCCAGTCCTGCTCTCCGGATACACCTATGACCTCTACCACGGATTTTCCGGCCTCTGTGGCTACGTCGTTCATTGCTTTCTGAAGTTCTCTGTAATTGTCAATATCCAGCGTCTGTTCCGTATTGTTACTGGTATCCGCTTTTTTTTCTTCTGTATTATCTTCTTCTTTCTCTTTCGGTATCACTACCTCTTGTGAATCTCCGGGAAACTTCTTATCAAGCCATGGTTTGAGCGCAGAAAAACTAATGCAGGCACACACACCGAATACCACTCCAAGCCCCGCCATACGAAGCAGGTCTTTACGGCACTTTTTTCCACGGCTGTTCTCGTCTTTGATCGTCTCCTGCATAAATGAATATTCTGATTTTTCTGTTTTTTTCCCAGGTTCTCCCTGCTTATTTTCCAGAGGTTTCTGCTCATCCATCAGCTTTTTCGTCTCCTTTGCAATCCTTTTTATAGTATACCGTATGGAATGGGAATGTTCAATATTTATCCTTTTCTTTATCGTCCAAATAAGGTAGAATAGGTACTGACTACAGCTACTGTATGAACAGTAACATAGAATAAGTTCAGGTGAGAAACATGAATAAAAAAACATTAACTAAATTAGAATATCATAAAATTATTGACATCTTAATAGAACAGGCAACTTCTTTTGGCGGCAAGGAACGCTGCAAGAGATTAAAACCAATGACATCCATCACGGATATCGAAGCCGCACAAGAACAGACTGCCGCCGCATTTACCCGTATCATTAAGAAGGGACGTCCTTCTTTCGGAAGCTGTAATCCGGTCGGGGAATCCTTAAAGCGTCTGGAAGTCGGTGCCGCGCTCGGAAGCGGAGAGCTTTTGCGTATCTGTAAGCTTCTGGAAAATGCAGGGCAGATCAAAGCTTACGGCCGTCACGAGACTGTGGACGATGCAGAAGACTGTCTGGATGCTTTCTTCCAGCAGATCGAGCCACTGACACTGGTAAGCACTGAGATCCGCCGATGCATTATTGACGAAGATGAGATCAGTGATGATGCCAGCAGTACATTAAAGCAGATCCGCCGTTCCATGAACCAGATCAATGATAAAGTACATTCTACATTATCTTCTCTGGTCAACGGTTCGCTCCGTACCTATCTGCAGGATGCGATCATCACCATGCGCGGGGACCGCTACTGTATCCCGGTCAAAGCCGAATACAGAAGCCAGGTATCTGGTCTGATCCATGACCAGTCTGCCACAGGTTCTACCCTGTTCATCGAACCGATGTCTGTTGTAAAACTGAATAATGATTTAAAAGAGCTTTACGACAAAGAGCAGGAAGAGATCCAGGTGATCCTTGCACGCTTAAGCGCCGATGTTGCAGAATATATCGACTCCATCCGCACCGACTACAAAGTCATGACGGAGCTGGATTTCATATTTGCAAGAGGAAATCTCGCAATCAACATGAACGCAAGCAAGCCAATCTTCAATACGGAAGGCCGGATCCATATCCGTGAGGGCCGCCATCCGCTGTTAGATAAGAAGAAAGTCGTTCCGATCACCGTCACACTCGGTGATACCTTCGACCTTCTGATCGTAACCGGACCGAACACCGGCGGTAAAACCGTTTCGTTAAAGACGGTCGGATTATTTACCCTGATGGGTCAGGCAGGACTTCATATCCCTGCGCTGGACCGTTCGGAACTGGCAATTTTTGAAAATGTATATGCCGATATCGGAGATGAGCAGAGTATCGAGCAGAGCCTCAGTACCTTCTCTTCTCATATGACGAATATCGTTTCGTTCTTAAAGCATGTAGACGAACATTCTCTGGTACTGTTCGATGAGTTGAATGCAGGAACCGACCCTACCGAAGGTGCTGCTCTTGCGATCGCCATCTTAAGCTATCTGCACCAGAGAGGCATCCGTACCATGGCAACGACACACTACAGCGAACTGAAAGTCTTCGCACTTTCCACACCGGGCGTTGAAAATGCCTGTTGTGAATTCGATGTAGAGACGCTCAGTCCGACTTACCGCCTTCTGATCGGTATTCCGGGAAAGAGTAATGCATTTGCCATCGCAGGAAAACTCGGACTTCCGGATTATATCATCGAAGATGCCAAGACACATCTGACCGAACAGGATGAATCCTTCGAAGACCTGTTAACCGATCTGGAGACAAGTAAACGTACCATCCGAAAAGAGCAGGAAGAGATCGAACACTACAAACGTGAACTGGCACGTCTCGAAGAAGAGACCCGTCAGAAACGTGATAAATTAGAAGAACAGCGTGACCGTATCATCCGCGAGGCCAATGAAAAGGCTCATGAGATCCTGGCCGATGCCAAGGAAACAGCCGATGAGACCATGCGTAATTTCCACAAATTCGGCAAAGCCAATATCTCCGTTGCCGAGATGGAAAAGGAACGTGAGCGTCTCCGCAAGAAGATGAACGCGACACAGAATTCCATGAAGACAGATACCAAGAAACCAAAAAAGGCTTACAAACCAAGTGATTTCAAACTTGGAGAATCTGTCAAGGTACTGAGTATGAACCTGACCGGATCTGTCACTTCACTTCCGGATTCCAAGGGAAATGTCACCGTACAGATGGGAATCTTACGTTCCACAGTTAATATTTCCGATCTGGAGATCATCGATGAAGCGCCGGCATATTCATTTGCCAAAAGAACCCGTCAGACCGGTAAAGGCAAAGTCAAGATGGGCAAATCTCTTGCGATCAGTCCTGAGATCAACCTTCTTGGTAAAACAGTCGATGAAGCGATCGCCGAGCTGGATAAATATCTGGACGACGCCTCGCTTGCACACCTCAGTTCTGTAAGAATCGTTCACGGTAAAGGAACCGGAGCTTTAAGAGCCGGTATCCATAAATATCTGAAACGGCAGAAACATGTCAAATCATTCCGCCTTGGCGCATTTGGCGAAGGTGACGCCGGCGTAACGATCGCTGAGCTGAAATAAAAGTTAAAATAAGGGATAGTATAAGGGGAAACTTTAAAGTGAATCAGTATAGATAAATGCATCTATATACGGGAGGAGTATACATCTATGAACAAACAGAAAATACTGATCGTCGATGACGATGAAAATATCGCTGAACTGGTCTCATTATATCTGACAAAAGAATGCTTTGACACTATGATGGTCCACGATGGCGAACGGGCACTGGTTGCCTTTGACACTTACAAACCGAACCTGATTCTTTTAGATCTCATGCTGCCTGGTATCGACGGGTATCAGGTCTGTCGCGAGATCCGTACGAGATCTAACACTCCGATCATCATGCTGTCCGCCAAGGGTGAAGTATTCGACAAGGTACTTGGCCTGGAGCTCGGTGCAGATGATTACATTATGAAACCATTTGATGCCAAAGAGCTGGTTGCACGTGTAAAAGCAGTCTTACGCCGCTATCAGGTCGGCTCCAAACCGGAGACTCCTCAGGCAGATAAGGGAAAATGTGTCGAATACCCGGGAATTGAGATCAACCTTACCAATTACTCCGTCATTGTTGACGGCCATACGGTCGAGATGCCGCCAAAGGAACTGGAACTTCTCTATTTCCTCGCATCCTCTCCGAACCAGGTATTCACAAGAGAGCAGTTACTGGATCAGATCTGGGGCTATGAATATATCGGCGATACCCGTACCGTCGATGTGCACATCAAACGTCTCCGCGAGAAGATCAAGGATCACAATGGCTGGAGTCTCAGCACTGTATGGGGAATCGGTTATAAATTTGAAGTAAAATAACAGCAGGTTAATATCATGAAAAGTACATTATATTTAAAATTTATATTTATCTATATTGTGTTCGGATTCTTAAGCCTTTTTACAGCCGCAACACTGACAGAGAACCTAGTCAGTACGCCGATTTTTAACCGCGTAAGTAACAGTATGTACCGGGAAGCTACGATGGTTGCCAACGACTATCTTCCCGGTTATTTTTCCGGCGGATTAACAGAATCTGACGCACAGATGATCTTATCCGGAATAGAGACACAGCTTGACGCTGCAGTCTGGTTCGTTTCAAAAGATGGAAAAGTAATCCTTTCTGCACAGTCCGGGAACTACCCGTCCGCGCCTGATTCCATTAAAGATTTCGACCCGGCGGAATCCGGAAGCAATCGTTCACAGACTGGTGATTATCACGGATATTTTGACAATGATGTGATCACTGTCACTGTACCGGTAACTTACGGGTATTCTCCAAAAGGATATCTGATGATCCACCAGTATACCTCTGTTGTGGATACCATGACAGACACACTGATGCGTGGTGTATATATTACATTCATCGTAATCTTCCTGCTTTCATTCATTATCCTGCTGGCGTTCCATTTCCTTGTGTACCGTCCGCTTCATAAGATTACCGAAGCAGCAACCCAATATGCTTCCGGTAACCTGGAATATGAGATTCCTGTCACAACTGAAGATGAGATGGGTTATCTGTCCGCATCACTGAACTACATGTCCTCTCAGCTTAGGGATATGGAAGATTATCAGAAGAAATTTGTGGCAAATGTGTCTCATGATTTTCGTTCTCCACTTACCTCCATCAAAGGTTATGTGGAAGCCATGACAGACGGAACCATCCCACCAGAATTACATGAAAAATACCTGAAGATCATCTTATTCGAAACAGAACGCCTGACAGATCTGACACAGGATCTTCTGACGTTAAATGAATTTGACACCAATCACCTGCTTCTCAACCGGGAAGTATTCGATATTCACGAGATGATCAAGCATGTAGCGGCATCTTTCGAAGGTGTCTGCACACAGAAGAAGATTTCCATCGAATTGGTCTTCGCAACAAAACACCTGAACGTCAACGCTGACAAACGAAAAATCCAGCAAGTCTTATACAACCTGCTGGACAATGCGATTAAATTCAGTGATCCGGATTCCATCGTCACGATTGAGACGACAGACCGCGGAGAAAAAGTATATACCTCTGTAAAAGATAACGGTATGGGTATTCCAAGATCAGCGCTTGGGAAAATCTGGGAACGCTTTTACAAGAGTGACCTCTCCCGTGGAAAAGATAAGAAAGGTACCGGACTTGGACTTGCGATCGTGAAAGAAGCAATTCAGGCACATGGGGAGAATATTACCGTGGTGAGTACGGAAGGAGTCGGAACCGAATTCTCCTTTTCACTTCCGAAGGTTGCTGGTTAATTTATCATTGTGACCTCTCAGTCCATGAGAAAGAGTTGGAACTTCTTAAGTAAAAAAATCGGCCGTTAGCCGGTTAAAAATCATTTGTCTGAGCGATCAGCGAGTTATGATTTTTGACCGGCTGCTTTTAGGCCGATTTTTTTGCTTTAGATGTTCCCCATGATTGAATCCGCACAGCAATCCCTTCTATACTTTTATTCAGAACCGGGGTAAGCCACCATGATACATTAAATTTTCCTACTTACTATACAGAATCTTCTGCACCTCATCCGTCTTCAGATTCTTTTTCGTCACCCATGTATATCCCGTATTAACCACAGCCTCATTTCCCATATTCAGAGAAGCCCTTGCTGCAGCCACAACGGTTGCATATCCCATGCCAAATGGGTTCTGTACGATCAGTCCGTTAACTTTACCGTCTTTCAGATCCTGAATCTCATCATCATTGGCGTCGAAGCCGATGACTTTCACTTTTTTCTCCATTTTATTTCTTTCCAGACCATCGACTGCAAGTTTTACGGAATCCCCGTTTGCAGCAAAGCAGCCTGTAATATTTGGATGTTTTGCAAGGATATAATCAACTACCTGATCTTCAGTGATACTGTCTGCTGTTACAACATCTTCTCCTGTGAGCTGTCCCTCCGGAAGTTCACTGTCTTTTGGTCGGTAGGTTCCTGCATTGATCTCATCGGATACTGTCTTCTGCATATTGCTCAGTTCATCCATGTGGTATACATTGACCACTGAAATATTCGGATGATTTGCTTTCAATTCTTCTGTTACAGCTTTTTCTCTCTGAAGAGCTGCCTGTGATTTGGAATCCTGAATGAACAGCACCGCTTCTCCGCTGTCGCCCATCTCTTCCGCAAGTCTCTGTGCCGCTTCCTTTCCTGCAGCTACATTGTCTGTGGATACATCTGCAGCCACACCCTGATAATCTGATCCGGAATCAAAAGTTACGATCGGAATCTCACTGTCTGTTGCAAGATCAAATTGCACCTGGCATGCCTGCAGGTCTACGATCGAAATGCCCACTGCGACCGGATATCTGTCCAGTTCTTCATCCAGAAGATTTACCTGGTCATCGACATTATCTGCTGTATCCGGTGCATTAAATGCTACTTTCACCTTATCTTTTCCTGTATACCCAAGATTTGTATTAATATCTTCCGCAGCCTGCGCTACACCTTTTTTCACTTCATCCCAGTACTGTGTTCCGTTCGCTTTTCCGATAATGGAAATATAATCGCCTTTTTTCAGCTTTAATCCGTCCGTATTATTATATGCCGCCGGAGTGATCAGATCTAATTTCCCCTGATATGCGTTTTCTTCTGTCTTAGTTGTATTCTTTTCTGACTCAATCTTTTTCTCTTCATCGGTTGCTTTTGATGTCTGCTGACATCCACATACAAGCAGTGCTGTACCCAGCAGCATGGCAATGATTCTTTTTTTCTTCATTTTCCTCTCTCCTATATCTGGTATCATTTCTACTTATACTTAATACTTCTAACTTTTGATTATATTTTTTTCTTATATTTTTTCAGCACCATATACTATACACCAAAACGGTGAAAAATTGTTGAAATTTTTCTTAATTTTCCTCTATGACTTTTATATTTCTGTAGAAATACTTTTTTCCCCTTTATTGTGATAGCTTTTTCTAACACAAGTTAGCTATAACTAAACTTTTATGTATTTCTAAAAAAACATTCTATTCCCTTGTTTATTTTTATTTTTTGTATTATTATAGGAACAGAGACAACGAATTGGATTATGTCTAGAATATTTAATCTCAAAGGAGGGTACATACTATGGCACACGTAATTGGTGATGAATGTGTAAGCTGCGGATCTTGCGAAGCTGAATGTCCAGTAGGAGCTATCGCTCAGGGAGCAGATCATTATGAGATCGATGCTGACGCTTGTGTAGATTGTGGCGCTTGTGCTGCTCAGTGTCCAGTAGGAGCAATTTCTGAAGGTTAATAACGCAGAATAAGTAAGATAAGAATGCACGGTACATTTTGTATCGTGCATTTTTTTGTTTTGATATTTTGTATATTATTTCTTTTTTAATAAATTTATTTCTCTCGACGGATTCTGACGAATTCGGTGATCTTTCCTGTGCTATGATACATTTACCCATAAGGGACAAGTATTATAAGATAAGGGGGTATCTAACATGGGAAATCATATGAATACTTTAGAACAGATAAAACGTGAGACCAGAGATGATGCCAGACTGTATGCCTGTATCCGGGATCTTTATGATCAGGGAGTTTCTCTCTCTGATTTAAAAGCACTGATTCCCGATATCAGACGGACCAGAGAACAGTTACAGTTAAAACGCATGCTGCAGAATAACAACGAAGTTCTCATGGCAATGTTCAGTCAGGAGATGTCCTTTCTTCTGGATGCAAAAGAACGCCATGAAGAATTAGAATTCAAAAAACTGGATCAGTTGATCCGCCAGCAGCAATCCTTTCGGAAAGCATCGGCCGAAACCGGTCCAGTTAAGAAATTAAAAAGAATCTTCCTGTCTGCTTAAGTTGGCAAACTTTGTATATTCGCCAAGCCAAGCCAGATTAACGGTCCCTACCGGGCCGTTTCTTTGTTTTGCGATAATTATTTCTGCCTGTTTTTTGAACTCTGAATCTTTATTGTAGTATTCGTCTCGATAAATGAACATTACCACGTCCGCATCCTGCTCGATGGCTCCGGATTCACGAAGGTCCGAAAGCATCGGTCTTTTATCCGGACGGCTTTCTACCGCACGGCTTAACTGTGACAGGGATACTACCGGCACATTCAGCTCTCTGGCAAGTCCCTTTAACTGTCGGGAAATGTCTGAGACTTCCTGCTGTCTGGACTCCGAACTTCTTCCCACACTTCCGGTCATCAACTGCAGGTAGTCAATGATGATAATATCAAGTCCGTGTTCCAGTTTGTACTTTCTGCATTTCGATCTGAGTTCTGAGATAGAGATACCCGGAGTATCATCAATGATCAGCTTCGACTGACCGATAATCCCAGCTCCTTCTATTAGTTTCTCCCAGTCGGAATCTTTCATATTACCGGTTCTTAGGGACTGGGCATCTACCTGGGACTCCAGAGAAAACAGTCGGTTCACCAGCTGTTCTTTTGACATCTCCAGACTGAAGATTGCTACTGCTTTATTCTTCTTAAATGCCATATACTGCGCAATGTTTAATACAAACGCCGTTTTGCCCATAGATGGACGGGCTGCGATCAGAATAAAATCTGACGGCTGAAATCCGGAAAGTTTATAATCCAGATCAATGAATCCCGTCGGTATTCCCGTAACGGTTCCTTTACTCTTAGACGCCTTCTCAATCTTATCTAATGCATTTAAAACAACCTGTTTGATCGGTACGTAATCACCGGTCGTACGTCTCTGTAATAACTGAAACATGGATTTCTCTGTCTGTTCCATAATCGACTCTACCGGCTCTTTTCCCGCATAGCAAATATTTTCAATTGATTCGTTCAGTTTAATCATCTTACGCATTAACGACTTATCTGCCACGATCTGTGCGTAATATTTCACGTTCGCAGAAGTCGGCACTGCTGTCACCAGGTCTCTGACAAATTCCAGACTGGCAATCTCCGCCGGTACGTCCTTTTCCTTCAGTCTTTCCTGCAAGGTGATCAGATCGACCGGTTTTCCTTCATTGAACAGTTCAATCATCGAATCAAAGATCACTCCGTATGACGCCTGATAAAAATCATCACCACTGATGATTTCTCCTGCAGTGGTGATGGCATCTTTATCCATAAGCATGGCGCCGACCACAGACTGTTCTGCTTCGATGCTGTGTGGCATGACTCGTTTGATGAGTGCTTCTTCCACGCCTGAATTCCTCCTATGCTTCTTCTTTTACAACAACTTTCAGCTCTGCTGTTACCTTTGGATGCAGCTTAACCGGTACATTATGTGTTCCCAGTGTTCTGATTGCTTCTTTTAACTGTACTTTCTTCTTGTCGATCGTAAGATCCATCTGCTTTTTAACCTCTTCTGCGATCTCTTTTGAAGATACGGAACCGAATGCTTTGCCGCCTTCTCCCATCTTGATCGCAACTTCGATCTTACCTGCTTCGATCTTCTTGCCAAGTTCCTGCGCATCTTCATACTGCTGCTGTGCAATCTTATCGTCGTTGGCTTTCTTTAACTTCAGGTCATTTAAGTTCTTTCCGTTGGCTTCTACACCTTTATTTTTCTTTAAGATAAAGTTTCTTGCGTATCCGTCGCTGACGTTTACGATCTCTCCTTTTTTACCAAGTGACTTTACGTCTTCTGTCAAAATTACTTTCATTACAAGTCTCCTCCTTCTATCATCTCGTCAATCACCTGTTTTAAGCAGGCTACCGCTTCATCCATATCCGTATGGTTGAACTGCGCTCCCGAAGCGTTCATGTGACCGCCTCCGCCCAGACGTTCCATGATGATCTGTACATTGACCTCATCGATCGAACGTGCGCTGACGTATATTCTTCCATTATATTCGGTTAATACAAATGATGCCTTGATCTCACTGATATCCAGCAGTTCATTTGCTGCCTGTGCCCCGATGATCGTCGGGCTTTCGATGTGAAGATCCACACCTCTTGCGATGGCAAATTTATTATGATAAACCTCCGCGCTGCTGATGATCTCTGCTTTCGCTCTGTAAGATTCCATGTCATCACGGAATAATTTTCTTACCAATGTGATATCTGCACCGCATCTTCTTAAGAATGCCGCTGCTTCAAAAGTACGGACTCCGGTACTATTCACAAAGTTGTTGGTATCGATCATGATACCGGCATACAGGCTGCTCGCCTCAATCTTTGGAATCTTGATTCCGTCTACGATATACTGCAATACTTCTGATACCATCTCACATGCCGATGATGCATACGGTTCAATATAAGACAGCAGCGCATTGTCGATATTATCACTGCTCTGTCTGTGATGATCCAGAACCACGATCGTCTTGGTCGTCTTCAGAAGTTCCTCACATTCTGTCATCATCGGACGGTTCGTATCTACTACTACAACCATCGAATTCTCATCCGCCATATTCATCGCCTGTGACGATGTCAGGAACAGATCGTCCGGGTAATTCGGATCCTGTTCGAATAATTCATATAATGGTCTGAGCGATGCAGATACTTCATTAATTACAATATAAGCACGTTTTTCCAAAGCCAGTGCCGCACGGTAGATTCCCATTGCCGCACCGAACGCATCCACGTCTGTCAGCTTATGTCCCATAACAAAGATCTTATCTTTGACCGTGATAAATTCACGCAGTGCCTCTGCTTTTACACGCGCCTTTACACGGGTATTCTTTGCTGTCTGTTCACGTTTGCCACCATAATAAGTCACACCGTTACAGTCCTTGATAACTGCCTGATCGCCGCCTCTTGCAAGCGCAAGATCAATCGCAACACGTGCATAGTTGTAACTCTGCGCATAAGAATCAGAACTCAGTCCAAGTCCGATACTTAATGTCGCCGGGATTCCATTTCCGATATTTACGGATTTTACATCGTCCAGCAGGGAGAACTTATCTTCTTCCAGCTGTTTGAAGTAAGATTTCCGGATGATGATAAAATATTTATCATTCTCCAGTTTCTTAACGATTCCGTCAACCTTCGCAATATACTGGTTGATCTTACGGTCTACCAGTGCCATCAGAAGTGACTGTCTGACTTCTTCCACACTGTCGATCACTTCATCATAGTTATCAATGTAAACCAGCCCGGCAACCATCCTCTGCTCTTCGTTCTCTCGGATAATACGGTTAAGTTCCGTAACATCCTGAAGATATACAGCTATAAAATATTCTTTTTCCTTTGGCAGCTCCATAAGCTGTTCTGTATCACTAAATCCTTCTACTGATACTCTCCGGATCTCTGCCTGATACTCTTTGTCATCATAATACACTTCCATTGTGACCGTCTGTTGGTCCTCTTTTGGAAATATACTCCGGTTCAATTCAGGAATGTATTTGCTGATATAAGCTTCTCCCTTGGGTTTACCTCCCAGGATTGCTTCAAATTCATCGTTCATCCAGATCGCTTTTCCATCATCCAACAGGATCGCATAAGGAATCGACAGTTCTCTCAGCAATGTATTCTGAACAATGCCATACTGTGCAGCAAACTCTACCAGGTCTTTCATAATGATGTTCTTACTGTAAAAATACAGTCCACCCACCATAATGATATATACGACTACAAATACGGCCATCAGGATTCCCGCTCTGTGATCCAGCTTATAAACCCACAAATCCATTGCTATGAGAAGCAGGGACATAATAGCCGGCCACTGGATGTAAAGTTTGAGTTGTCCTTTGAGCTGCACTTTTCCTTTTTCATTCTTCTTTTCCATGATTCTCGCCTCTGTGTGTGAGTATTTCTCACTCCTTTTGCAGTGCCTGTCAGTGATCTGATCATCCACTGCTCTTTACATATGTGGATATTATACCATTTATCCCCTGAAAAAGAAAGACGGGAAATCCTTAACGTTCTGTTAAGTATTTCCCATCATCCGGTGTTCATTTTTATGATTTATGATTCATATCCGTTTGGATTCTGTGACTGCCATCTCCATGTATCGGCACACATCTCA
>OIXV01002241.1_pt1 | contig 16041 bp, 10 predicted proteins | sample 1587771 | NCBI WGS metagenome assembly OIXV01 (sample SAMEA3888893, study PRJEB22519) | human gut metagenome | biome: human gut; feature: human-associated habitat; material: faeces | place: Denmark | collected 2010
ACTTCAATCAAACCAATGTTTTCTTTCTTAATATGTTGAACATCTTTATGTGGGTGGTAGATACCGTCTGGATGTTCTTCAGAAGTTTGATTGTCACGAAGAACCAAATCCAATTCAAATTTGCCGTCTTTTCTACGAGCAATTGGGGTAATGGTGTGGTGAGGTTGTCCACCAGACTCAGCCAAGACACCAGCTTTTTCGTCTGAATAACCACGCCAGCAATTTAAAATTTTGGTTGCAAGAGCAATAAGTCTTTCCTTATCTTCACTTCTTAAACGAAGAACTGACATAGGCCAATTAACGATACCAGCCTCAACATCAGAGTAACCATCAAAGCTAACTTTTTCTTTAATGCCTGCTACTTCCATTGGGAAGGTATGGCGACCACCTTGATAGTGTTCATGTGTAAGAATTGAACCACCTACAATTGGAAGATCAGCATTTGAACCTGCAAAGTAACCAGGAAATGCTTCAACAATTGATAGGAGACGACCAAACGTCAATGGACTGATGTGCATTGGTTCGTGCTTACCATAAAAGAAGATAGAATGTTCATTAAAGTAAGCATATGGTGAATATTGGAAGCCCCAGTCATTTCCTTCCATTTGGAAACGAATAACACGGTGATTACTACGTGCTGGGTGATTGATGCGACCTAGATAACCTTCATTTTCCATACAAAGTTGGCATTTTGGATAATCAGAAGCTACCGCATTTTTAGCTGCAGCGATGGCTTTTGGATCTTTTTCAGGTTTTGAAAGGTTAATCGTAATTTCCAAGTCACCGTATTTAGTTGGTGCTTTATAAGCAATATTTTGTGCAATGGCTTTGACTTTCACATAATCATTGCGTTCACTTTGTGCATAAAAGTCAGCAATTGCTTGCTCTGGGTTAGATTTATAAGTATCCCAGAAGTTACGATTGACAAGGCTAGGGCTTGGTGTAATCAAGTCCATGAGTTGAGCACCGATGATATCTTGTTCTTCATTAAGTTCACCTACAGAACCAGCTTTAACACCTGCTTGAAGCAACTGGTCTTTAAGGTCAATCAATTCAGAGCTATCTGTTTCAACATCAGCAACTCCTTCTCCAACCAAAGCAAAAACTTTGTTTGTCAAATAGATACGGTCCAATTCCTCATAATCACTATTTTCAATAACCAGAGTTACAAAAGTGTTTACTAAATTTTCAGCCATAATCTCTACTTCTTTCTCATTAATCAAGTACTCGTGAACCGCCAGCTACTTCAGCAATATAGAAGCTTGGTGCATAACCAACGACTTCTTCATAACGTTGACCAACTGCTTTTTTGAAGTCTTCAACTTTGTCTTTGTTTACAAGTGCGATGGCACATCCACCAAATCCCGCTCCTGTCATACGAGCTCCAAGGACACCTTCTTGTTCCCATGCTGTGTGTGCCAAAGTATCAAGTTCAAGACCTGTAACTTCGTAATCATGTTCCAATGATACGTGAGAAGCATTCATAAGACGACCAAAGCCTTCCAAATCTCCTGCTTCAAGAGCTTTACGAGCTTGAAGTGTACGTTGATTTTCAAGAACTGCGTGACGGGCACGTTTGATACGATTTTCGTCTTTAATCAAGTAGCTGTATGCGTCAAATGTCCAGAGGTCCAATTCACCAAGTGTTTGGATATCAAGTTTTTCTTGGAGTTCAGATACTGCTGTTTCACATTCAGCACGACGTTCATTGTATTTAGAATCTGCCAATTCACGACGTTTGTTAGTGTTCATGATAACAACAACATTGTCTTTTAGGTCAAGTGGTACCAAGTCATACTCTAAAGTATTTGTATCCAAGTAAATCGCACGTTGATCAGCTCCCATACCAATAGCGAATTGGTCCATGATACCAGAGTTAACGCCGATAAAGTCATTTTCAGTCTGCTTACCGATTTTAACCAAGTCAAGGCGTTCCAATTTAAGGTCATAAAGTTTCTCAGCAATAACACCAATCAACAATTCCAAAGATGATGATGATGACAAGCCTGATCCATTTGGAATGTTACCATAAATGTAAATATCCATACCTGAATCAATTGTATGACCAGCTTCTTGCAAGAAATGAAGAACACCTTTTGGATAGTTTGTCCAGTTGTGTTCTTTTTCAAAACGAAGATTTTCAAGTGGTACTTCGATGATGCCCTTATCTTCAAAGTTACCTGAGAAGAAACGCAAAACTTTGTCATCACGTTTACGGGCTGCTCCGTAAGTACCTAGAGTAATAGCTGCTGGGAACACATGCCCACCGTTGTAGTCAGTGTGTTCACCAATCAAATTAATACGACCTGGAGAAAAGAAAGTATGGTCTGCTTCTACACCAAAAACTTCTTTAAACTTTTCTCTTAACTGTGATGTCTTCATAGGATGTACCTCGCTTATTCTTTTTTACACTAATATTGTAACCCCTTTCACAAGGAAAATCAATGTTTTTACTGTTTTTTTAGTAAAAATAGGTAAAATTTTAGAATTTATGGTATACTTTGGTTGAAAGGAGAACAATATGGCTACATTAAAAGATATCGCAAAATTGGCTGATGTATCAATCGCAACTGTTTCACGTGTTCTCAACCAAGATGAAAGCCTCTCCGTTACTGAAGAAACCAGACACCGTATTTTAACTGCGGCAGATGAAATCGGATATACCAAACATCAGAAAATCGGAAACTTGAAAAAAGAAAAACATCAAGTGGCAATTATCCAATGGGTAAGTGAGGAAGATGAGTTAGACGATCTCTACTACTACAACATTCGGCTTGGAATTGAAACAAGAGCCCATGAGCTAGACTACGAGATGCTTCGTTATTTCAATGACATTCCTTTTAGTCTTGCTGAAGAAGTCATAGGTATACTTTGTATCGGAAAGTTTAGTCGTGAACAGATTACTGAATTGGAATCATTGGGTAAATCGCTAGTCTTTGTAGATAGTGATACCCTACGTCAAGGACATCCTTGTGTGACAACTGACTTTGAAAATGCTGTTCAAACGGCACTAAGTTATCTCACTGAGCAAGGGTGTAAGAGCATCGGTCTTTTAACAGGGCAAGAAAAAACAACGGATTCAACTGAAATCGTTCCGGAGCCTCGTTTACGTTCTTATCGTAACTACTGTATTGAAAAGAGCATCTATGACCCTCTTTTGATTCTTTCGGGTAATTTTACAGTTCAATCTGGCTATGACCTTTTAGCCTCTAAAATAGCAAGTGGTACACCCCTACCAGATGCTTACTTTGCAGCTAGTGATAGTCTGGCTATCGGTGCTCTTAGAGCCCTCCAGGAAAATGGCATTAATGTCCCAGAAGATATCCAGATTATCTCCTTTAATGACACCAGTCTAGCCAAACAAGTTTATCCGCCACTTTCTAGTGTTACTGTTTATACCGAAGAAATGGGACGAACTGCCATGGATGTCCTCAATAAGCAAGTCTTGGCCCCACGGGAAATTCCGACACTTACTATGTTGGGCACTAAACTGACTCTGAGAGAAAGTACGAAATAATTTCTTACTATTAAACATCTTCTAAAATTGAAAACGCAAAAAGAGACTGGAATTCCTTCCAGTCTCTTCTATTGTTTTCTCTTAGAAAACAGCTTAAATGTCAAATCTATAAAAATTCATCCCACCGTTATCAACAAGGCTGATTTATCAAAAAAACATTTTAGGTTTACAAACAATTTTTTGCACACCTTAGTTCAAATTAACATCCAGATAAACACCTATACCACTAGACACTTAATCTACTTTGACAAAATAAAATTGTTTACTGAGGAAGTCTCCCTGTGGAAGAACGACTGTGATTCCTGCATACATCAGTTCAGCACCAGTATAAACTTGGTCTGTTCCTTGTAACATGTAGTTGGCATCTTGATCAAGATTTTTTAGTTTGAGAGTCGTTTCAACCGTCTCAACTGTTGAAAGAACTCGGACATAGGTTGCTAAAACCTTGTTTTCGTAGTTAAATTGAACAGCTGCTTCATTGCTTCCAGCTTCAGGATTAATGAGTCGGTATTGCTGACCAAATTGAACCACTGGACGAATGTCCTTATAATGAGCGATTTGTCCAGCAATGACATCTTTTTCTTCCTGAGTCAAGCTCGTCAAATCCAATTCGTAGCCTAAATTCCCCATCATAGCTACATCTCCACGTGTTTCCAAAGGCGTTGTACGTTCCATTTGGTGATTAGGAACAGCTGATACGTGAGCCCCCATAGAAATAGTTGGGTAAAGATAGCTTGAACCATATTGAATTGGTAAACGTGCAATGGCATCAGTATTATCACTCGCCCAAACTTGTGGGAAGTAACGCATCATACCGAGGTCGTTTCGACCTCCTCCACCTGAACATGATTCAAAGAGAATATTCTCATGCTTACTTGTCAGGAATTCCACCAAGTCATATAGTCCCAACATGTATTGATGGCTCTGCATCTGGCTTTCAAGGTAGTTTGCACCATTTCCGATGTTAGTCATGTTACGGTTATAATCCCATTTAACATAATCGATAGCATTATCTGTCAGAATCTTATCTAAGACATCTTTCAAGTAAGCCACCACATCTGGATTAGCTAAGTTCAACATAAGTTGGTTGCGTGAGTAAGTATGACCATAATTAGGTACTTGGATGGCCCAGTCTGGATGTTTACGATAAAGATCGCTGTCCACCGAAATCATTTCAGGCTCAAACCAAAGACCGAACTTAAGCCCCTTGGCATGAACTTTTTCAATCAAGTCTTGAAGCGGTCCACCAAGTTTTTCTTCATTGACGAACCAATCTCCTAGAGCACGGTTGTCGTCGAAACGATTTCCAAACCAACCATCATCCAAAACAAAGAGTTCTACACCTACTTGTTTAGCATCTTCAGCTAACTCAAGCAATTTTTCTTTTTCAAAATCAAAGTAGGTTGCCTCCCAGTTATTAAGAAGAATAGGACGCTCCTCATGGGCAAACTGCTTAGGAATGATGTAATCTGTAACAAAGGCCTGACTTTCTTGACTAAGTCCAGTCAAACCTTGGTGGGAGTAGGTAATGAGGGCAACTGGTGTCTCAAAACTTTCATTTGAAGCAAGTTCCCAGGTAAAGTTCTCATCCTCAATTCCGATAGCTACACGAACTTCATTGATTTGACTCTTTTGGACAAATGTTTGGAAGTTACCGCTATACATGAGTTGGAAGCCCAAGGCTTCGCCTGATCCTTCACTAGCTTCGTGATCACAAAGAATCAAAGCTGGTGTCTGAGCATGACCTGAAGCCCCACGGTTAGAGGCAACTTTAAAGATACCTTGCTCAACTCTTTGGCGACGAACCGTTTTCTCACGAGCGTAAGCGCCTTGGAGAGTGACCACATCATAGTCACGGGCAGGTACATCAGCCATAGCGCTGAGCGCTCGGTGGATAACCACCGCTTGATTAGAGTTATTGATGACTTCGCTATAAGTTACGATTGTGTTGTTGTCTTCAACCACTGTGTAGTAGAGTTTTAACTCCAAATCAGCAACTTTATCGACTAAGGTGAAAATCAGCGTTTCTGCTTTTTCCAAAGAATGGGGGTATGGCAGTTTGCTTTCTAGTGAGATTCCTTTGACCACTTCTGCTTTTAAAAATTCAAAGCGTGTCACATCTGAGACTCCATGCTGGATTTTCAAAGACGGTTGGCGAAAATCCCCCAAGCCATGAAGACCCAAAACCTGGCGTTGTGTATCATAACTATATGTTCTGACGTCTGGATTAAGCTGTCCTGAAAAAGCGTGATCTCTTTCATTTACAGCATTTGAGCCATGATAATTTGTAATCTTACGCCCAAGGTGTCTTAGTAAAAGGTCTCCTTCCCTTTCTTCAATGATAAGTGACAATTCTTTACTGTTGATGTAATAATAGTTTTTGTTAATAGTAATACTCATGATATTCTCCTTTTTTACAAGCTTTATTATAGATGATGTATGCGCTTTCTAAAATGGAATTTTGTTGCAAATATATGGTAAAATGTTAGGTAAGGAGATTGTGCTATGATTATTTTTTCAGAACTTGAAACAGGAACCTTAGATTTACGTCTTGATTTTTACGGCTATGAGGATTGTTTACCAGACCAGTTCTTTGGTCCTGCCATTCGGGAAAATTACGTTCTCCATTACATCACTGAAGGCAACGGCTGCCTTGAATACAAGGACCAAAAAATCCCCCTTCAAAAGGGAGATATTTTTTTACTCATACCAGGTGAAGTCACCTACTATTTTGCGGATAATCAGACTCCTTGGTCCTACTATTGGCTGGGGATTAGTGGTATCAAAGCTCAGGAGTACTTTCACCTCTCACAAATCCATGAAACAGCCTATCTTAGGTCGTCCCCTCACACCGAAGCATTAGGTAACTTCATAGAGACTATTGTCAAAGATGCAGAAAGGCTCGACGAAAGTAAGTCCTCGCAACTGCATGTTATCAGTCAACTCTATGAACTCATGCACCGATTAAATGACCTCTCACCTAACCTTGATCAAGAAACCATCTCGCCCAGTTGCAAACTCTATCGTGAAGCCAAACACCTCATCGATATAGGTTATAACTCACAAGATATTAGTATCCAAGAAATTGCCGATAAGCTAGGCGTTCATCGTTCCTATTTGTCCTCCATATTCAAAGACTTCCACAAGATTTCTCCCAAAGAATACCTGCTCGAGGTACGCATGAATCGAGCTAATGAACTCTTGAAAACCACTGATCAACCTATAAAAATTATCGCCTATTCAGTGGGTTACCTAGACCCCTTGCATTTTTCAAAAGCCTTCCGACAGTATTATGACTGCTCACCAAGCCAATATCGCACCTCGAAACAATAACAATTGTCTCACTTTGGCTACATGAGTATTCTGTAATGATGAACATAAATTATTGCAATAAAACTTCTTCTCCAAAAGAATAGTCTGACATAAAATTAAATACTAATAGCCCCTTCAAAAAAATCTAGTTAACACTGTGCTGCACCCAAAATATTAGACGAAAAATCTAACTTCTGGGTGTTTTTATGTTGAACCTGGCTAAAGAGAATAATGTTCAGGTCTATGTGTTAAGAAAGTAAGAAATAACTACGTACAACTTTCAATCAGATATGGAATACAAAACTTTATTTATGAGAGTAAGGGGATTCAGCCATCCATTTCATGTAAAGATAATAACTCAGATGAAGGGATGATAAAAAAATTCTTTAGTATTCAAAATCGGAACTGTTTTATGGTTATGCTGAGACGTTTAAGTTACTTAAATAATTGGAACAAGCTATTATAGACTATATTGATTATCACAACAACAAACGAATTAAGGTAAAACTAAAAGTCCTCAGTCCTGAATAGGACTAAGGACTTTTCTTAAATTAGATACCTTCATATATTTCAACTAATTTCTGAATCTTGGTTAGAACTTCTTGTTTTTTACGCTCACGAGCTCCTCGTCTGCGCGAAGTCGGTGGAATAATAGCATCTAAATCGGTACCACTATTTTCTGCGAAACCTCTTTGAATGGCTTTTTCAATAAATAATTGATAACCATCATTAAGATTTTCAGACTCTGCTAATACTTTGATTTCAGCTTCTTTGCGCTGTTTCCCATAATTGTAAAATGCTGAAAGGATATCATCATTTGTTTTTAATTCATCTAAGTTTGTTTCATTGATAAAGTCAAGAACTAAGTCTTCTTTGGCTCTAATATCAATACTTGAACGAATAACCCGACTAACTTCAGCTTTTAATTCTTCCTTAGAATTTGAATCCTTTGATTTATCTAAAATTAAGGAAAGAATATAATCAAGATTGATTTCATCAGTTTTCAACAGTTCAACTTCAAATTCAACATCTGAGAGATCAATATCTAAATCATTGTTCTTTTCATAATTTTTTAAGTTTAAGAACTCATCTCGAATCTCAACATAGGTACTTCTCAAATCCTGCATGTATCCTTCAGAAATTGGTTTTTCAATTTCTTGAAATTCGTCATAGTTTCTTAATACATTATCTAATTTAAGTAATTCACCAAATAAGTTAACAAACTCTTTTTTATCTTTCTCAGTATAAATCTCTTGTGGATTCGGGAATTTCTCTAGAATTTCCTTACAAACACTTACATAACCTTTTACTGAAACACCAGTTAATTCATCAGTGAAACCTTCCATATACTCATCAAAGCTTTTTTCAAGAATAATATCCACTTTATTAGAATCACCGAAGGTTTTTATAGCTTCCTGAGTTGCTTTCTCTAAATCACGGAAACAAATAATATTACCAAAAGGTTTAACTTTGTTAAAGATACGATTAGTCCTAGAAAAGGCCTGAATCAAACCATGATAACGAAGGTTTTTATCGACAAACAAAGTATTCAAAGTTGGAGCATCAAAACCTGTTAAGAACATCCCCACAACAATAAGCAAATCGACTTCTTTTGCCTTAACACGCTTAGACAGATCACGATAATAGTTTTGGAATTCTCTTCCTTCAGTAGAAAAATTCGTCTTAAACATTTGATTGTAATCATCAATAGCTTTCGCAAGAAACTCTTTTGATGATTTAGGCATTTCAATATTCAAAGATTCTAATTCTTCATCTTGAATTTCACCATAGGCTGATTGTTCCTCGTTAGGGGCAAAACTGAAAATTGTTGCGATTTTTAAACGTTTGGATTCTGGAAGAGATTCTTGTTGCTTTTTGATTTCATCATAATAAAGCTTTGCGGCCTCTATACTCTGAACAGCAAACATGGCATTAAAACCAGCTAACTGTTTTTGTTTATGTGTATAAAGTTGATTCCTGTGGGTCTTAACATCATAAACATCCAAAAGATATTTTGTTACAGTAGTGATGCGTTCAGGATGATTAAGAAGTTCCTTTTCAATTTTTTTCAACTTCTTCTCATCAATCTCTTCTCCAATTACCCCTACTGCTTGCTCTGCCTCTCGGTATTTATTCAACTCTGGCTTAATATAGTTATAGTCTACTTTAAATTTTAATACCTTCTTATCCCTAATGGCATCGGTAATAACATAGGAATGTAACATTTTACCAAATACATCTTGGGTTGTCTCACCAGTTAATGTATTCGCTGAGAAGATAGGAGTTCCTGTAAAACCAAATAATGAAAACTTCTTAAAGGCTTTCTTGATTCTCTTTTGCGCTTTACCAAATTGAGAACGATGACACTCATCAAAAATCAAAATACATTTTTTGTCATAAATAGGATGGTCAGTGTTCTTTGTAATGAAATTATTTAGCTTCTGAATCGTCGTAACAATAATTTTATCATCTGACATTTCAATATTACGTTTTAATTCTTTTGCACTACTACTTCCGTTTACTGAATTTGGCTGAAATTTTTGGTACTCCTTCATCGTTTGATAATCTAAATCTTTCCTATCAACAACAAAGAATACCTTATCAATATAGTCTAAACTCGTTGCAAGTCGTGCAGCTTTAAAACTTGTTAAGGTTTTTCCAGAACCCGTTGTATGCCAGATATAACCACAGGCATCTAATGTTCCAAAGTTATTATTGTCGTTAGCTGATTTTATTTTCCACAGAATACTCTCTGTTGCTGCAATTTGATAAGGTCTCATGATTAATAAGGTGTTATCAGCATCAAATACACAGTACTTTGTCAAGACTTCCAAAAGCACACGTTTGCTCAAAAAATAGTTGGTGAAATCTTCTAAATCATGAATTGTCCTATTTTTACGGTCCGCCCACTCGCAGGTAAATTCATAATGATTTTTATTTTGAGCCGTCGTATTTGCAAAATAACGAGTATACGTACCGTTTGAAATAACAAAAATCTGTACATACTTGTACAATGAGTTTTCACTATTGAAACTCTCCTTACTGTAACGATGTACCTGATTAAATGCCTCCTGAAGACTAACTCCACGTTTTTTCAACTCGATTTGAACAAGAGGTAGACCATTCACCAAAATGGTAACATCATAACGATTCTTATGTGTACCTTCCTGCGATACTTGGTTTACAACTTGTAGACGATTATTATGAATATTTTCCTTATCAATAATCTTAATATTTTTGATGCGTCCATCATCAAAAATAAAGTCATAAATATGATTTTCTTGGATTTTTCGAGTTTTTTCAACCAAGCCTTCATTAGGACAATCTAAATACTCAACCACAAAACGTTGCCATTCCTCACCACTGAATATAACTTTATTTAACTTTTCAAGTTGAGTTTTGGCATTTAATAAGAGTTCCTCTTGTGTATGAATATTCAAGTGCTCATAATTTAGGTCGTTTACTAAATCATTTATTAACTGTTTCTCTAAATCAGCCTCTGACTGATATTCTCTGTCTCTACGATGTTTGTACTCATATTCCGCTAATAGAATACCCTCTGACAATTCGGCTATCACATCTGTATTTGTAGGATAAGTAACCAATATTTACCTCCTTTTAACTTTTCCAATTAAAATTTTCAATAAATTGCTGAAAAACTCGCTTTAAAACATTCTGTAGTTCTGGAGCCATTTGTTTTCCTTCATAATCAGAATATGAACTATGACTATGTAGGTTAATCATTCTTATATAAGGCGCACTATCTTCTATATTACCTTCATCATCCTTTAGAATCACACAATCTCCCCATGTGCTATATCCTAAAAAAGTAGCTGTCTTTTCTAGCAAATTTCGTAAGAGATTAAAGTGATACTTTTCTATTCGATTATTATCAATAGCGTCTTCCAGTTCTTTTTTTAACATTAGATGATATGCAAAAGGAGAATCACTTCGTTGTTTTTCAAGATAATAAAGTCTTTTTATTTTACTAAGTGTATATTTTTCACCATTCAACTCATTATGAAGGACATTATAGAATAAAGCATGGTGCGTTGTAATAATAAACTTTAAATTTGTATTGCTTGATTTTATTAACTTTGCTAAATCTAAAGCAACATCAATAATCCTCCTATCATCTAAAGACGAAATAGGATCATCTATAAAAATATACTCTAATTTATCATACTCCGTTGACCGTCTATCCTCCTCAGGAAGACTTAACTGCTCAATTACATATTCAAGAAAAACATAAAATACAGACCATATAAAATTACTTTCCTCTCCTCTAGAAATTTTAATGTTATCAGAAGTGTTTCCATCAATAGAAGAACTAAATGTAACAGAAGAAGAATCAGAGCTAAAAGATGCATCTAAAACCACATTGTTAGAATTGTTATTATCTGCCAAATAACTTTGAAACTTATTTACAATACGTACAGTATCACCTTCAACATTAATAATATTTTTTATCCAATACGAATCAGGATTAATAAGGAGTCTTCTATCACAATCATATTCAAGATCATTATCCCAATAAAATAAATCCTCTGTAAAAGCATTATAATACAATATTTTATTATATTGGTCCTCTTCTCCTATACCAGATAATAAGTTTTTAAACTCTAAAGACAATCTCGTTTTACCGGTTCCATTAAACGCATAGATTAACTGAACCTTTTTCCCACATTGCAAAATCTCTGATGCCACTTCTTTTAGTTTTTCATAACCGTCTTCATTAGTGCTCATAACTTAGTCCTAACTTTTTTACTTACTGAAATCTAATAATTGATCTCGCCAGTATTCATACTGTTTCTGGCGTAGATCAATCTCCTTGGGAAGTCCGATATTTAAGTCGTTACAAACCGTGTCAAAGTTGTCTAAAACTTGAACAATTCGAGATTGGATTTCGAGAGATGGGACTGGGATTTTATAGTTCTTTACTAAAGCATCAGATATTGCAGGATAACTTGTCCCACTCTGATTTTCCTCCAAATATTTATAAAAATTACTTGATGAAAATATATGATATATGTAGTTCGATAAAACTTCACCATTTGTTCTAAAAACGTAAAATCCTGTACTACAAATCTGGTCATTGTAGTTATCTGTAATTTTCGTAAAACGTTTCAAAGTTGGCCTTGTCGTCCCTAGGATAATATCATTTGATTTGACAATCTTTCGAGCTCTACTTGGAGCAGTTAATTTAGTTATTGGTGTAGTCTCAGTAATCTTATTAGAAACTCTATCTACTGATGATAAATCTATATATTTAAATTTTTCATCATCTCCAATTTTATTCCAAGAAATATTTCTTGTTCTTTCAGAAACTGCATCAAGTGTTTTCCACTCAACCTGATAAACCTCATCCTCAAAAGATAAAAGTTTATCCCGATAATAAGAATATTGCTTTTTACGTGAGGTCAATTCTGAGGTCAATTCTGTAACATAATCGGTAAATTTGTCAAGAACTTGCACGATTTTTTCTTGAATTTCTATAGGAGGAATTGGGATTTTAATTTTTGATAGATTTTTAGGATAAAGCTCTATAACTTTAGTGCCAATAACTTGCTTTTCTTTCTGTTTTTGAAAAAAAATAGATTGCATGTAATAGTTTATATACTTTGGATTTTCTTTCGTTTTCATTATACAAGAATGACCTCCAATGCATACATCACCATCTCCCAACCAAACAATAGATTTTCCCACATCTTCTATATTTTCACTAGTTGTCGCTACAATAATATCTCCAGTTTGTGCTTTTTTCAACTTTTCAGACAAAGAAAAAGAGATAAATGATTTCGTTTTATATACATAACTACTGTAATATGTATATATTTGTCCATAATGAATACAAGGTATGCCTTCATCTACAAAATCTTTTTTCTGCAACCCATTTCCTCTTACAATTTCACACACTTCCCCCAACTCTTTCCACTCAACGGGACAGTTTTGGGTTTCTTCTAGGATGTTCATTTCATACTCTCTCATTTCTTTAGTATTTCTTCCCATTTCTCCACAAATCCAATATGATGCAGATGAATAACTGCTTGATAGCGTTTAATGAGTTCTGACAATTCACATAAAAATCCTTCATTCCATTTTTTCTTATCAGGATAGAGGCTTTTAACTGCATAAAGCTGTGCCATTAGTCTATTTTTCACTTTACTATTTTCATTCATAAAAGCAGGGAGTTGACCAGGGATCTTTGTAAAGTTTGTGTAGTATAATCGATTATAATGGGCGCAGTAATTTCTTAAAACCACTGCAACTTCTAGATAGGTTCTAACTTGAGTGGACTTTATACCAACATTTTTAGCAATATCTTGCTGGATATCTATCGGAGAATCTGCAAAAAATTTCGAAGTCATTCCAAAAGTAAAAAATTCTACTAAAACCCAAATTGGGAATTCTCCATCATATTTTCGCTGATGATGCTTATATACAGGGCTTTTCTGCCTATGACACAACTCTTTTTCAATATCTTCTAAAAATTCATTATGTTTATGAAATTTATTAAAGGCAGTCGCTTCTTTATATGCTAAAGCTCCGTACTTGTTACCATGATGATAGGCAACTTGAGTCCTAAAATACAACTCAATATCTTCTAAATACTTGAAAATAAGTAAACGTAATTCTGCATCAAAACAAGAAATTCCATAAATTTTCTCCAAAGAAACCTTACTGGAATCATACTTCTGCGTCTCTCTATCACGAAAAGGTAAAAAATAAGCAGTTAGCCGATAATAATTAACCTTTTGTAAGATATCAATCGCATACTCATTTGATTTAATATCTTTACAACCGTGTTCAATTAATTTGGCCACCTGCTCATCCCAAGTTTTAAATTCTTTAATTTTCATAATAACTTCCGTAAAAAAAAATGTCCGCCTTGTCACATCAAAGAGAGGTGGGCGGTCCTATTGATTCTATTATACCGTTTCTATCAGATAATTCAAGGATTTTTTACTTTTTTTTAAATTATTTTGAATATAGTATACACAAAGACCAATCGTTAGAATCATACGAGGTTATAATAGGCGACTTTCTTTGACTGAGATTTATCAACTATTGCAACGTGACGAGTGGTTTTCAACTGATAGTTAACAACTACTGTTTTATCCAATTCTCCATCTTCAAAGATAGTCTTGATATGTTTACTAATGTTTTACTTGGAGGCCTGAAAGAGCTCAGCTAGTTCTTGTTGGGTTAGCCAGACCATTCCATTATCCAAGCGAAGTTCAATAGCTGACTTGCTGTCATCAGTTCTATAGAGAATCAAATTATTTGCCATCGCTAAGTTTCTCTACAATCTTATCTATCTCAGCACGTAAGTGGTCAATCTTAGTAACAGTCTCAGCGATTTCTTGATTGAGAACATCAATATCAATCTTTTCACGTGTATCTTCTTGTTCAACATAGGTTGAGACAGAAAGGTTATAGTCCTGCTCTGAACCAATCACTTCATTATCGACAAGAGTTGCTTTATAGTCAACACTTTGATAATTAGTAAATAATTCAACGATATGATTGATATTACTATCCGTCAAGATATTGTTATTGGTTTCTTTTTTGAATTCCTTACTCGCATCGATAAAGAGCGTTTTATTTTCTAGTTTATTCTTCGCCAAAACTAAAATCGTAGTAGCGATAGAGGTTCCAAAGAAAAGATTATCAGGCAGAGCAATAACCGCTTCAACAAAGTTGTTATCTACTAGATACTGACGAATGGTCTTTTCAGCACCTCCACGATAGAAAATACCTGGAAAACAAACAATGGCTGCTCGACCTCTGTTAGACAAGTGGTTGAGGCTATGCATGATAAAAGCAAAGTCAGCTTTTGACTTAGGAGCCAGTTTCCCTGCTGGCGCAAAACGGTCATCGTTTATGAGAGTTGGGTCTCCATCTCCCACCCATTTCACAGAATACGGAGGGTTAGAGACGATAGCATCGAAAGGCTTCTCTTCCAAATGATGCGGATTTAAAAGTGTATCTCCTCGCTTAATATCAAAGTTATTGTAATTGATATTGTGCAAGAACATGTTCATACGAGCCAAGTTAAAGTTAGTCATATTAATTTCTTGCCCAAAAAATCCATCCTCCAAAATATGGTCTTCAAACTGTTTTTTCATTTGTAGTAATAGTGAGCCCGATCCACAAGTAGGGTCATAAACTTTGTTTATTTTGTCTTTTCCAACCATAACTAGTTGTGCGAGTAATTTAGAAACAGTCTGCGGTGTGAAAAATTCACCTCCACTTTTTCCTGCATTACTGGCATAATTAGAAATCAAGAATTCATAAGCGACACCAAAAGCATCTATATCATTATCTTCAAAATTTCCAAAATTAATACTATTAATGCCATTTAATATGTCAGATAAACGTTTATTTCTTTCTGCAACTGTTCCTCCTAAGATATTGCTCCGTGTATCTAAGTTATCAAACAAACCTTTGATAGCATCTTCAGACTTGTGACCAATTGCTGATTCCTCTATTGACTGAAAGATATTTGCTAAATCAGTATTTAGCTCTTGATTTTTAGACGCATTTTTCACGACATTTTTAAAAAGCTGACTTGGAAGAATGAAAAACCCCTTATCCTCGACTGTCCCTGGTTTGAAATCTTCTTCCGCCTCTTCATCACTCAAATTTGCATAGCTAAATTCTAAGTCGCCTGCTTCATGTTCAGCTTTATCAAAATATGCAGCCATATTTTCTGAAATAAAACGATAAAATAGAATTCCCAGAACATACTGTTTGAAATCCCAACCATCAACCGCTCCACGGACATCATCCGCAATTTTCCAAATTTTATTTTGGAGCTCTTTAATCTCTCTGTTTTCTTTATTTGACATATAAAGTGACCTTTTCTAACTATAATATATAACTGTTATTCTAGCATATTTTAAGCTGTAAAAATAGGGGATATAACAAATGGTTGCCAACAATTAGTTGACAACCATTATTCTTTCTATCTCACCTTCACACAAAAAGCATCCCAGACTTATTACCGACATTAGTATGATTTTGAGCCATCATAAAATCTGAATCAAACTCCTACCTTTTCCATCTAAATTTAAGATTCTCACTCTTCTTTTCTCCCATAAATCGTCTCTCGCCAATAGCATTTACCCTCGGCATTTGATATAATTTTTCTCAGAGGTATTTTTATTTATGAAGAAACAAGCTTTTAGTTCTGAACAGTATTTGAATCT
>OIXV01002252.1_pt1 | contig 15986 bp, 8 predicted proteins | sample 1587771 | NCBI WGS metagenome assembly OIXV01 (sample SAMEA3888893, study PRJEB22519) | human gut metagenome | biome: human gut; feature: human-associated habitat; material: faeces | place: Denmark | collected 2010
GCGCCGTCCATCTGAGCAGCACCGGTGATCATGTTCTTGACGTAGTCAGCATGGCCCGGGCAGTCAACGTGTGCATAGTGACGCTTGTCGGTTTCGTACTCGATGTGAGCAATCGAAATGGTGATACCGCGCTCGCGCTCTTCAGGAGCCTTATCGATGTCCTCGAAAGCCGTGAAGTCCGCATGGGCAGTACCATGAGACCCGTCGTTCATGGACAGGGTCTTGGAAATGGCTGCCGTCAGCGTGGTCTTACCATGGTCGACGTGGCCGATCGTACCAATGTTAACATGCGGCTTGGTACGCTCGAACTTCTCCTTTGCCATTCTTTTCCTCCTTATTTTGGTTTTCGCTTGAGCAAAAACGTAATAAACAACGACGCGCCCATAAAGGACGCGCTAATATCAATGGTAGCGGTGACTGGATTCGAACCAGTGACGCCACGGGTATGAACCGTGTGCTCTAACCAACTGAGCTACACCGCCGTAAAAGACTGGTGCCTGCTACCAGATTCGAACTGGTGACCTCTTCGTTACCAACGAAGTGCTCTACCGACTGAGCTAAACAGGCAATCATGGTGGGCGCGCTAGGATTCGAACCTAGGTAGACAGAGTCAACGGGTTTACAGCCCGTCCCCTTTAACCACTCGGGCACACGCCCATGATCGACGCTTAATTCATGTGTATTTATCAAGCTGCCGCCCGCTTTTTGCCGTCCCCGGCGCAGCGAGCAAGAGAATATTACGGTAGGCTGGGGTGGCTGTCAATACCTTACACGCCTCCGGGCGTATCTATCCACTATTCCTTCGCAAATCGCCCCATATGCAAAGTTGCGCTACATATGACCTGGTGTTATGAATTGAACGCTCCCCCGCCTGCGAGCGTTATCCCTACGTGTTATTATAAATACGCTTTTGCCAAACGAACACCAGCATGCTCAACCAAGGAGGTTCCTCAGTGAGCGAGCATACGAACACACTATCAAGGCGAGCGTTTATCGGTACAGCGGCAGCAGTAGGTGCTGTCACGATGGCCGCTCCGAATATCGCATTCGGCGCCACGGCAGCTGAAAAGCAGGCCGAAGCCGATGCCGTTCGCAATCAGTTGATCAGCCTTCAGGCTGACTTGGAAACAGCTTCAGATAATTATTATGGGGCTTTGGACGAGCAGCAAGCTGCCCAAGACGCCATGGCGGCTGAGCAGGCCAAGATTGACGACACGAACGCCCAAATCCAAGAGTTGCAGGGTAAGCTCTCTACTCGTGCGCGCAGCATGTACCGCACGGGATCCGCGAGCTTCCTCGATTTCGTCTTGGGAGCAACCTCGTTCGATGAATTCACGTCGAACTGGGATTTGCTCACGCAGATGAACAACAACGACTCCGAAATGGTTGACACCTCTAAGCAGTTGCGCGAGCAGCTGCAGGCCTCTAAGGACGAATACGCGCGTCAAGAGCAGATCGCAGCTGACAAAGCTGCTGAAGCCGCGCAAATCCAGCAGGAGGTCCAAGCAAAGGTCGACCAGGCCACCGAGCTTGTCAACTCACTTGATGCCGAAGCCAAGGAGCTGCTCGAACAAGAGCAGGCCGCAGCGGCAGCTGCGGCGGCGGCCGAAGCGGCAGCGGCCGCGAATCGCAATAACGGTTCTGGTGGCAGCTCGAGCGGTGGCGGGTCAAGCAGCGGCGGTGGCTCCAGCAGTGGCGGCGGTTACACTGGCGGCAGCTCCGATGTCCCCTCCTATGGTTCGGTTGTCGACTACGCCATGTCGCGCATCGGCTGCCCGTATGTGTGGGGCGCCGAAGGTCCGAACGCCTTCGACTGCTCCGGACTCGTGCGCTGGGCATATTTGCAAGTTGGCATTTCCCTTCCGCATCAAAGCGAGGCGCTTTACAACTGCGCATCATGGCGCGGGCCTGTTTCTGAAGCTCGCCCGGGCGATGTTCTCTGGCGCAGTGGGCACGTGGGAATTGCCGTGAGCTACGGTGGATCTCATTACGTGCACGCTCCCACGTTCGGAGCTTACGTTCGAGACACCGACGCTCTTTCGTGGTCTGGCTTCACGCACGCTTTGAGGTTCTAGCTTTTTGCATAACGTATGCTCGTGCCCTCCGTTTCCGCAACAAGAAATGGAGGGCTTTTTTACGCCTTAAGATAGGAGCTCTGTAGCACTTCGGGAAGAGCAGCTTCCGACCAATTTTGGGGGAGTTCACCTAGTCCCCTGCTCGCTTCCCCCTTTTGCGAATCGAGAACGCCTTGCCTCCTATTGAATCAAAAGGCGCGCGCTTCTACCTACGCTACAAAAAACTGCCCCCGTCCATGGACAGGGGCCGTTTCGCTTGCACGAGGCTTAAACCTCACTACACATCGAGATCCATATAAGTCTCGAATTCCTTCTCGATTTCCTCGGAAGGCTTTTTCGTGAGCAGCGAGACCACCACAATGGCGATGCAGGCGAACACGAATGCCGGCAAGAGCTCATATACGCCGAACCAGCCGCCGAGGGGTTTCACCAGATTATGCCACGCGAAGACCGACGCAGCACCGACGAGCATACCGGCGATACCACCTTGCAGCGTCGTGCGCTTCCAGTACAGGGAGAACAGCACGAGGGGGCCAAACGACGCACCGAATCCCGCCCATGCGTAGGACACAACGTTGAAGATGGACGAGTTGGAATCCATCGCAATGATGATGCCGAACAGAAGAACGGCCGCCAAGGTGAAACGGGCGACGATCATAACCTGGCGATCGGTCGCGTCGCGCTTGATCAGGCCCTTGAAGATGTTCGTTGCGACCGCCGAGCCGGAAATGAGCAGATAGGAAGACGAGGAGCTCATCGCCGCGGCGAAGATTCCCGAAACGACGAGGCCACAGGCGAAGGATGGCAGAATCATGCGCGAGAGCACGACGAAGACGTTTTCCGCGGCAGACTGTGTGAGGAACTCCGCCGGGATGACGGCGCGCCCGATAAGGCCGATGCACACCGCACTCGAAAGCGACACCACCAGCCAGATCATCGCGATAATACGGGACTTCTTAATTTCGTCAGAATGACGCACGCTCATGAAGCGCACGAGCACCTGGGGCATACCGAAGTATCCCAGGCCCCACGCGAGACCCGACACGATGGTGATGAGCCCGTACTCCCCTGCTGCTCCAAACAGCGGTGCGCCGTTCTCGACGACTTGGTTGCCCGCCGCATCGAGAATCGGAGTTGCAATCTGCGTGCCCGAAAGGTATCCAGGGATATCCTGCAGGAAAGCGACCGTGTTCTCAACGCCGCCCGCCTGCGCGACGCTGCCGATGAACACCGTGGCAAGTGCGAAGAACATGAGCGTGCCCTGGATAAGGTCGGTCGTGCAGACGGAGAGATATCCGCCGACGAACGTGTAGAGGAACACGATGATGGCACCGAGCACCATCATCGTCGCGTAGTCGAGCCCGAAGAGCGTCGAGAACAGCTTACCGCAGGTCACAAAGCAGCTTCCCGTGTAAATCGAGAAGAAGACGAGCGTGATGATTGCCGCGATCGTCATGAGAACATGCTTGTTGTCGTGGAAGCGGTTCGAGAAGAAGTCGGGGACGGTGATGGAGTTGTTCGCCACCTCAGAGTACTTGCGCAGACGCTTCGCCACGAACTTCCAATTGAGATACGTGCCGATCGCAAGGCCGATCGCCGTCCACATGGCGTCCGACGCGCCCGTGAAGTACGCGACGCCGGGAAGGCCCATGAGCAGCCATCCGGACATGTCCGACGCTTCCGCGGAAAGCGCCGTGAGCCACGGGCCGAGCCCGCGACCGCCGAGAAAGTACGCCTCGCTTGAGGCGTTCGACTTCTTCGCATAGACGAAGCCGATGAGCACAACGACGATGAAATACAGAAGCATCGCCAGGAGTACCCAAAAATCACCAGTAACCATTTTCATCCCTCTCGATTGCCGAATAGGCGAATTATACGGCATACTTTTCCCGACTAAAGTGATATTTCGGTCGCTGCGTGTGCGATTCGCGAGAATGGCGACCCTTTCGTTCTCTTTAGTAAAGAGCATGAAAGGGTGTTTGAGTGGTGTCGATACCTGCGATACGCGAGGATGCCGAGGATTTCTCGCAATTGAAACTTGTCGCATCGCGCGTGCAAACGTAATATCAAGGTCAGCAAGATTCGCGGCGTGTCGCACGTTTCGCCGCACACGGCAAAGGATGAGAAATGGCTGCATTCGAACAAATGGATCGCGCGGAGCTCCAAAGCGAGCTCAATCGATTAAAAGAAGAGTACGCGCAGTTCAAAGCAAAGGGTCTTTCACTCAATATGGCTCGCGGCAAACCGAGCGCAGAGCAGCTCGATTTGAGCCTGCCCCTGCTCTCCTGTATTTCCAGCGCGCAGGATTGCATCGCCGAGGACGGCACCGACTGTCGCAACTACGGCGTGCTCGATGGTCTTCCCGAGGCGAAGCGCCTGATGGCAACGATGCTCGATGATGCACCGGAAAATGTGATCGTCGGCGGAAACTCGAGCCTGACGCTCATGGGCAATGCCGTCGCGAGATGCCTCGACTTCGGCACCCTCGGCAGCAAACCCTGGGCGCAGTATCCGGGAATCAAGTGGATCTGCCCCGTTCCTGGTTACGACCGTCACTTCGGCATCACGGAATCGTTCGGCATCGAGATGATTCCCGTAAAGATGAACGAAAACGGCCCCGATATGGATGAGGTCGAGAGAATCGTCGCCGAGGACGATTCTGTGAAGGGTATCTGGTGCGTTCCGAAGTACTCCAACCCTGGCGGCGTCACCTATTCCAAGGAAGTCGTTCGTCGCTTGGCAGCCATGCCCTGCGCTGCTGACGATTTCCGCATCTTCTGGGACAACGCCTATAGCGTCCATCACCTGAACCCGTTCAAGGCCGACCAGGACCAACTTCTCGACATCGCCGAAGCGTGCCGAGAAGCGGGCAACCCCGACCGTTACTTCAAGTTCGCGTCCACGTCGAAGGTAACGCTTCCCGGAGCCGGCATCTCCGCTATCGCCGCGAGCCCCGACAATATAGCCGAGATCAAGAAACGCATGGCCACGACCGTCATCAGCTACGACAAGCTCAACCAGCTTCGCCACGTGAGGTTTTTGAAGAACGCCGACGGCCTCGCCGCTCACATGGAGAAGCATGCCGATATCCTGCGCCCGAAGTTCACGCTCGTCGAAAACGAGCTCACCATGGGCCTTTCCGAAGTCGGCGGATGCACTTGGACCAAGCCGCGCGGCGGATACTTCGTGTCCTTCGACGCACCTGAGGGGTGTGCAAAGCGCATCGTGCAGCTCGCGAAGGAAGCGGGCGTCACGATGACGGATGCCGGCGCGACCTGGCCGTACAAGCACGACCCCTACGACAGCAACATTCGCATCGCGCCCACGCTTCCCCCGCTCTATGAGCTTCGCGAGGCGCTCAACGTGTTCGTCTGCTGCGTGAAGATCGCTTACGCGGAGAAGCTGCTCGCGTAGCGCGCAAGTATCTCCCCTTCGATTGCTGGAAGGTCAGCTGCGGTAAAGGTATAGTTCACCTGCTGCGGCTGGCCTTCTTTGGTATCGTCGGGCTGTTCCACGCGCACGAATGCGAACTCCGTGGATTCATAGCCTTGCATGAGCAGGGCATACGCGTAGCAAAGCGCCTGAAGTCGATGCTTTTTGTGCAATTGCTTCGGCGTTTCCCCTGGCGATCCGCCCGTTTTGTAGTCTACGACGAGCGCTGTGCGACCGTCTTCCCCATCGGCGAGAAGGTCGATTTCCCCCTCCATGAAAGGAGCGCCGACTCCACGACCCACGCGCACGAAGAAGGGAACTTCCGCGCGAAGGCGGGAAAATGTCACGACGCGTGCCGCAACATCGCTTTCAAACCATCGCGCAAGCGCTTCAGTGAGGCGAATGCGCTGCAAGTCGGAAAGCCCGCAATGGCGAGCGAGCGCGTCGACGTGCGATTTGCCAGGGCAGATGAGGGGAGCACCTTCGTTATGGGCGCATACCGCCTGCTGGGCAAGCCTATGGAAGGCGGTGCCCAAGTCCGTCGCCTTGTCGGCATCTCTCGAAAGCGAAGCTCGAATCGCAGTCCACGCCGTCTCGTCCGCCTCCGAAAAACCAGGCTCTTCGACGAACTGCACTTTCGACAATGCGCAATCATCCTCAAACGAGTCGACTTCAACCTCATCCGATGACCCGTGTGCGATCGACGAATAGCTGAACACATCGGCACGGGACGCAGGCCACGCCTGTGCCGACAGCTCACAGTAGGGCAAGACCTCGGGAATCGCGATAGCTTGACGCGCTAAGTTGGATCCGTCCTCAAGCGAGCACCCTTCTTCTTGATTTGCCGCTTCATCGTTGTCTTCGGCGTCGACGCCTTCAGAATCACAAGGTTCTTCCGACTCAACAGCCAAGTCGATGCGCTCAACGCGCGCAGGAGACTCGCCGCCGAAATCGAGAAGAGACACGCCCGACTCGAAGGCATTGCCTTCCCCGCATAGGGCGGACTCCACACTTCCCCATACGCTCTTTGCTAGGCCCGTCGGGTCGTCCTTCGTTACCTTCCCGGCAATTGCGCAGATGATTGCTTCCTTTGCACGGGTGAGCGCGACATAGAGAAGCCGACGCGTCTCCGCAGTTTCACCGAGATACTCATGCTGGCGAATCGCGCAGCGAACCTCCACGGGGCTATGATCGCCAGGGTTCTCGATCAGCTGCTGGTAGTACTCGTCGCCTTCGTCTCCTTCGAAAGGGTCCACCGACGTGCATTTCGCGATGAGCTGCGACTGCTTCGCGGTCAAGCGCGTTGCGGTCGCTCCCGCATCGAGCGAGAGGTAGGTTTTGCCGTTAAGGGTGGTCCGCACCATTCGTGATGAGCGCACCTCGTCGGAACGCAGCTCCGCCACCGCAACAATGGGAAATTCGAGGCCTTTGCTCGCATGAACTGTCATGATGCGAACAAAATCTCCCGCTTTCGAGGAAAGCGACCCTGGGGCCTCTTTCGCGATTTCGACATGCGCACGCAGCTCGACTGCGGTCTGAGCGGGACCCGACCCTTTCCTGCGCTCGATATCGCGAGCAAGACGGCATGCCTTATAGACATTTGCCGCACGCGCAAGCCCTTCGGCGCCTTCGTCCTCGAGCCGGCGTAGCCAGCCAGAATCGACGAGAACGCCTTCCATAACCTCAGAGAGGGGCTCGAGCCTCACACGGGATGCCGCCTTTTTCAGCGTTCTTACCGCAGCGCGGAGACCAGGCGCAAGCGATGCTTCGCCTTCAGCGGCGGCGCACACCGACACACCGGAATCGAGCGAACGGCGGCGGGGAATGCCGCGCAGCTCGTCAAGGCCTGTCGAAAGGTCGATGAAATCGTCTGCGGTGAGTGCGAAGATTTCGCTCGAGAGCACCTCGAAAAGGGCTTCAGTATCCTTGGGGTTCGCAATGACCTCGGCGAGCCGCACCGCAAGGCGCACTTCCGGCGCGCGGCCGAATATGGACCCCCCCGAGACCACGCAGGAAAGCCCCTTCTCGCGTATAGCATCAGCATAAATATCGGCACACCGCATGCTGCCAAGCAAGACCACCATGTCACCCGCCGAATGGCCCTCGTCGACAAGCTTCGCAAAACGCTCCGCAATCCGCTGCGCAACCGTAGCGCGCGCCGCATCCGAGGCAACACCTCGAGGATAGGTGGTGAGCTGCACCTCGATGCGCGGATCAGACCCCTGGTAGGAGCAGTCAATGCGTCCAGGGTCGCGCGATGCGGAAAGCGACATAAACGAGCGCCCGAATACACTCGGCTGACTGAACACGCAGTCGACGAATGCGAGCACGTCACCATGGCTTCTGAAATTATCGGCAAGTTCTATGAGCCCTGCTTCGTTAGTGCTTGCCACCGATGCAAGGTGCCTATCGTAGACCGAGACGTCCGCCCCGCGGAAACGGTAGATGCTCTGCTGCGCATCGCCAACCGTGCACAGGCGCTCGAAGTTCTTGCCCGCCATGCGCTTGATCATGTTCACTTGCAGCTGATCGGTGTCTTGGAACTCGTCGACCATGATCAGCTTGAAGCGGTCAGCGTATTCGGCAGCGATTTCGGGGTGCTCGCTGAACATGCGCGACGCCATCGTGAGCAGGTCATCGTTGTCGAGCACGCCCGCCTCACGCTTGCGCCGGCGATACGCATCGAAGACACGACCCGATAAGTCGATCACCTCGCGCATGCGCGGCTCGGCGAGGGCAAGGCGAGCTTCCATCATCAAGGAGAGATACCCTTGCGCCGCTTCGGTTGCGTACTCTTTGTATTCAGACGTGCCGAACGCACGACTGGGAACTGGAAACGCGTTGAATAGCTCTAAGACCTGCTCAGGCGATGGTTCCGCACCCTGCTGCTGCGCGTCCTCGAGCCCCTCGAGCGCACGGGCCGTACCATCGAGGAACGCATCACGGGTCTTTCCCGGCTTTTGAACCTCGCACACCGCCGTGATTTCGCCCGCTAAAGACGCCATGCGCGCCATAAGCTTGCGGGGCGATGCCGCCGACGGCGCCGGCACGATAGACGCCATCCCTTCGGGGCTCGATTGCGCAGCAACGACGATGTCGCGCACCATGCCTTCAACGCTTGCGGCAGACATCGACCCCACCTGACGAGCTGCATACTCCGTGAATAGCGCATCGTAGTCGCCCGGCGAGATGATGTCGTTCTCAGAACCGAGCACCTCCTCGAGCGAGGCATCGAGCATATCGTTCGCAGCCGCCTCATCCGCCACCGTGAAATCGGGGGCGATCCCTAAGTCGAGCGCATGGGCACGCAACATGCGGGCGCAGGCGCCATGAATGGTTGAAATCCAGGCGGAGTCAACGAGAAGCGCCTGGTCAGTCCGCCCACAGGCCTTGAGCGCGCCCTTCACACGCGACTTGATCTCGCCCGCCGCCTTCGAGGTGAACGTAATCGCGAGCACCTCGTCGATGCCGGAAACGAACCCGCATTCGAGCGAATGAACGATGCGACGAGTAAGCGTAAACGTCTTTCCGCTGCCTGCACCAGCAGACACCGCCACAGGGCCCACGAGCGTATCGACGCATTGTTTCTGTCCAGGAGTGAGAGCCATATGCTATGCCCTTCTTTCTGCGCATGAGAGCACTGGGCACCAGGTGCATGCATGGGGGCTTGAAGGGTCAGGGCGTACGTCGCCTGAAAGCATGCGCTCGACACCGCGGGCAATCGCCTCTTCGGTCCTGTCGAGCAGGTCGGCAAACGACTCACCATCCCGCGGCGCGAACTCGCATTTGTCGTGACGCATGAAAGGAAGGTGCGGCGACTCGAGTACGGTAGCGTCATAGGCTCCGGTAACGGCGCACCTCTTTCCGTAGCAAACATAGAGCGCACCGACAGGGTTAAGCCCGAGCATTCGACGGGCCACCTGAGCATAGATGAGCGTCTGCACCTTGCCAAGCCTTCCCTCTTCGCGCACGGCAAGCTCGTGCTCCGGAGAAACCGACGCCTTGTAGTCGAGCACCACGGCGTGCCCCTCATTGTCGACATCGATGCGGTCCGCCGTTCCAACGAGCAGATGACCTGCGTATTCTGCCGTTGCACCTTCCGCAACGTTGTATTCCAGATATGCAGGGTGGAACGTCGGCAGAAGTTCGGCCTCGTAATCGAGGTAGTCGAGCAGCTTGCGCTTGAGGGAATCCACGTCGCGCCGTTCGAGTTCCGTCGTGGGAACGAGACGGTTGTCCGAAGGCTTCAGGTCGTATTGGCGCGACTCGTGCCGATCGAGCACATCGCGCATGATGGCGCGGGCAGAATCAATCGTTCCGCGCGTCACTTTGGGTGCGACCTCTTCTTGAAAATGGGCGTAGAAGCTCTTGAGCGCACTGTGGGCGAAATCGCCCATCTGCAGCGGGCCGAATCCCTCGTCGAGCCCTTCGAGACGCAAGCGGCGCTGGGCGAACCACTTGTACGGGCACTCCAGATAGCTTTCGATCTGCGAGGGAGAGAGGCATGGCTCGTCGACCACCTGGCCCGCCACTACGCGCGGCAACACGACAAGCGGGCGCTTCGAAGCCGACACCTCGCCGGGCACGGGAAGCTCGACCGTCTCGCATGGCAGGTCACCGCCCGCCATGACGGCATTCTCGACAAGGGTCTCCTCCCCGCGCTCGACGATCCCCTCCTGCAAACAAGCGGGCAACATGAAGGGATTCTTGATATCGTCGGTTGCAGACGGATCCTCGCGATAGCAGTCGATGAATTCCTCGAGGACGGCGGCGGGGTACGTCGGGTCGGCATTCTCGTCGTTGAGGCAACGAACGACAAGGAACGTCTTGCGGGGCGATGCCAACAGGGCCGTAAACGATCGGCGCATACGAGAGAGCGCATCGTCGTTTGGGAATATTCCCAGCTTGGCGAGAAGCGTTGTCGCCGCATCGTCGGAATCGGAAGCGGGGAATGCGGCGCTCGTGAGATCGCACGCAACGGCAATATCGCAGGATGCGGAGGGGAAAGACATCGCATGTCGATAGTCCGCGAACACAACGTCGGCAGGCAGGACCGCAAAATCGCCGCCGTAAAAGCGCCCGTCATCGCCCACGTCCAACGAGCGTGAAGCATCGACGCTCGAATGGGCCAGAAGATCGACGACCCCTTCCATATCGAGGTCGGCGAGACGGGCCGCCGAGGCGACGTCCCGCAGCGACGCCATCGCCGCAAGCTGCTCGCGGCGCCAGGCTTCGGGCCTTTTAACCATCGAGCGCACCGCGTCCTCGAGCTCGCCGAGTAGTATGTCGGCGTCTCGGTCAGTCGCGATGTCCTCCATCGCCTCGAACAGGCGGCTCTTCTCGCGCAGCGACGCCGTTATCGACTCGCGATCGATGAGACGGTTGCCGCGAACCTGCGCGTCGATGGAGTAGGCGCCCTCGACAGAGAACCCCGAGAAGGGCGAGAGCAGATAATCTGCAAGATCGCCCGAGCGCAAGGCATCGGATACGAGAAAGCGCCGAAGCGAGAGCATTGCGCGCCCGAAGTCGGTCTGGGCAAAGGGAACGCCTGCGCGAACGGCGCACGAAAGCCCCGCCTCCGCAAGCGCGGGCGCGAGCTTCTCGAACAGGGACAGGGGCTCCTTGCAAGCGACGAACGCGCCTTCGTGCCCTTCAGCGCAAAGGATATCGCGCAAAGTTGCCGGCTCGGCATAGCGGCCCGAGGGGAAGGCGAACCTCACGAGAACGCCCTCGGGTGCACGACGAATCCCTCCCCCGCCAGGTGCCATGCGAACCTCGTAGCTGATAAGCGGACACGCCTCGAGGAATGCCCGCTGCTGCGCCGACAAGGGCGAAGAGCACTCGACGAGCAGGCGCAAGGGCCGCGACGGCATGGCGTCTGGAAGTATCTTGAGCGCTTCCCCCACAAGCACACGACCGGTGTCGCGCAGCGCATCGCGCACGTCGGCGCACAGGCGCAGCACGCGAGCCTGCGCGAAAGTGACCCCGCAATCCTCACCGCGCTTCGCACGAGCGCACGCTTTGTCGAAGGCTGGTATTCCCGCGCTTTGAAGGCAGGCCGTCACCACGCGGGCGCAATCTGCCACAGCCGGGTCCTTCGAGCACAGCGACGCGGAGAGCGCTTCCACCTCGAGAGGACTCGCGATAACCCGGCCGTCGCCGAATAGTTCCCAGAGATCGGCAACCCAGGCGGGAAACGTGGCGACCGTCACTCCGAAAAGCGCACGGGGACCGGCCTCGGCAGCAACGCGCTTCCGATAGGAGAGCGCCTCGGCGTATGTCGGGAGCAGGACTACGTCGTATGAAGTATGTTCGTTCGTATTCATGGGCTCAGTATACACGAACATATGTACCAATTAAAGAAGTAGCCGAAGATTCTTGCCGTATTTCCCACCAGACCGGTGGAACGTCCTATCCTCAACAAGCACGCCGGACGACAACGCTGCGCGAAGGGTCGACCCGAGTCTCTATATCGCGGCTTCCGCAGTCGGGACACGTGCGCGAACCTTCGCCTGGCTTGAGCACGCGCCCGCAGGCGCCGCAGACAAACAGGATGGCAGGAACGCTCACGCCGTTTCCCATTCTGAGCGACCGCGCTTTGATAACAACCTCGCTCGGAATCTTCATGGCAAGGCTCCTTACAATCCAAACAGGTGGTCGGCAGTGTCGCTCACGAAAGCATCCTCATCGAGCACCCAGCCAGCATCAGTCTTGACAAGCGAGAACATGATGAAAGCGTACTCGGAGCTCGCGTGTTCCTTCGCCGTCTCCGTTGCCGCAGCGACCTGCTGCTTTGTGGGAGTGCGCGAGCCCGTTGCGAGCGACCGCGCCCCATCGTCAACCGCCGACACGAAGTTGTATACCGGAACGCTCGTGCTGTCGGCGAACACGTCAGCAGTACCGTCGGTGTAGACGAAGACGTCGTCATCGCCGACCGTGCATGATGCCCCCTCGATGAACCAGCGCGCAAGCTCCTTCGAATCAATGCCCGCATCGTCGGCAGAGAACCCGAACATCTTGACGTATCTCGCATTTATCCCTTGAGCAATGCGGTCGACGATCTTCTCGCGCGAATCGAGCGACGCCAAAGCATCACGCGCGGACGCAAGCGCCGCAGCCTCGTCGGATTCATCGTTGGAGAAGCTGCTCGTGGAACTAGAAGAGCCGCCCTGGCGCTCCGAGCCCGAGTCCTCAAACCAGCTCGAGGTTTCGTCATCGATCGAATCGAAAACATCCCCCACGCAAGACGCCACACATCCTCCGACCTGGGAGAGCAAGATAAGGGCGATGATGATGCCGAATATGGAGCTGAGGCAGGACTTCTTCTTAGGAGCCTCTTCGGGCGAAGCGGGCTTGCCGTCTTCCGGCCTGACCGTCGCTTGGGGCTTTTTCATTCCCTTGCCGAACGCGTCCTTCGGTCGCCCCGACGTCGTGTGCGCCATTGTTTGGCGCAAGCGGTCGGAAACACCTTTCGGATGGGGATGCTCCTCTAAGAAGGGCGCCGCCGCAGGACGCTTTCCCGTTCCTGCGGGAGAAGCAGTGCGCGTCGGCGAACTCCCCACCTGCGGAGATGCCCCCTTATCTGCGCAGGATGCCTTCAAAGGCGAGCTCTTGCGAGCCTCCGAGGAACCCGCGGTCACCTTAGCGGCGAGCTTCTTTTCGAGCTCGCGGCGACGAGCGTTAATGCGCTCTTTCGCAGATACTTCCCGAACGTTAGGCGAAGCGTTGTCCGCGGACTTCCCCGGCCGCCCGGCAGGTGCCGCAGGGGCAGCCGGCTTCGCAGGAGAGGCAGGCACAGCGGGAGCCGCAGGAACACCGTAGCCCTTGTTGTTCTTGTCTGCCATGCACTCCCCTTTCGATTGCATCTATCGCATGAGAACCATTATACGGGACGCGCTTTGCCGCACGAAGCTGCGCACGACATTCTTACGTTGACATACGAGCGGGCGCGACTAAAGCGGCCTCCAACAAAGAACGGCCCAGCGCGTCTCCTGCGTGTAGTCCATCATGATGCCGTCCCAGCTCTCCTGCCATGCACGACGGAAGATGGAGAAGCGATCCCCGACGCCGGCTTCATCAACCGCCTGACGCAGCTCCTCGAGCATCCCGGCCGAGAAATCAACCGCCACCTCGTCTTCCGACCGTGCAAATCCCACATAACGAAGAAAGGCGCGGCCCCCTTGCGAGAACCGCGCCCTCTCTATGCGCTTCGATATAAGCCCTTCCGCCTCGTTAGTCCTCGGCGTAGAGCTCCTTCAGCTTCACCAGATGATTGTAGCGCTCGATCGCCGCTTCCTCGTTGCGTTCGAAGAGCTCGGCTGCACGCTCGGGGAACTCGCGCGTGAGTCGACTGTAGCGCGCCTCGTTCATGAGGAACTCCTGGTAGCCGCCAGCGGGCTCCTTGCAATCGAGGGTGAACTTCTTGCCCGCAGGGGCTGCCGGGTTGTAACGAAAGAGGTTCCAGTACCCGCAGTCGACGGCCTTCTTCATCTCCTCCTGGCAGTTCTTCATGCCGCCCTTGATGGCATGCATCTCGCAGGGAGAGTAACCGATGATAAGCGACGGTCCCGGATATGCCTCGGCCTCGGCGATAGCCTTGAGCGTCTGCGCCGGCTTCGCTCCCATAGCGACTTGCGCCACGTACACGTATCCGTACTGCATGGCGATCTCGGCAAGGCTCTTCTTGGCGATGTTCTTGCCCGCCGCCGCGAATTGCGCGACCTGGCCGATGTTGGATGCCTTGGATGCCTGGCCGCCGGTATTGGAATACACCTCGGTGTCGAAGACGAACACGTTCACGTCCTCGCCGGACGCGAGCACATGGTCGAGTCCGCCGTAACCGATATCGTAGGCCCAGCCGTCGCCGCCAAAGATCCAGATGGATTTCTTCGCAAGGTAATCCTTGTTCGCGAGAATCTTGGCAGCAAGTACCGCCGCCTCCCCTTCGCCTTCCGCAAGCTTCTCGAGCTCGACAACATAGGCAGCGGAAGCGTCCTTCGAAGCCGCGGAGTCATCGCGCGCGTCGAGCCACGCCTGCGCCGCGGCAACCGCACCCTCGGGAGCGCCAGCGGCAAGCAGCTGCTCGGTCTGCTCGATCACCATCTGGCGGACGGCGGTATGACCCTGCAGCATGCCGTAGCCGTGCTCGGCGTTGTCCTCGAACAGCGAGTTCGCCCAAGCGGGGCCGCGACCTTCCTTGTTGACCGTGTACGGCGAGGTCGCAGCAGGACCACCCCAGATGGAGGAGCACCCAGTCGCGTTGGAGATGAACATGCGGTCGCCGAACAGCTGGGTGACGAGGCGAGCGTAGGAGGTCTCGGCGCAACCCGCGCAGGCGCCGGAGAACTCGAGCAGGGGCTGCTTGAACTGGCTGCCCTTCACAGAGTTGTCCTGAACCTCGGGCTTGTCAGCCACCTTCTCAACGCAGTAGTCGAACACGTCTTGCTCGGCAAGCTCTCCCTCGGCGCCGACCATGGAAAGCGAGTTGGTGGGGCACACGCCGATGCACACGCCGCAGCCCATGCAGTCGAGCGGCGAGATGGCAAGGGTGTAGCGGTAAGTGTCCTTAAGCTTGCCCTTCATAGGGATGGCGACGAGGTTCTCAGGCGCTGCGGCGATTTCCTCGTCGGTGAGCGCATAGGGGCGAATCGTAGCGTGCGGGCACACGAACGAACACTGGTTGCACTGGATGCACGTGGAGGATTCCCACTTGGGAACGCTTACCGCAACGCCGCGCTTCTCGAACGCAGACGCACCCTGCTCGAACTGACCGTCCTCGTGGCCGACGAACGCGGAGACGGGCAGCGAGTCGCCGTCCATGCGGCCGACGGGCTCCATGATCTCGCGCACCTGCTTGACGAGCTCGGGCTTGCCCTCAAGCTCGGGGGCAGCCGCGTCGCCCGAGGCGTCCGCCCAGTCGGCGGGAACGTCGATCTTCACGAACGCGGTCGCGCCGGCGTCGATCGCCTTATGGTTCATGTCGACGACGGCCTGGCCCTTCTTCAGGTACGATTTCGTAGCCGCATCCTTCATGTATTGGATGGCCTCGGCCTGCGGGAGCACGCCGGCAAGCGTGAAGAACGCCGACTGCAGGATGGTGTTCGTACGCTTGCCCATGCCGATCTCGATAGCCAGGTCGATCGCGTTGATCGTGTAGAGCTGCACGTCGTTTTTCGCGATGTAGCGCTTGGCGTCGGCGGACAGGTGGTGCGCAAGCTCCTCGGGCGTCCACTGGCAGTTGATCATGAAGGTGCCGCCCGGCTTCACGTCCTTCACGATAGGGAAGTCCTTCGTGATATAGCTGGGGTTATGGCAGGCGACGAAGTCCGCCTTATTAATATAGTAGGAGCTGCGGATCGGGCTGTCGCCGAAGCGGAGATGCGAAATCGTCACGCCGCCCGTCTTCTTGGAGTCGTACTGGAAGTAGGCCTGCACGTACTTGTCGGTGTGGTCGCCGATGATCTTGATGGAGTTCTTGTT
>OIXV01002255.1_pt1 | contig 15980 bp, 14 predicted proteins | sample 1587771 | NCBI WGS metagenome assembly OIXV01 (sample SAMEA3888893, study PRJEB22519) | human gut metagenome | biome: human gut; feature: human-associated habitat; material: faeces | place: Denmark | collected 2010
CCGCGCTCATCAAGGGCGAGCTCGACATGGCCTGCGTGCCCGCGAACCTCGCCGCTGTGCTCTACAATAAGACGGAGGGCGAGATCGAGGTGCTGGCCGTCAACACGCTCGGCGTGCTCTACATCGTGGAAAACGGCGAGAGCGTGCAGTCCATCGCGGACTTGAAGGGCCAGACTATCGTGGCCGCGGGCAAGGGCTCCACGCCCGAGTACGTCCTGCGCTATCTTCTTACGCAGAACGGCATCGACCCCGACAACGACGTGACGATCGACTGGAAGAGCGAGCACAGCGAGTGCGTCGCGGCGCTGGCCTCCGGTCAGGCGACCATCGCGCTGCTGCCGCAGCCCTTCGTCACCGTGGCACAGAGCAAGATCGAGGGGCTGCGCATGGCGCTCGACCTGACGAAGGAGTGGGATGCGCTCGATAACGGCTCGAGCCTCATCACCGGCGTGATCGTCGCCCGCCGCGAGGTCGTGGAGGAAGATCCCGCGGCCGTGAACGAATTTCTGAAGGAATACGCCGCGAGCGTCGAGTGGGTGAACGCCAACACGGCGGACGCTGCCGCGCTCATCGGCGAGTACGGCATCGTGGACGCCGCTGTCGCGGAAAAAGCGCTGCCCTACTGCAACATCGTCTGCCTGACGGGGGCGGACCTTCTTGAAGCGCTGCCCGGTTATTTAGAGGTGCTCTACAATGCGGACCCTGCCGCCGTCGGCGGTGAGATGCCGGACAACAGCTTCTATTTCGCATGATCTTTCAGCGGCGGGCGCTGTCCCGCCGCTGACCGTTTAGAGGGGAGGGGATAGACATGAAGCGAAGACCGCAGAAGATCCGCGTGTGGGCGGCCGCTTTCTGGCTGCTCGTCTGGCAGGGCGCGGCGATGGCGCTGCGCACGCTCTATCCGCACGGCGCGCTGCTGCTCGCGTCCCCGCTCTCCGCGCTTGAACGACTCTTCACGCTCGCGGGGACGGCGGCTTTTTGGCAGGCGGTGCTTGCGTCGGCGTCGCACATTCTGGGCGGCTTTCTGCTCTCGTGTGCGCTCGCGGTCGTGCTCGCGGCGCTTTCAACACGCTTTTCCTGCGTGGAGGAGCTGCTTGCGCCGACCGTCGCGGTCATCAAGGCCGTGCCGGTCGCGTCGTTCATCATCCTCGCGCTCGTGTGGCTCGACAGCCGGAGCCTGGCGTTTTTTATCTCCGCGCTGATGGCCTTTCCGCCGGTGTATCTGAACGTCTTGGAGGGCGTTCGGTGCACGGACGTGTCGCTTTTGGAGATGGCGCGGGTCTTTCGCGTGCCGTTTTGGCGGCAGGTGCGGGGGATATATCTTCCGCAGGTATTGCCGTATTTCCGCTCGGCAGTCAGTGTGGCGCTGGGCCTTTGCTGGAAGGCGGGCACGGCGGCGGAAGTCATCGGCCTGAGCGGCGGCACCATCGGCGAGCGGCTCTACACCGCGAAGGTGTACTTCCAGACGCCAGACCTCTTCGCCTGGACGGCGGTCATCGTGCTGCTGTCGGCCTGCTTTGAAAAGCTGTTTCTCTTCGCGGTGGACAAGATAGCGGAAAGGGTGGGCGTGTGATGGAGCTTGCCGTAACGAACCTCAAAAAGTACTATGACGGCAGAGCGGTGCTGGATGGCCTGTCCTTTACTGCGCCCGTTGGGCTGACGCGCATCGTTGGCGATTCGGGCATCGGCAAGACGACTCTGCTGCGCATTCTGCTGGGACTGGAGCGGGCGGACGGCAGCACGGTCGTGCCGCAGGGTCTCCGTTGGGCGGCGGTCTTTCAGGAGGACCGCCTGCTTTCGCAGTTGGACGCTGAGGGCAACCTTCGCTTTGCGCTCGGCACGGCCTACGACAGTCGAAAAGCCGCGGAGTTGCTCGAAACACTCGGGCTCGTCGATGTCGGCGGCAAAAGGGTGCGCGACTATTCCGGCGGCATGAAGCGCCGTCTGGCGCTCGCGCGGGCGCTGCTCGCGCCCTGCGACGCGCTCGCGCTCGACGAGCCGTTCACAGGACTTGACGCAGGGAACCGCGAGGCCGCGCTCGCGTGCATCCTGCGCGCGGCGGAGGAAAAGATCGTCCTGCTCGCCGCGCACGAGGACTTGGATATCTCGGGCGGCCACACCGTACAGCTATAAAAAAGTCTCCCTTCTGCAATGTGGAAGGGAGACTTTTGCTTCTTGATGGGGTGTTCAGTTGATGCTTTGAGGGAGTGCCGTCCCTTTTTCCCTGCGGTCCAGATAGAGATAGAAGCCGATGTTCAAGAGGATGCCGACCGTAGTGGATACCGGGGCCGCGAGACCGATCTTCGTCAGGCTGGCGTTCGGCTGGATGCTCATGAAGTACGCGAACGGTAGGCGGACGAGCAGCGTCTGAATGAGGCCCTGCACCATGACCCAGAGCGTCTGGTCGTTGCCGTTGAAGTAGCCGACCATGCTGAACAGCACCGCTGTCACGATGGTCTCAGGCGCGAAGCTCTTCAGATACGCAAAGCCTTTCTGGACAACTTCGGCGTCGGGCGAAAAGATGCCGGCGAGCACATCGCCCTTGAGCATGACGAGCGCGAACACGGCGCAGCCGAAGACCAATCCCACGCCGATGCCCGTCAGCATCGACTGTTTGGCGCGCTTTTTGTTGCCCGCGCCGATATTCTGCGCGACGAACGATGCCATCGACTGCATCAGCGCGATCGGAATGAGCATGGCGAAGTTGACGATCTTGCTCGCGACGCCGTAGCCGGACGAGGCCGCAAGGCCCAGCCGGTTGACGAACGCGCAGAGCGCGAGGAACGAGAGTTGCGTCAGAAATTCCTGCAGGGCGAGCGGCAGGCCGATGCTCAAAAACTTCCTGCACTGGGGATTCAGGCGGAAGTTCGCGCGCGTGATGGCGAACGGCAGCTTCTTTTTGATGAGTAGCGCGACCGCGAGCACCACGCTGACGGCCTGCGCCGCGACCGTCGCGATAGCAGCGCCCGCGGCGTCCATGCCGAAGACCGCGACCAGAAGGAGGTCGCCCGCGATGTTGACGATGCAGGCCACCAGCACGAAGATGAGCGGCGAGCGGCTGTCGCCAAGCCCGCGGAAGATGGCGGAGAGCAGGTTGTAGGCAACGATGAAGAAAATGCCGCCGCCGCAGATGCCCACATAGCTCGCTGTGAGGTCAATGGCCTCCTCGGGCGCCTGCATCAGCACGGAAATGGGCCGCGCAAAGCCCACGAGCAGAATGGATATCCCGACGGACAGGATCGTGAACACGACCGCCGTGCCGCCGAGGATCGCGCCGATCTGCTCTGGCCGCTTTTCGCCAAGATACCGCGCGATGAGGACCGTGACGCCCATCGCGAGCTGCGCGACCACGAAGATCACAAGGTTCAGGATATGGCTGCCGGTCGAAACTGCGGAGAGTCCTGCCGTCGAGCCGAACTGGCCGACGACCAGCAGGTCGACCGCGCCGTAGGCCGCCTGCAAAATGAGCGCGCCGAGCACGGGGAGCATGAAAAACGATAGCTTTTTCAAAATGCTGCCCTGCGTAAAATCGCTGCGCTCAGTAGACAAGGGTGACCCTCCTTTCGGCCATGACGTCGTAAAGCGCCTGAATGGTGCGAATGGTGCATGCCGCGTCCTCGTCGGAAATATCGCCGAGCATCGGTGCAAGCTGTGCGAAAAACTGCTCGTTGAACGTCTGCGAGAGCTTTCTGCCCTGCTCCGTGATGGTGAGATACGTCACGCGCCCATCCTCTTCGGATGAGCTCTTTTGCAGGTATCCTTTGTCCTTCATCTCCTTGACGGTGCGCGTCACGCCGGGGCGGGGGAGGTGCAGCGCATCGCTGATGTCGGACACCTTGACGCGCACGCCCTGACGCTCCAGCGTCTCGATCGTGTCGAGATACTGGATGTAGGACGATGTGACGCCCTTCGGCAGTGCCGGGAGCAGCTCGCGGGCGCGCTTGGCCTGATAGCAGGCGTCGAGCAGCGCCTTGATCATCGAGATGGTCATAATGATCTCCTTTTTAGTTATCTTAGTTAATTATCAATGATAATTATAGTGGCGCGACGCACATTTGTTAAGCGGCACAACGTGCAAAAAAGAAAACTGTGTGAAAGGCGCTGCCGTTCACACAGTTTGGGGAGGATATCTTTGGCGGATATGCTTGTTATGGCTCAGCTCCGTGCTCGCCGCTCTCACTGCCATTGGCGGCGGGAGACTTTGCCCGCGCGGGCAGGCGCGGGGCGGGAAGGTCCACGCCGAGGAAAAGCTTGACGAGCCAGACGAAGAACACGAGCACCAGCACGGGGATGAGGCAGGACGTGACGAGCATCACAGCCAGCGCCTCGAGAAAATCGTTGAGCACGCTCTTGAGCTTGTCGACGGCGTCGGTCGCGGCGGAGGAGATGCCCTCCGTCACCTTGGAGAAAAGGCCGGAAAGGCCGGTCTTGGTGTCGCTGTCCGCATTGTCGTCGGTCGCTTCACCGATGGCGTCGGTCGTCTGCTTGGCGGATTCGATGGTCGCGCCGATGGACGCGCGGTAGGTGTCCTCGATGGTGTCGGAGACCCAGACGCTCGTCGGGATGATGAGCACGACGGCGAGACCGAAGAGCGCGAGCTTTTTGGAAAGCGCGCGCAGCGTGTCGCGGTAGAAAAATAGACTTGCCGCGAGCAGCACACACGCAAGCGGCAGCAGCACGCGGAAGGCTGCGCCTGCCATGATGGTCAGCAGGTACTTTTCGAGGAAGATCGCGCACAGCACGATGAGAAAGTACCCGCTCAGGTCCGCGAGCTTTTCGGCGATGGGGGTGGCGGCGTCGCCCGGCAAAAGCGTGATGGCGGCGGAGGCGGCGGTGGAGGCCGCCGTCAGCTCGAGCACCGTCTCCTGCTTCTTGTCGAGCGATTCGATGGCGTGCGGAAAGGTCTGGGGCTGGCTCATCTTCTGCGCGATGGGGAAGAATGAGACGAGCGCAAGGGCCAGCAGCAGCGCTGCGGCCGCAAGTTTTTTGCTTACTTCGCTTTTCATGGGATTCTCCTTGCTTGGGATAGATAGCACCATCATACGCGCGGGGCGAAAAATGTCAAGCGCGGGATAAAAAACGCGCCCCCTGCCTTCGGCAGGGGGCGCATTGCGCTGTTTGATTTTTACTTTGCAGCCGCCAGACGGATATAGCGGGCGAACATCGCGGACACCTGCGCGCGGGTGGCCTGACCCTGCGGGTTCAGCAGGCCGTCCATGCCGTTGATGATGCCGTTGTTCACGCACCACAGCATCGCGTCAGAGGCGAAGGCACTCACGGATGCAGCGTCCGCATAGGCGCTCAGGCTGCCGCTCGCGGCCGGGGAGCCGCAGTAGCGGTAGAGCATCGCGGCGAGCTGCTCGCGGGTGATGGAGCCGTTGGGATCGGTGCCGTCGGACACGCCGTTGGCAACGGCCCACGCGCAGCCCTTATCGTACCAGTTCGCGCCGCCATCGGTGTTCTCGCCGGCAAGGCGCGCGATGACCGTGACGACCATGCCGCGGGTCATGCTTGCCTCGGGGGAGAAGAGTGCGGGGGCGGTGCCGTTGAACAGCTCACGGGCGGAGACGAAGTCCACATCGGACGCAGCCCAGTGGCCGACGGTATCGGCAAAGTTCTTGCTGTTGTTGATGACCTTGATCTGCATGCTGCCCTTGACGCCGAGGACCAGACCGTTCTCGGTGATGACGGCGGTCTTGATGATCTCCTCGGTGCCGTCGGGATTCACGCGGACGGCAACAGTGCCCTGCTTGGCGTTCACAACGGGGATGGCGACGGCGACTTCACCGGCGTTCGCGGGAACACTGAGCTTGATGACGGGCGCAGCCGCGGAGGACGCGGCGGGCGTGACGGTGATGGGCGCGATGACGGGCGCGTTCTTCTGCTCGGCGGCCTTCACGTCGGCGGCGGAGATGCTCGCGGAGATCTCGGTGCTGCCGTTTGCGTCCGTCTTGACCGTGCCGACAGAGCCGTTCGCGGTCGTGGTGGTCTCAGTCACGGCGCCGGTGGCCTTATCGGTCGTGGTGGTCGTGGTGGAGCCGTCGGGGTTCTTGGTCGTGGTGGAGGAACTGTTGTTATTCGGGGTCACGGGAACATAGACCAGCTTGGCGATGTCCTCCGTCTTGGTCGCATTGCAGTTGGTGCAGGTGTAGGTCATCGTGCCGACCTCAGTGTAGGTGGGATAGGCGGTGACAACACCAGCGTTCCATGTATGAGCAGCAATAGTGTAGGTATCAGCAGTTTTGTCGTGTTTAGCGCAATAACCATCAGGAACAAAGCTGGTATCCTTACCTTCAGCGGTGCAATCCTTAGGATTGAACTTGATGTAAGTGCCGCCAGTAACAGTGATGCTTGCGGTGCCGTTCTTATAATTCTCATCAAGGCAGTTCAGAAGAAGGTTATAACCATCCTGAACTCCATTTGTATTCAACTGCTGAATGGAGAAAGAGCCATCTTTGATGGTCAACTGACCTTCTAAGACATACACAACGCTGATGTTGCCGACATACTCGCCGTTTTCAATGGTGCACTTTGCGGTTGTATCATAAAGATCGACAGCATAACAGTCGTTTTCCTTAGTTTTAAGCTTGCCGTTACCAGTAATGGTCAAATCGCCGTTATCGCGAACAGAGATGAGAGACCAGTGCTTCACCCCATCAGCATTGTTCCAAATATCCTTGGTGTTGTAGATGGTATGGCCCTCCAAATCAAGAGTGAGCTTTTTGGTGACAATTAAGGTATTAGCTAAGTCAAGGTCAGCAGCCAGCTTGATAGTTGCACCATCAGCGGCATAAGCAACTGCGTTGGCGAGGTCGGAGTAAGTGCCGCTTTCGGTTACGATAGTGGCTTTGCCTTTCTCACCATCACCGTTCACAAACGCACCGTTGATAGTACTATTACCGGTAATATTCAGCTTGACGGAGATGGCATCCTTCTGATACGTATAAACGCGGCCGCCAGTTACGGTGGTGTTGTTTAATGTGCAAGTTGCAGGGGTGTCATAGGCAGTGCCGTCAGCGCGATTGCCGACAACTACAGCACCCATAGGAACTTCATTGCCGCTGCCCCAAACTTTGTTGTCATACGTACCAGCGTCATTATACGCGCTGGACAGAGTGATTGTACTGTTATTGACAGTGGCTGTGCCGCAACGAACAAACAGCACTTGACGGCCACCATAGATTTTGCAGTTATCAATATTCATAGTGCCGGGAACGTTGATCATTACAGTGCAGGTGTCTCTATCATTGTTCTGATAGCAAGTAGAGGTAAGGGTGGAATTCTTAAGGGTGATCCTAACATTATCGCTCAGATTACCACTGGCATTTGTTCCGATGACATAAACACCAGCAGTAATTCTAGAGTTTGTGACAGTAACAGCGGAAGCGTTACCAGCAGGGAAAAACGCAGAGGCAGTGGTGTTCATAGTGACGTTGTCCACAATGAGAGTAGCATCTTTGTCTGCGGCAAATGCAGCGAGGTCACCACAAGTAAAGGTGGAATTCAAAATAGTACCATTATAAAATTTTACGGTTTTTCCTTCCGGAACAGTTACGGTGCCAGCGGAAGTTATAGTCAATGTTTTGCCGTTCAGATTGATTTCTAATCCGTTAGCAATCGCAGACTGCAATTTGGCAGCGGGAATGGAGGTATCACTTGCTAAAGTGACAACGCCATCCGTAGCTGAAGGCAGTTCCGCTGCAACTTGCTCCGCTTCCGCAGGCGCTCCGCCTTCCGCCATTGCCGACACCGGCAGAAGCGTCAGCACCATACACAGCGCCAACAATACAGAACACAATTTTCTTTTCATTTGAATTCCTCCTCTAATTTCTTTTGTATGATAGCTTCCGCGGCTCCCCACGGTTGGTCTACAAATAAAAAACTGCCCTCCGCAAAACAGTCGGATGACAGAAAAAAGGTGCAACCGGCTGTCATAACACGCTCCCAAAGGGGAGCGGGCGTTAGACCCATCTGGTTTTGCGTCCCTGCCTTTCGATAGGTTTGCCAAGTGTATGAACTTATTTGGCACGGCGGGCAAACGCGCCCTCCGCGTGTCTTTACCATAGCACGAAGAATCGACAAAATCAAGTGGGAATGACAATTTTGCTGAAAACTTTGAACAAAGCTTGAGAATGGATAGAACCATCATACGCGCGGGGCGAAAAATGTCAAGCGGAAACGCGGTTGCGCATTCCGCCGTGGTCTGGTACAATTTACTCAAAAAGACAAACGAAAGAGAGGGTGAGACCATGCAGGAGATCCGCTGCCCCCACTGTGGGGAGGTCTTTCAGGTGGACGAGACGGGCTACGCGCAGATCGCGCGGCAGGTGCGCGACAGCGAGTTCGACAAGGAGCTCAGGCGCCGCGAGCAGGAGCTGCTGGCCCGTCAGGCGAGCGAGCTGGACCTTGTCAAATTGCAGCAGGGGCGTGCCTACGACAAAACGCTCGCGGAAAAGGACGCGGCCCTCGCGCAGAAGGCTCAGGAGGTCGAGCAGCTCCGCGCGCAGCTCAATAATAGTGAAACGGCGAAAAAGCTCGCCGTGGCCGAGGCCGTGCAGCGCAAGTCGCAGGAGCTGGCGGAGGGCGAGAAGCGCATTTTGACGCTCGAAAACGAGCTGACCGCCCAGCAGGCGGCGAGCCGATCGAAGGAGAAGTCGCTGCAGGAGCAGTACGAGGAAAAGCTCAAAAGCAAGGACGAGCAGATCGAGTATTACAAGGATTTCAAGGCTCGCCAGTCGACGAAGATGATCGGCGAGAGCCTGGAGCAGCACTGCATGACGCAGTTCAACACCCTGCGCATGACGGCCTTCCCGACGGCGTACTTTGAAAAGGACAACGACGCGCGCACGGGCAGCAAGGGCGACTTTATTTTCCGCGAATCGGACGAGAGCGGCACGGAGTTCATCTCCATCATGTTCGAGATGAAAAACGAGGCCGACACGACCGCCACCAAGCACAAGAACGAGGACTTTTTCAAGGAACTCGACAAGGACCGCCGCGAAAAGCACTGCGAGTACGCGGTGCTGGTGTCGCTGTTGGAGATCGACAACGAGTTTTACAACAACGGCATCGTGGACGTTTCGTATAAATATGATAAAATGTACGTCGTGCGGCCGCAGTTCTTCATCCCCATCATCACGCTGCTGCGCAACGCGGCGCTCAACTCGCTCAAATACCGCCGCGAGCTGGAGATCGTGCGGGACCAGCAGCTCGACATCCTGCACTTTGAGGAGAACATGAACGCCTTCAAGGAGGGCTTCGGGCGGAATTACCGCATCGCGAGCGAGAAGTTCCGGACAGCCATCGACGAGATCGACAAGACCATCACGCATTTGCAGAAGATCAAGGACGCGCTGCTCTCATCGGAGAACAACCTGCGCCTCGCAAACAACAAGGCCGAGGATCTGAGCATCAAAAAGCTGACGAAAAACGCGCCGTCCGTCAAAGCCATGTTCGACGAACAGCGCGAGAAAAAAGAGGAATGAACAAACTGCCCGCCATCAGCGGGCAGTTTGCTGTATTTAGACCTTTTGGCAGAAGCGCATCAGGATCATCGCCGTCTGCGCGCGGGTGGCCGTTCCCTTGGGGGAGAGCAGGCTGCTGGAGGTGCCGGTGATGAGGCCCTCGGCGTTGGCCCACGCCATCGCAGTACGGGCGAAGGCGGAGATGCCTGCCTGATCGGAGTAGCCGCTCAGGTCGGCGGACGCGGAGAGGTCATAGCCCTTGTACTGCGCGTAGCGGTACAGGATGGCCGCGAGCTGTTCGCGCGTCAGCGCGTCGTTCGGGCCGAAGCAGCCGTCGCCGTAGCCGCCGACGATGCCGTTGGCCGCCGCCCACGCGGCGGCCTTTTCACAGTAGCTGCCGGAGGAGACGTCCGTGAAGGGATTCGCGGCCGTGACCGCGGGCTCGTCTTCGAGCCGGTAGAGGATGGTCACGAGCATTCCGCGCGTGATGGTCGCGTTGGGGGAGAAGGCGCCGCTGCCCGTGCCGGTCATCAGGCCGTTTTCATAGGCGTAGCGGACGGCGGAATAAAACCAGTCGCTCGCGGCAACATCGGTGAAGCCGCTGCTCTGCACCGGCTGAGGGGCAGAGCTGCCGTTGCTGCTGTCGGAGCCGTCAGGCTGGGCAGGCGGCTGCTGGCCATTTGTGCCGCCGGGGAGCGTGGAGGGAGCGCCGCTGCCGCCCATCTGTCCTCCGCCCATTGCGCCGGTGGAGCCGAAGGTGACATAGGGCTGCGCCGCGCTGATCGGCACGCCCATGCCCGCGCTTCCGCCCGCGGCGAGCACCGTGCCGCCCGAAACGGTCAGCGTGCCGTCGGCGTCAAGGGGCTGGTCGTCGGCGGTGTTGGCCGTCCGGACGACGACCGTGCCGCCCGTGATGGTCAGATCACCGTTGGAGTCGAAGCCGTCGCCCGTGGACGAGTAGGCGGTGATCGCGCCGCCCGAGATCGTCATGGAGAAGCTGTAGCCCGTGAGGTCGGAGTTTGCGGCGTTCAGACACTCGTCCTCGGAGAGGATGCTGATATTGCCGGAGAGAATGTTCAGCGTGGCCGCTTCGAGACCCTCGTAGCACGCCTTGATGGTGATGCTCGGCCCCATTGTACCGGATGCGCCGACGTTCATCACGTAGTCACAGTGGATGGCGTCGTCGCCTGATGAGATGTTGAGCGTGCCGCTTTCGATGTTCAGCGTCTGCTCGGCGTTGATGGCATCGTTCACCGGAGCGGTGATGTTCAGCGTCAGGCCGCGTATGGTCAGGGATGCTTCGCCCTCATCCGCGCTCGTCGCGCCGGACTTGATGCCGTTTTGCCGTTTGCGGTGATGTTCAGCGTGCCGGTGCCGCAGAGAGTGACAGTCGAACCATCCTTGCACTTGATGACCGCATTTTCGGCATTTTCATTGTCGGGGTAGTTGTCGTCGTTGTTCTTGGCGCTGCCGGTCAGGGCATTGGTCGTGCCGCTCGCGGCGACGATCTTCACCTCGCTCGACTTGTTGCAGGCGATGGGGGCGGTGTCCTCACTTGTGAGCGTCAAGCCGTCCAGCACGAGCGTGACGCCGGTGGTGCCCTTTTGGATGGTGATGGAGCCGTCGGAGCAGTTGCCGGAGACGATATAGGTGCCGCTGTCCTGAATGGTCAGGGACGTGCCGCTGATCTTGTAGCCGGTGTAGCTGCCGTCTTCCGCGGCGATGCCGCTGTCGGTGAAGGCGAATCCTGTCGCGCCGGAGGCGGAGTATTCGCTGTCCGCCGCCAAGGCAGCCGCGGGCAGGAGGGACAGGGTCATCGCCGCTGCGACCACTCCGGATGCGAGCTTTTTCGGTATCGTTTGTTTCATGGTAGATCATCCTTTCTCAAACATATTTGCCATACGCCGGTGGGCGGTGCAGCGTATTTTGTTTCCCTTAGGATGACGATACCATAATCCCGCAGCCTAAAGGACGGTTAAAGAGGAACGGGGAATTTCCTTTAGGCTCGTTTTAGGCTGTGCGGATGAAAAGGCGGCGGCGCACCGGATGGCGCGCCGCCGCTGAGCGGCTTTCAGCAGTCGGTATAAAAGAAAATGTCGGCCTTGTGCTCCTGCGGGGTGTGCTTGTAGACATTGGTGTCCAGCCCGCCGATGTAAAAGCCATTATTCAGGTAGAACAGGCACGCGCCGGGATCGTCGTCCTGCCCCTGCGTGTAGAGGCCGCGGTAGTTCTGCGAGATCGCGGCCTCCTTTGAACGCTCAATGAGCTTTTGCCCGATATGCTGACCGCGGTACGCGCCGCTGACCTTCAAATCGTAGAGGTACATGTATTGGAAAAAGCCTGCTGCAAAATAGCGAGTCCGACGCATTTATCGCCGTCGTATGCACCGAGGAAAATGCTGCCTTCAGCGGTCATCGCGGCGTAGTCATAGTTCTCATCGGGAAAGCACGTTTTCTTTACGCTTTCCTCGGGGAAGCGCTCGACCGTATAGCTCCACCAGCCATTCTGGTATGCGGGCAGCATCCGGCCAAAGAGGGAAAACGGCTCATTGGGGATATTGATATCCTGCCGGTGGGCTTCGTCGATGTGTCTGATCTCGATCATTGGTGGCTCCTTTCGCGAATTTCCCTCAATTTCCGATCACTTCCTGCAATCTTCTGTAGCAGGATCCCTCATCGTATTCAAAATTCTTCTCAAATGTGACGCTTTCCGCGTCCTCCTGAACGGGGTGGAAGCCCCACTTTTCCGCGCAGTGGAGGCCGACTGCATTGCTCTTCGGGATGCGGCCGGTCGAGAGGATGGAGCAGCCATGCGAGCGCGCGTAAGAGAGTGCCTGACCGACGAGCTTTTCGCCGAGGTCGCGCTTCTGCGCGTCCTCCTCGAGCCAGAATTCGCCGATCGTGCCCACACCGCCGCGGCAGCTTTCCACGCTGACCGCGCCGATGATCTCCTCGCCGTGCATGACGTCGAAATGCCCCGCTTCGCCCGAGGCGCGGTAGTAGATGCCGCCCTCAAAGCCCTTCGGATCGTTGACCCAGGGCTGCTTGCGCACGGTCGCGATCTCGTCGCCGAGGTGGGACGCGTCGTCGCGGAAGACGACATTAAAACTCCCGTTTTCGTATTCGAGCTTGGCGACGGCAGTATTTTCCGCGTGGCCGGTCCTGTCGATTTCGTGCAGCGTCATGCCCTGAAGCGTGCCGACGATGATGCGCATGGCCATGCCGTGGGAAAAGACGGCGACCGTGCCGTTCGGGTGCGCCTCGGCGATGTCTGTGAGCGCCTTGCGCATCCGCTCGCGCACCTCGGCAAAGCTTTCACAGCCGGGGACGTGCCAGTTCTGCGAATCGTTGCTGAAATTGGCGAGCTGCTCAGGGGCGATGCGCTCAAGCTCTGCCCAGGGGGTATCTTCCCAGTAGCCCACGTCGATCTCGCGCAGCGTGCGGACGGTGCGCAGCGGCAGGCCGTGCGTTTTGTAGATGGAAAGCGCCGTGATCATCGTGCGGAAACGGTCGCTTGAATAAACGGCGTCAAATTTCGTGTCGGTAAAGCGCTTTGCGAGCGCAGCGATCTGGCGGTAGCCGCGGTCGGTGATGGTGCTGTTGTACCAGCCATGCGCGCGGCGATAGAGGTTGCCCTCGGCCTCGGCGTGGCGGATGAGATAGATCGTGGTCATATGCTTCTCCTTCACCTTATTTTTTCTCAATTTCATTATAGGACGAAAAGAAATTTTCAGCAAGTGGCGATTTGCGGCAAAAATTCCCGCGTATCGCGCCATCTTGCGCGGACAGACTAAGCGCGTGAACAAAGGAGTGATCGATATGTGTGAGACCGCATTCTGGCGCGGTATGGGAGCCGGCATGGTCGCCGGCGCGCTCGTCGGCATGATGGTCGCGGAAAAGCGCAAAGCCATGAAGACCTGTGTGGGCCGTACCATGCAGCAGATGGGTAGCGCCGTGGACGGCGCGCTGAGCGACTTAATGCACCGGTGAAATAGGCGCGAGAGCGCAAGAAAGGGCGGGAGCACAGCTCCCGCCCTTTCTTTATTGACTTATGTGCAGCGACGGATATAATGAAAATAACAAGAATCCCCCGATTAAATTACTTGTATAACGAGAGAGGAGAGAAACAATGAAAAAGCTATTTGCATTGATGCTTGGCCTGCTGTCCTGCACACTACTGCTCTGCCTGTCTGTCAACGCAGTCGAGCTGTATGTCGACACAGAGTTGGTGCAGACCGATGTGCCGCCGCAGCTGGTGGGCGGCCGCACGCTTGTGCCCATGCGGGCGATTTTTGAGTATCTGGGCGCGGAGGTCACGTGGGACAATGACACCAGAACGGCGACTGGTACGCTGGATGACACAGTCGTGATCATCCAGATCGATAATACAACAGCTTACGTCAACGATGTGCCGTACACGCTGGATGTGCCTGCGCAGATCATCGGAAACCGGACAATGGTTCCGGCACGCTTCGTTTCAGAATCGCTTGGCTGCGTCGTCACATGGTATAATGAGACGCAGACGGCGGCGGTTGCCAACAAGACGAAGGGGGAGCACATTTACGTGACGAAGACGGGCAAGCGGTATCACTATTCCGGTACCTGCAACGGCGGTACTTACTACGAAGCAACGCTCGCTGAGGCGATGGGCAGAGGCCTCACTCCCTGCGACAAATGCGTGCTGACAAAGAACTGAATAGGGTAAGGGCGGGAGCATAGCTCCCGCCCTTCCTTTATTATCCTTGCTATCCTGCTTGCCGGTTTTCTTTTAGATGACGCCATACTCCTTGAGGAGCTTTTCGATGTCGGTGCCTTCGATCTTGCCGAGGGCCTTCTTGACGGCCATCTTTTCCATAAAGCCCATGTCCATGTCGGTGGCCTTCTTGCCGTCGCGCAGCTTGACGGTGGCATTGAGCAGGTCGCGCACATCATACACGCTGCCCCAGACCTCGGGCACGCCGCGGTCGACGTTCAGCAGGGTGTAGACGGACTCCATACCCGTGCGCATGGAATACTCGGTGGTGAAGATGGTGTCGCGCGGGGTCTCAGCAAACTGGCCGAGGAAGGCGAAGTTCACGCTGCCGTCAGGCACGACCTTGGGGCGGTCACCGTAGGCGCGCGGCATGAAGAACGCATCGATATACGGCATCATGACGGGCACGGTGTTGGCGCTGTTGGTCGCGAGGTCTTCGATCTGATCCTCGGGCACGCCGATGTGGTACAGCCACTCCATGCAGATCTCCTTGCCGGTGCACTCGCGCATGGGCTTTTTGATATAATCGCCCGGCTTGTCGGTGAAGAGGGAGTAGACCCAGACGAGGCAGTGGTCCTTGGGCTGGTCGCGGAACTGCGGTTGGCGGTTGATCGTCCAGCTCATGAGCCACGAGGAATCCTTCACGGTGACGATGCCGCCGGTGACGACATGGCCGGTGAACGGGTCGCGCTTGCAGATGTTCTTGATATAGGGGATGATCTTCTGGTCGAGCGTCTCCACGGTCGCGCTCATCCAGTTGGTCTTTTCGGGGTCAGAGCAGAACTTGTCCGGATGACCGAATGCCGGGTCCTGCGCGGCGATCTTCCGCCACATGTCCCAGCCGCCGCCCGGCTTCAGCTCGGTGTTGTAGGCCGCCGGCTCGTTCTGGCTGCCCATCGAAGAATTTTCGACGCAGCCGCCGTTCGTGATGAACACAAGGTCGTTTTCGGTGAGGTCGATGTGCTCTTCCTTGCCGTCGCGCAGCGTGTCGATGCGCGTTGCAAGCTTGCGCTGTTCGTTACAGTCAAACTCGACGTTTGTGACCTTCACGCCGAAGTGAAACTGCACGCCGTAGCTTTCAAGGTACTTCACCATCGGCAGAATCATGGATTCATACTGGTTGTACTTTGTAAAGCGCAGTGCCTTGAAATCCGGCAGACCGCCGATGTGGTGGATAAAGCGCTGGATGTACAGCTTCATCTCGAGTGCGGAGTGCCAGTTTTCAAAGGCGAACATCGTGCGCCAGTAGAGCCAGAAGTTGGAGTTCAGCACCTCGTCGTCGAATACGTCCGTAATGCGCTTGTTCTGTAAATCTTCGTTCGGCGTGAAGAACAGCTTCATGATCTCCATAGCGCCCTTATCGGAAATATCAAACTTACCGTCCGTGTAGGCGTCCTCGCCGCGGTTCACGGTCGCGCGGCACAGGGAGTAGTTCGGGTCTTCTTTGTTAAGCCAGTAATATTCGTCCAAAACGGAAACGCCCTCGGTCTCAATGGACGGAATGGAACGGAACAGGTCCCACATGACTTCAAAGTGGTTGTCCATTTCACGGCCGCCGCGCATCACATAGCCGACGTTTTCAAATTTCCAGCCGTCGCATGCGCCGCCCGCGAGCTGCTCTTTTTCGAGGATGTGCACATGCTCGCCTTTCATCTGGCCGTCGCGCACCAGGTAGCACGCTGCTGTAAGGGCTGCCAGACCGCTGCCGACGATATACGCCGATTTTTGGTCTACGCCCTCCGGCTTCTTCGGTCTTGCAAATGC
>OIXV01002265.1_pt1 | contig 15877 bp, 10 predicted proteins | sample 1587771 | NCBI WGS metagenome assembly OIXV01 (sample SAMEA3888893, study PRJEB22519) | human gut metagenome | biome: human gut; feature: human-associated habitat; material: faeces | place: Denmark | collected 2010
CACAGGAGTTACAGTTGGTGTATAAGTTGCAGAAGCTTTTGTTCCGTTCACATCTTCACGAACCACTGTCACAGCTGGTGCAGTTCCTACAAATGATTTTTCTGGTACGAAGGTGACTGTTCCGTCTGGGGCTACAGTATAAGTACCAACACCTTCAACTGTCTTAGTAGTTGAACCATCGTCAAATGTTGCTGGAACATCATCGTTCATTGGCACACGGCTATCGCCTTCAGTAAACTTAGGCTTACCTGTTTGAGTTGCACCTTGGATATCTGTAGTTTCAACTGGTGTTGCAGTTGGAGTTACTGGAGTCACAGTTGGTGTGTACTTAGCTGTGATTTCAGTACCGTTCTTATCCACTCGTTTCACTGTTACGCCTGTAGCAGTTCCAGTGAATGATTTTTCTGGTACGAAGGTTACGGTTCCATCTGGAGAAACAGTGTAAGTTCCTTCGCCATCTACTGTCTTAGTGGTTGAACCATCTTCGAAGGTCGCTGGTGTATCTTCATCGATTGGAACATTTGGATTTCCTTCGGTGAAGGTTGGTTTACCAGATTGTGTTTGACCTTGGATATCTGTCGATGTAGCATCTTCAGAAGTTGGAACAACCGGAGTAATCTTCGGTGTATAAGTTGTTTCAACTGTAGTTCCATTGGCATCAGCTGCTTGAACCTTAACTGGGACAACATCACCTGAATAAGATTTATCTGTCGGTGTGAAAGTAACTACACCTGTATCTTTATCAACTGTGTATGTACCGATTACATCACCTGCTGGTGATTTCGCTTCTACTGATGCTGCTGGTTGACCATTTTCATCAAGAAGTGTAATCGAATCCTTGTTAATTGGAGCTACTTCATCACCTTCTGTAAAGGTTACAGTTCCAGTTTGAACAAGACCTTGAGGTCCAGTAGATTCAGCTGGTGTTGCTGTTGGAGTTACTGGAGTTACAGTTGGTGTGTAAGTCGCAGAAGCTTTGGTTCCGTTCTTATCTTCACGAACAACGGTTACGGCTGGTGCTTTACCTGTGAATGATTTTTCAGGGACAAAGGTTACAGTTCCGTCTGCTGCTACTGTGTAAGTACCAACGCCATCAACTGTCTTAGTAGTTGATCCATCATCGAAGGTTGCTGGAACATCATCGTTCATTGGCACACGGCTGTTGCCTTCAGTAAATTCAGGCTTACCTGTTTGAGTTTGACCTTGTTTACCAGTTGAAGTAGCATCTTCAGCTGTTGGTGTTACAGGCGTTACAGTTGGTGTGTAAGTCGCAGAAGCTTTGGTTCCGTTCATGTCTTCACGCACAACTGTTACCGCTGGTGCAGTACCAACAAATGATTTTTCTGGTACAAATGTAACTGTTCCGTCTGCTGCTACTGTATAAGTACCAACGCCGTCAACAGTCTTGGTAGTTGAACCATCATCAAATGTTGCTGGAACATCTTCATTGATTTCTACTGTTTTCTCAACGCCATCAACTGTTACGGTTCCACCCTTGAATTCAGGTTTACCAGTTTGTGTAGCACCTTGAATATCTGTTGTTTCAGCTGGTGTAGCTGTTGGAGTTACTGGAACAATTTCAGGTGTGTAGGTTGTATCTACCTTGATACCGTTTGAGCTTTCAGCTTGAACCTTAACAGGCGTTACTTTACCAGTATAAGATTTGTCAGTTGGTGTGAAGGTTACTTGTCCAGTTGCTGGATCAATTGAGTAAGTACCGATTTCAGTTGTTCCATCAGCAGCATAAGCTGGTGTGCTTGATACTTCATTACCATCCTTATCCAAAAGTGTGTAGCTGTTATCTTTAATCGTGATCGCTTTATCTTCACCGTTGACTTGAACAGTTTTTCCTGCAAAGGTTGGTGTTCCAGTTTGTGTCGCACCTTGGATATCTTTAGATGTAGCTGGATTAGCTGTTGGAACAGCTGCTACAACTGTTGGTGTGTAACTTGCATCTGAAGTGATAGTTGAAGTCTTACCGTCTGCATTGGTAATTGTTGCAGTCGCTTGGACTTTCACGCCAGTTGTAGTTCCGACGAAGTCTTTTTCAGGAGTGAAGGTTACTGCTCCTGTAGTAGGATCGATTGTGTAAGTTCCTTCACCTGCTACTGTTACAGTTGTTTCATCGGTTGGTTGACCTGTTGCAGGGTCAATCAATTTCTTACTTGTAATTTGAGCAGTTTCATCATCACTCAATGCAAATGTAGGAGTTTCTGTTTGAGGAACATTTTGAATGTCTTCAGAAACTTTATTTGTTGGAGTAAGAGTGACTGGATTTACAGTTGGTGTGTAAGTTGCTGAAGCTTTGCTTCCGTTCTTATCTTCACGAACAACGGTTACGGCTGGTGCAGTACCAGTAAAGCTTGGGTCTGGAACAAATGTAACAGTACCGTCTGCTGCTACTGTATAAGTACCAACGCCATCTACTGTCTTAGTAGTTGAGCCATCGTCAAATGTTGCAGCAACATCATCATTCATCGGCACACGACTGTTACCTGCAGTAAATTCAGGTTTACCAGTTTGTGTCGCACCTTGAACACCAGTTGATTCAGCTGGGGCTGCAGTTGGCGTTACCGGAGTTACAGTTGGTGTGTAGGTCGCTGAAGCCTTAGTTCCATTCATGTCTTCACGAACAACAGTTACAGCTGGCGCTGTACCGATGAATGTTTTTTCAGGAACGAAGGTTACGGTTCCATCTGCAGCTACTGTGTAAGTACCCACACCGTCAACAGTCTTGGTTGTTGAACCATCATCGAAGGTTGCTGGAACGGCTTCATTGATAGCTACAGTTTTCTCAACCCCATCAATGGTTACTGTTCCACCCTTGAATTCAGGTTTACCAGTTTGTGTAGCACCTTGAATATCTTCTGTTTCAGCTGGAGTTGCTGTCGGTGTGACAGGAACGATTTCAGGTGTGTAGGTTGTATCTACCTTGATACCGTTAGAACTTTCAGCTTGAACCTTGGCTGGTGTCACTGCACCAGTGTAAGATTTATCAGTCGGTGTGAAGGTCACTTGACCAGTTGTAGGATCGATTGAGTAAGTACCGATTTCAGTCGTACCATCAGCAGCATAAGCTGGTGTGCTTGTTACTTCATTGCCATCATTATCCAAAAGCGTGTAGCTATTATCTTTGATTGTAATAGCCTTATCTTCACCGTTGACTTGAACAGTTGTTCCTGCAAAGGTTGGTGTACCTGTTTGAGTCGCACCTTGGATATCTTTTGAAGTTGCAGGACTTGCTGTTGGAACAGCCGCTACAACTGTTGGTGTGTAGGTTGCATCTGAAGTGATGGTTGCTGTCTTACCGTTCGCATTGGTAATCGTTGCAGTTGCTTGAACGGTCACACCAGTTGCAGTTCCAACGAAGTCTTTTTCAGGTGTGAAGGTGACCGCTCCTGTAGTAGGATCGATTGTATATGTTCCTTCACCTGCTACTGTCACAGTTGTTTCATCAGTCGGTTGACCAGTTGCTGGATCCACCAATTTCTTGCTTGTGATTTCAGCAGTCTTGTCACTACTCAAATCAAAGGTTGGTGTTTGGGTTTGAGGAACGTTTTGAATGTTCGCAGAAACCTTATCTGTAGGAGTCACTGTGATTGGAGTAACCGTTGGTGTGTATTTAGCGGTTGCTGTCTTGAGGTATTCATCACGAACTGTACCATCTTTATCTCTTCCGACAGGAGCTGTCACTGATACGGTAACACCTTGAGCTGTACCTGTGAATCCTGGTTCTGGAACAAAGGTTACTTTACCAGTAGCATCATCAATGCTGTATGTTCCTTCACCTGCTACTGTTACAGAGGTTGCATTGGTTACTTGACCAGTCGCTGGGTCCACCAATTTAGCAGGGTATTCCAAGCTTGGAGTGACAGAGATCTTGTCGCCATTAGCATTCGTTGTAGTTGTGTTAAAGGTTGGTGTACCAGTTTGAGTCGCACCTTGGACATCTGTCGAAGTCTTATCTACCCCTTCAATATCCGTTGGTGTAACAGTTGGGATATAAAGACCATCCATGGTATTCAAAACAGTGTCAACGTTAGCTTCATCAGCTGGGAATTTTGTTGACCAACCAGTATCGTAGCCATTGCTATCTGTACGACGAATAGAGATACCATCCGCTGTTCCAAGGAAGTGATCTTCAGGAATGAACTCAACATCCACAGAAGTTCCGTTTGGAGTGATCTTGTACTTCCCTTGACCAGCTACAGCATAGTAGCCATCTGCGCCAGGTGTAACGACTTGCCCTGTACGGTTATCTATCATTTGTGGAGCTACTGTTTCATCAATTTTTGCTGGCTCAGTTAGGCTATAGCCTTGCAAACCACGAGCGGTAAAGGCTACAGTTGCAGTTTGCTTCGCCCCTTGAAGACCAGTTGTTTCTTTGAATTCCCCTTTAGGTGGGTGGGTGATTTGAGTCTTGAAGTCCTCAACTTCCCCTGAAAAGGCCATTCCTGTCGGACTCTCGATTTGAGCAGCATCCTTAGCAATTCGTAACCGTACCCCTAATTCCTTAACACTAGGATCAATATAGGTTTTACTCTTTGTAAAGCTTAACGTAGCCGTTCCATCTTGAGTAATGGTTGTTAAATCAGACCGTTCATCTTCATCGAAGGTTCCGTTTTGGTTGAAATCTATCCAACCATAGATGTTAGCTTTTGCTGCTCCACCCGTATGAGCTTCCACTGAAATGGTGTAATTACCTGGACGTGTCCGGTCCATCTTGATCAGCTCATTAGTTTTTCCTTTGAGATCATTTGGAAGTAATTGGTCGATGCCTTCATCAGCAGTGGTCGCCTTGTCATCACCCGTCCAATCAAGGGTATTGTTTTCATCCATATCAGGGCTTAAGTGACCTAGATAAGGTTGAGATACTTTTTTACCTGTAATTCCATCTACAGTTGCAATCGAATGAATAGCTTTACCGTATGATTCAGGCGCATCTCCTTCATCAAGTGGGAAGAATCCTAGCATAGCAGACTGTTTACCACCTGAAGCGATGTAAAGACCGATTTCAGAAGCCCCTTTGGTCATAACAAGAGGAACAGCAACATCACTTGCAGAAATATTTGGCCCGAAGACCCCTGTTCCGAGACCTCCAGTTGTTAAATCGGCACTTCCAAAGTACTTCCAAGCAACAGCTTTTTTATCTGGACCTGCTTGAGTTGAACCTCGAAGTTGGGTAAGGTTGACCGTATAAAAATTTATTCCATTTATATTTGTGGTAGGTTTTGGACCAAATAAATTGTCTGTATCTTGTGGAATAAACGTTCTAGTCCATGTTTTTCCGTTTTTATACCACTCACCAATTTGTTGCCATCCTTCTCCGTTGGTGGTGAACATTACCAATTCACCTGGGTTAGCGGATTCACCATCTGCCATGACAATGGCAGGTTTGACCACTTTTCCACGGAAGGTAGCAGATACTTCAAACTGAACCCCAATATTACCCCCATCAAACTCGGCACTGATGGTTGTCTTCTTTTTATCCCCAGTATTAATGCCTTCTTTTCGTATTTCTGTCCATTGGCTTTGAGGTTCGGCAATAACTTTGGCTTCTTCACCAGCATTAAAAGCTGCTCTCGCCTGTGTCGCATTACCACCAACGTTATTCACATAACCATTTCTGGCATTGGGGTCATAGGTCGCTTTTTCAGCAGCCGTCGCTCCGCGGTCTTCCAAGCGCTTTTTGTAGATTTCTGTCGCTTGGAAAGGTTTTAAAGATTTGACTTTGATGGTGACCACATAGCCTGGCATGATTTCTTTGGTGTAGGTCGCACCGACTTGGAGAGCAAGTTCACCTTTTGATGCTGTCGTAGTCCCAGTCCAGTTGGCTGTATCGCCAAAGTCTAACCAAGAGATTTGACTAGCAAGGTCTGAGGCTTTTACATTTGTTGTAAAGCCTGGTTTTGCTTCTTTAGGAGTTGAAGTGGCATCTTGGACATCATCTCCGATGAGGTTTGGATCGTTTGGATCACCTACAGAACGACGGCTACGGCGTTTACCTGAAGTTTCAGGTGTAACTGCAGATGTTTCACTCGATGCTGGCACACCAGCTACTAGTTGAGTGCCCTTATCAGTACTTGTTGAAGTTACTTCTGTGGCCTTATTTTCTGGCGTAACTGCTTCTAGGCTTGGTGTTGCCGCAGCAGTTGATGTAGCTGCAGCAGTTGATGTTGCTGAAGCTGCTGTACTTGTGCTACTTGCTTCACTAGTTGAAGCAGGTGCTGTTGATGTTGCTGCGACAGTTGATGTAGCTGGTGCAGTGATTGCTGCGTTTGCATCATAAGTAGATGTCGTTGCAGCTGTTGATGTTGCTGAAGTTGCTGTAGCCGTTGATGTAGCTGGTGCCTCTGACGCTGTTGCAACTGCTGCTACACTTTCACTTGTCGTATCTGTCTTTTCTTCTGCGGCTGCACTTGCAGCTGTCCCAACCATGACAAGTGTTCCTAAAAGTACTGAGCAAACACCCACATTCAGTTTACGAATTGAGAATCTGCTAATACGATCATTAAATAAGTCTTTCCCCATCTAATGGACCTCCATATTTATCTATAAATTAACATTCTTTTTAAAATTGTTTAGTTTTTACAAACCTTATCTATTTTAACAAAACCCGAACGATATTCAAAATATTTTGACTCAAAAATGAGTAAAAATTTTTAGCTGAAATTGTTTTAATTCTGAAAGGATTTCACCCATAGATCAGGGCATCAAAAAACCTTGATTTATCACTAAATCGCAAGATCAAACTTCAACTGTGGCTTCACTGGATCATAATCGACCAACTCAAAATCTTCTGGTTTGATGTCAAAGAAATTGGTTCCATCTGGTACATTCAAAACCAAGTGCGGCTGACAATCTGAAGGCTCCCGACGGAGTAACTCTTCAGCCTGTTCAAATTGATTATCATAAATATGAAGGTTATTAATGAAGTAAAAGAACTTTCCGACCTTCCAGCCAAAATGCTTGGCAATCATCATCTGAAGAGCAACATATTGCATGGCATTGATATGGTGGGCCACCAACATATCATTCGAACGCTGGGTCAGGGTCGCATCTAGATAGATCTCTCCATCTACCCGACGCACGTCAAACATGGTCTGAAAAGCACATGGCAAGAGTCCGTCGGTCTCCTCAAAGGCATCATAATCCCAGAGCGAGATGATGTTGCGGCGATTCCAAGGATTGGCTTCTAATTGTTTGAGGATTTTATTGGTAATGTCATGCTTTTTGACCACAGCACCATAGCGCTGACCGATGGTACGACTATCCCCTACTTCCCAGTCATTCCAATAATGGACATTGTACTTTTCTTCTAAGACATCTAAACGATTGGACTGGTCTTGGTAAATCCAGAGCATCTCTTTGATAGCTGATTTAATCGCGATAGGACGAAGGGTCGTAATGGGAAACTCGCCTTTTGAAAGATCAAACTCCATAAAGGCACCCGTGATGTATTTGGAGTTGGCCGTTCTACCATCCTTATACTTGGGACGGGCTTGCTCTGACCAGACTCCTTCTTCCATGATTTTTCGAATGTTTTCTTTAAAAATTGTATCTGCTTTTGTCATATACTCTCCTTAAATCCAGTTTTCTCTTCATTATATCACAGGTGACAGAAAAAAAGGAGATCTCAGCACGAGCCAGATCTCCTTTTCATCTTATTGTAATACAAGGGATGCAGCACCGATGACACCGGCGTCATTTCCCAAAGTAGCAAGCGCCAATTGAGTAGATTCACGTACTTGTGGGAATGAGTTTTCTTCAAAGACCTTGCGCACACCATCCAAGAGGAAGTCTCCAGCAGCAGATACCCCACCACCGATAACGATCTTAGACGGGTTCAAGGTTGAACCAATATTGGCTGCAGCAAGTCCAAGGTAACGTGAGAAGTTCTTATAAACGATCAAAGCAAGAGCGTCACCCTCTTTTGCTAGATCAAAGACCGTTTTAGCTGTCACTTCTTCACCATTGTCGATCAAGACTTTCAATTGAGAGTCCCCTTCGTACTCATCTGCATAACGACGAGTCAAGTTGACGATCCCTGTTGCTGATGCAACCGTTTCAAGACAGCCTTTTTTACCACAGGTACATTGGATTGGATCATCAAAGTCAACAGTGATGTGACCAAGTTCCCCAGCAGCTCCACGCACACCGTGCAAGAGACGACCTTCAGCGACGATACCACCGCCAACACCTGTACCAAGTGTCATGAAGACAACATCTGGTTGGTTTTCACCAGCCCCTTTCCAACGTTCACCCAAAGCAGCAACGTTGGCATCATTGTCGATAAAGAATGGAATATGAAGGGCACTTTCGATCTTTTCTTTGACTGGTTGAAGGGTCTTCCAGTTCAAGTTGTAGGCACCAATAACTGTACCTTTTTCACGGTCAACGACACCAGGTGAACCCATTCCAATTCCTTGGAATTCAGAAGCATCAAGCCCAAGCATTTTCAAACGATGCGCGATGGATTCGATCATATCATCTACGATATGGCTACCTTCATCCAAGATATTTGTTTTAATAGACCATTTTTCTTGAACTTCCCCATCCAAAGTAAGGATGGCAAACTTAATTGAAGTTCCTCCAAGGTCAATCCCAATAATTTTTTTAGACATCTGTAACTCCTTTCAAACTTGTAAACACTTACAGATCTATTATATCAGACTTTTTATCAAACGCAAAGGTTTGCACGTAACTTTTCTTAACTTTTTAACAAGAGACTAAAGGATTGAAATCCTAAAATGAGGAAAATCAAGCCAATAATATTTAATAGAAAGACGCTTATCGAGAGCGGACTAACGATTAAGAATAAGCCGATGAAGAGCTGTAGCAAGGCAAAGAAAATATAACGCTTGGACAGTTCCTCAACCTTCCTAGAGTAGAAATTGGCTTTTCGGAAGTTCAAAATCGAACGGTAGATCAGCCAAATTCCTAAAGTGACTGGAAAGACAATCGGCAAGGTCTTGTAGCCATAAAGCAGTAAGTAGACCGCAAAAACCAAGGCGACCATACTGTGAAAGAGCTGTTGCTGCTGAATGATACCAGCTTGGCGCAATCGGTAATAGCGTGAAAAACGCGAAAGGGAGATTAAAAAGAAACCACAGGAAATCAACCAGCTAAATGAGCCAATATGCTCAATTGGATTGATAAACAAGACGATACCGATAATGGTAAAAATAGTGGCTGAAATCCCAAGGGATATCCGGTTCAATTGATTCATAGGGCCTCCTTATTCATCTAATTCACTCAGGTATTCATAACGATCGTACTTCTCAAGCAATCGCTCATTTTCCTGATCCAATTCCTTTTGAAGGGCTGACAATTTGCCAAAGTCAGAGCCGTTTTCATTCATCTCCACTTCAATCTCTGCGATCCGATTTTCAATGGCTTCGATATCTGCTTCAATGCTTGCCCACTCTTGCTTTTCCATATAGCTCATACGCTTCTTCTCTTCTTTTGGCTTGATAGGTTTCTCTTTTTCAACCTTGTGACTGGCCGTTACTTGAGCTGCTTCAAAGGCTTTTTCATCCAGGTAATCCGTATAATTGCCAAAGAACTCCCGAATGCCCCCATTTTCGAAAGCCAGGATCTTGCTTGCGACCTTGTCCAAGAAATAGCGGTCGTGGCTGACGGTAATGACTGGCCCACCAAAGTTTTGAAGGAAGTTTTCCAAAACTGTCAGGGTAGCGATATCCAAGTCATTGGTCGGCTCATCGAGGAGAAGCACATTGGGTTTTTCAATCAAGAGTTTTAAAAGAAAGAGGCGCTTCTTCTCACCACCGGAGAGTTTTTCAATCAAGGTTCCGTGCATGGAACGTGGGAAGAGAAATTGCTCTAAGAGATCTGCAATTGATGTCGTTCCAACGGTCGTCTTCACTTCCTCGGCAACTTCCTGGAGGAAATTAATCACGCGCTTGCTCTCATCCAACCCATCAATCTGTTGTGAGAAATAAGCCACCCGCACGGTTTCTCCGATAATGACTTGCCCAGACTGAGGCTGGAGTCGCTCAGCGATCAGATTAAGTAGGGTGGACTTGCCGACGCCATTATCCCCGACGATCCCAATGCGGTCTTTGTTTTGCACCAAGAGGTTAAAGTTCTTTAAAATCGGCTTGTTTTCAAAAGCAAAACTCACATCTTTAAACTCGATGACTTTCTTTCCGATTCGGCTGGTCTCAAAGTTCATCTCCAAATCCGTCTGGTTGCTTTGACCAGACAAGTCTTGCTTGAGATCATGGAATCGATTGATCCGTGCCTGTTGCTTGGTCGCACGCGCCTGAGGTTGACGTCGCATCCAGGTCAACTCTTGCTTATAGAGTTGCTGCTTCTTATGAAGAAGGGCGGCATCACGCTCGTCTTGCTCAGCCTTTAAGCGGACATAATCCTGGTAGTTGCCCTGATACTCGATCAAGCCACCTCGATCCAACTCAAAGATCCGCGTCGAGATATTATCCAAGAAATAGCGATCGTGAGTAATGAAAAGCACAGTTTTCTTAGAGTTCTTTAAGAAATTGGTCAACCATTCGATGGTATCAATGTCTAGGTGGTTGGTCGGCTCATCTAGTAAAAGCAGGTCGTGGTGAGACAGCAAAACCTGTGCCAGTTGCACCCGACGACGTAAGCCCCCAGATAGATCCCCAACTTTGGCATTCAAATCTTCAATCCCAAGTTTGGAAAGGACTGTCTTGACCTGACTCTCGATTTCCCAAGCATTGAGCGAATCCATCTCCGCCATGACCTTTTCCAGACGTGCTTGGTTCTCTTCTCGGTAATCCGCCATCAAGAATTCATAATCACGAATCAGCTGCATTTCGCGCAAATCGCTAGATAACACTGTATCCAGAACCGTCTTTTGATCATCAAAGTCTGGCTCCTGCGTCAAGTATCCAATTGTATAATCACTCTTGGCAGAAAAAGGACTCACATCTCCATCAAAGCCAGAGCGACCCGACAACACATCTAAAAGCGTGGTTTTTCCAGTCCCATTGACCCCGATCAATCCGATCCGATCCAAGTCGTGAATGATAAAGGAAATCTCACGAAAGACGGTCTTATCTCCGACAGATTTGGTTAATTTATCGACAATAAAATCGCTCATTTTTCCTCCTCTTTTGCTTGCTGGATATAGGCGATGATGGCCTCTTTCTCATTAGCCAGTTCCCCATCGACAATGGCATATTCAATTTTTGTCAAAATCTCTCCTAAAGCTGGACCTGGTTGAAAGCCGTAGTGCTTGATCAGCATACCGCCATTGACCACCACTTCATGCTTATCATGAATGGTCAAGCTATCATAAACGCGCTCAATGGCCAAATAATCCACACTCAAGGCATACGCTTCACGGAGCTCTTCAGCTAGTAGCAACAAACGCTTCTCATACTTGTAGCAGGCACGCTTGTCTAGACTTCCATTTTCTCGAAGTTTTAGAATCTCCACGATCTGCTCCACCGTCTTGGAAAAGTCTCTAGAGGTCTTCCATTTCTTAAAGAATTTTGGAATATCTTGAATCTCTAGTGCTAAGACCAAAGCAGCCCAGGCTTGCTCAGAAGTTGAAAAAGTATATTCCAACTCTATGTCAAACAAACGCTCGATCGCTGCTTTACGATCCTTCATCTCTGGCAGATAGTGATAGGCTCCACTGGCCAGCATAGCCTCCAAACCCTGTCTCCAGTATGGAGAAAGCAAGAGTTTATCAAACTCGATAAAAGTGCGCTCTACTGAAATTTTCTCAAGTAAGGGAGCACACTCCTTCATGGCATCAAAGGTCGCCTCTTCTAATTCAAAGCCGAGACTGGCTTGAAAACGAAAGCCTCGCATGATCCGGAGTGCATCTTCGTTAAACCGTTCATGAGGAAGCCCAACCGCCCGAAGGACCTTGTTTTCTAAATCTTCTAGTCCATGAAAGAGGTCAACAATCTCTCCTTTTTCATTTAAGGCAAAGGCATTAACCGTAAAATCACGACGCTTGAGGTCTTCTTCTAGTGAGCGTACAAAAGACACGGAGCTTGGACGGCGATAATCGACATAGACATCCTCCGTCCGGAAGGTCGTAATTTCATATTCTTGACCATTTTCAAGGACCAAGACGGTCCCATGTTCGATACCGACATCTACTGTGCGATCAAAAATCGCCTTGGTCTCTTCTGGGTATGAGGAGGAAGCGATATCGACATCGTGAATTGGACGATCCAAAAGGGCATCTCGGACAGATCCCCCGACAAAATAGGCCTCAAAACCAGCTGCTTTAATCTTCTCTAATATTGGTAAAGCCTCCTGAAACTCAGAAGGCATCTTTTCTAATCTCATAGTAAGTGTTCCAAACCATAGACAAGCTCATGACGCTTGACAACTTCTTTAATCCCTAGATTTACTCCTGTCATGAAGGAAACACGATCATAGGAATCATGTCGGAGAGTCAAGCCTTCGCCTTGGCTACCAAAAATCACCTCTTGGTGAGCGACTAGGCCAGGCAATCGAACCGAATGGATGCGCATCCCTTCAAACTCTGCCCCTCTTGCTCCAGGCATCAACTCTTCTTCATCTGCTGCACCTTGCTGGATCTTATCGCGCTTCTCAGAGATCAACTCAGCGGTCTTAATCGCTGTTCCACTCGGTGCATCTTTTTTCTTATCGTGGTGCAATTCGATAATTTCTACATTCGGGAAATACTTGGCTGCTTGCGCTGCAAATTGCATCAAGAGCACAGCTCCGATAGCAAAATTAGGAGCAATCAAACCACCCAAGTCCTTTTGACGTGAAAGGTCTGTCAATTCTTGGATCTGCTCAGGAGTGAATCCAGTCGTTCCCACAACAGGCGCAAAGCCATTTTCAATTGCAAAGCGAGTATTCTCGTAAGCGACCTTGGGCATGGTAAAGTCGACCCAAACATCTGCCTCTAGACCCACAACATCTTCTTTGTGGTTAAAGACAGGGACTCCTGCAACCTCTGTCTCATCAGTAAACGGATTGATCAAGCCAGCTAATTCTAACTCAGGATCTTCAGAAACCATCTTGTAGGCTGCTTGTCCCATTCTTCCCTTGAAACCTGCGATAATGACTTTAATTGACATAGAATTCTCCTTAAACGATAGGGATATACCCAACTGCTAAGCTATGGTCACCTAAGTGCGTCCCAATCACCCCTCCAAAGGTAGCAAAAGGAATATCACCTTCCACTCCTTCTTCAATGAGCAGTTGGCGAAGTGCTTCTGCTTTTTCAGGGACATTGGCATGGATGACAAAGACTTGGTAATGACCATCTGCGATATCTGATACAACAATCTCTACCAAGCGTTTCATGGCTTTCTTTTCCGTCCGGACTTTCTCAAAGACCTCAATCACGCCTTCATCATTAAAATGAAGAATAGGCTTGATGCTTAAGAGGTTCCCAAGAATGGCAGCCCCATTTGACAGACGACCACCTTTGACCAAGTGGTTCAAATCATCCACCATGATATAGGCGGAGGTACCATCGATCTGGTGTTGGACATTGGCAACAATCTCGTCGAAAGAACGGCCTTCACCAGCCCATTTCAAGCAGTCTTCTACCATCATCCCTAGAGGAGCACTGGTGATTTTTGAGTCCGGAAATTCGACGGTCAAGCCTTCAAATTCGTCCTTCAAATATTGGATATTTTGGTAGAAACCAGAAATACCAGATGACAAGAAAAGACCGATAGCATGCGTATAGCCCTTAGCTGTCAAACCAGATAAGACCTCTTCTAACTCTGCCACACTCGGCTGGCTAGTCTTTGGCAATTCCTTAGACGCAGCCATCTTTTGGTAGAACTCATCGTGTGTCAGGTTCTTCCCTTCAACATAAGACTCCCCATCGATATAGATCGGGATCTCTAAAATAAATAAGTCATCGTGATGGAGCACGTCTTGCGGTAAATAGGCAGACGAATCCGTGATCACTGCTAATTTCATTGATTAAAACTCCAAATTAATACCCGGTAAATCGAGGGCAATTTCTGTGACTTCATAAGTCAAACGGTTGAGCATATTCAAGCAAGGGCGAGCCAATTCTTCCACTTCGTCTTTGCTGAATTCGCTTGGTTCATTGACATAACGACCAAACAAGTGGTTGATTTGAGTGATGGTTCCGCTGATCACAAAACCGTCAAAAACGATCATGTAGCTCAAGATGACAATCAAAGAAGTTGTGTTTTGTTCTTGATCACGATTGATCAATTGAAAGTTTACATCTACTTTTGTTTCAGGGATGCCATTTTCTTTTTCCCACTCAAAATTACGAGCATCATAGTGGTATTGGCTGACAAATTCTTTTTCACGTTGAATATCCATTTTTATTCTCCTAAAAATATGCGATAGGCTTATTATATCATAATTCAGCTCAAGATACCAACGCCGAATGAGGTGATTTTTTCTCTAGTACAAGAAGAAAAGGCCAGGGAAGTTTTACCATTCTTTAGACAGAGGATAACGAATTCTGCTTAATTCTTCGCTTGTTTAGCTTATTATTATTTTGTAAGGATCTAAAAAACAAGATAAAGTCTTTTGAATGACGATTAGTCATAATAATACCAACCGCCATCCCTATAAATTCTTATGGGTTGCATCTCATAAATTCCAAATTCCTTTGGTGTGCTGGTAGCATTATCTATAGAAAAGCCAACCATAAATTTCGTTTGTTCATTCTGATTCACCTTTCCTCGCAGTGTTAACATATAGCCACCGCCTTGAGGTGTTCCATTGCCCACCTGTCCAACTTCCATACTATCCCAATCAAACTGAACACTCTCAACTTTAGGACTCAACGATTTTACAAAATCAGCCATATCTTTTTCGTGTTCCTTTAAATAAGCCAGTTGCTTCTCTTTCGCACTGAGTTACTTACTTGCTTGGGCGTCATTTGTAAATATATTTTTCTTTTGATTCGTAAGGAACACACCCCCTGCTATTACAGAGGTAATAGCTAAAAGAATGATCAGTTTCCCTTTTTTCATGATCCGTCCTCCTAGAAAAGGAAAAGTTGTTCCAATTATAACGAAATCTGATTTGATTGGCAATTTTCTTTACTAGTTTGTGAGGTTGAAAAAAAGAAAGACCGGAGACCCGACCTTTCTCTGAACAAAGAATACCTAATGGCGCTCGACCAAAACCTGACGTTGCTTGTTTAGCTCATCGTCCTTTTGTACATCATAATATCTGTCAAACTCATCCTTGGTATTCACTTGATGGACCAGACCATCAGAACTCAATTCTGATGGAATCGTAATTCCTTCATAGAGATTCGTATTATCAGGAACGAAAAGTTGGTACAAGTCGATAAACTGTTGAACATTGCCGTAGACTGTATCATCTTCAAATTTTGAGTCTAATAAGATATAGATTTGAGAGTCCTTTTTACTTAGTAATTGATAAGCTTTTGGATCTTTTGTCTCTAGTACACTATTTTTTAATACATTTTTTCTAAAAGATAGCATATTTTGATTTACACTATCAACCCCAGTTGTCGTACTAAGATTATCCGTAGTTTCTGAAATTCTATCTCTTAATTTACCTAAATCAACAAAAATATCTTTACGATTGTTCCTTTGAACTTTTGTATCTTCCCAATCAATTTTCATTGTTTCTAGATTTAACCAAAAATATTGCGAACTGCTTTTTTTTCAGTGTTTAAGTAAGATTCAATAGGCAGATAATCCTTCCCATCTTTTTCTACAATTGCTCCAATTTCAACCGGAATATAGTTTTTATTATATTCTTTAAACAAGCGATAGAGATCTAAATCTTCTTTTTGTAAGGTGTGGTTTTGTATCTTATAAATTGAAAGTTTGAAATAACCTTTAGAATCATCTTTTGGTAAAGACATTGTCGGTATATTTTTTAATTTTTTTATATA
>OIXV01002266.1_pt1 | contig 15876 bp, 17 predicted proteins | sample 1587771 | NCBI WGS metagenome assembly OIXV01 (sample SAMEA3888893, study PRJEB22519) | human gut metagenome | biome: human gut; feature: human-associated habitat; material: faeces | place: Denmark | collected 2010
GTAGGAGTTCAAAGAGGAAGGGAAACCGCAGGTGTCCCTTCCTTTTTGCCCCAGCGGCGGGCGCCGCAACGTTCCTGCCGCCCGCAGGCGGCACACTCCCTGCTGAGGTTCAGCGAAAAAACTGCCGCCCGGACAGGGCGTATTGCTGACGCAACTCGTGTGCCCCAGTGAATCGATGCAGAAAAACAAAGGAAACGGCACAGCTTACGCCATGCCGTTTCTGTTTTACGGATTCTCCGCCGGAGCATTCGTACCATTCGCCGTATTCGGCTGCTTCGCCGCGTTATTGTTATCTCCGGTTACGGCGTCTGCGCCATCGCGGATGGCGTTGCCAACATCGTCCACCGCGTCTCCGACGGCATTGCCTGCATCGTCCACGCCTTCGCGGACGTCATCACCGACGGTATTCGTGTTGGTGTCGCGCCGCTCATCAACAGCGTTGTTGGTGCCATTACCGTTGTCTGTGCCGTTATCCTTGCTGTTGCTGCCGCAGCCGCAGACGAACAGCATCGTCAGCGCCGCCAGCAGGGCGATCAGCTTTTTCATAGCAGTCCCTCCTAATCTGTTTTCGTTAGTATGAGGCTGCTTTTTCAAATTTATGCACCGAAATCAATTTTTTTGAGGTGATGTAACACGACCGAGCAGGTCAGTCCCGTCACCAGTCCGAGCGGCACGCTCATCACGAGCAGGAACGGCAGATATGCGATCACGGCCCAGTTTTTCAGCCAGATCACAGCCGCTGCCATCTGCCCGATATTATGCGCCGCAGCGCCGCCTACGCTCACGCCGAACAGTGAGCAGAATCTGCCTTCGGCTTTGAGCAGGATTCCCATCACGATGAGCGACAGCAAGCCGCCGAACAGCGAGAACAGGAACGCCGACACGCTGCCCATCAGCAGCGAGGAAATGGCAACGCGCGTTACCACGATGGCGAATGCGTCTCTCGCGCTCAGCCGCGTGAGCGCAAACAGCGTCACCACATTCGCCAGCCCTAATTTGACGCCGGGCACGGGCACGATGGCATCCAGCGGGAACATGCGCTCGACCAGCGAGAGCACGACGGCCACCGCCGCCAGCATACCGCAGAGCGTCAATCGTTTTGCATTTTTCATATGCTGCACCCCTTACGATACCACAGCGTCGATGCCGCTGTCATTCACGCCGACCAGCTTGAGCACCACGCGGTGCGGCAGACAGACCGCCGCCTGTCCGGCATGGGTAAGTGTACCGGTGCGCACGCACACCTGATCCCGACAGTCTGCGTCCGCCATTTTCGCTGTTTTGCCCGAGAGCACAATGGTGTTGCCGTCCAGCTTGATCGTGCGGTCGGTCGCGTCGGTCAGCTGTACCCGCTCGATGAGCGTATCGTTCTGCCAGACCTCGGCGTACAGCTTGTCGCCGGAGCTGTGAAACGTCAGCGCTGCCGCCAGCGCGCCTGCCATCACCAGAACCACGCCGATGATGATAAAATCACCGAATTTCAGCTTATTCCGCATAGGTGTATCCCTTTTTCTCGCCGAGGAACTCAAACGTGCAGTCCCCTGTCTTGGATGTGGTGTACACCTGCTTGTCCGAGGTGATAAACACGGCCGCAATCTCGTTCTCCTCGCAGAATTTCATGCCCTTATCCAGACCCATGACGAACAGCGCGGTTGTCAGCGCATCCGCCTTGGTCGAGCAGGGATCAATGACGGTCACGCCGCGCAGGCCGCTGTCCGCCGGATACCCTGTTGCTGGGTCAAAAATGTGGTGGTAGCGTTTGCCGTCCTTTTCAAAAAATCGCTCGTAATCACCCGAAGTAACAACCGAGCCGTCACGCAGCGACACCGCCGCAATCGAATCCGTGTTGTCGTCCGGATCGGCAATGCCGATGTTCCAGTTGTCCGTGCCGCTGTCTGCGGTTTTGCCGCCGTACATCTCAATATTGCCGCTCAGCCGCGCCAGAACGTGCCACTGGTCCGAGGTATCGCTCTCCGCCATTTCGTGCACGATGTCGCCTGCGTAGCCCTTGCCGATGCCGCCCAGATCGACCTGTGCGCCGTTCAGCAGCTGCACCTGATTGTTGCCGAGCAGCTTGACGTTCTGATAGCCGACATGCGTCAGCGCTTCATCAATCTCGCTCTGCGCGGGCACACGCGCGTTGTCCGTGCCGATGCCCCAGAGATCGGTCAGCGGCGCCATCGTCGGGTCAAACGCACCGTTTGTCATCTCGGCGTACTCGAGCGCTTTCTCAAGCGCGGTGTAGGTGTCATCGCTCACCTCGGTCGGCTGACCGTTCGCGTGGTTCAGCTTGTAGAGATCGCCCGCCTGCTGCGTGCGCGAGAGCGCCGCGTCCAGCTGATTGACGCGCTGCTCGATCTTGACAGCCATGTCCTCAGCCGCGCTTTCGCTCTTTTCACTTGACACATCGACCGACATGTAGGTGTCCATCGCAAAAAAGTCCTCGGTGGTAGTGTAAAGCTGTGTACTGCTGCCGCTTGAGCCGCAGCCGGACAGCGCAAGCAGCAGCATCGCCGCTGCAAGATAGCGTTTCATAGCATTGCTCCTTTGTTTATACAATACGAAATCACTGTACATTATACCGCACGTTCCCGCAGTGCGCAAGTATCATATAAGACAAAAAACAGCACCGAACCGTAAAGTTCGATGCTGTTTGTGACTTATGCAGCCAAAGGATTAAAGGCCAAGCTCCTTCTGGAGAGCCTCGATCATTTCCTTGTACTCCTCGTCCTTCAGGATAACCGGCTCCGGATTGGTGATGGCAAAGCTGCCGCCGAACTCAAAGCCGCCCTCGTACTTCGGTACGATGTGGAAATGCAGGTGCGGATTGCTGTCGCCGAACGAACCGAGGTTGATCTTGGTGCAGCCCCACAGCTTCTTGATAGCGCCGGAAGCAGCAGCCAGATCTGCACAGTAATCGTTGCGCTCCTGCTCGTCGCACTCGCACAGCTCCTTCTTATGGCTCTTGAGCGCCAGTGCGCAGCGGCCCTTGTGTGCCTGATCCTTGAACAGGTACAGGGTACCTGCCTTCATGTCGCCAACCTTAAACATGATTGCTTCGCGGCCCTCATGGTGCTCATCACAGTAAAAACAGCCCATTGTTATGATCTCCTTCATGTATAAATTCTCCGGCAGGTCACACCCTGCCGTAATCTATCTTTATTATACAACGGCCCGACCGGGATTTCCACTGTTTTTTATATGGCGTACAAATTCGTATCCCACGCCGGAACATAAGGATGATGACGCAGATACAGCCGGTAGCTCGGCTGCAGCGCATGGATGAGCAGCGGCAGCTGAAAGAAATCCTCACTGCGGTGATAGGCAGCAACGTTCAGCTTGGGTGCGTACTGCCGAATGGTTTTCTCGGCGCCGGCGATGGCTTCGCGCTCTGCGCCCTCCACATCCATTTTGAGATAGGTGCACGGGCGGCCGGACAGCACGCTGTCGAGCGCACGCATCTGCGTCTCTTTGCCCTGCCCCGCTACGCGGGACTGGCGGCCTGCCTGATCGGTGAAGCATTTGACCGTGTCCTCGTTCCACGCGCCCGCCTGCACGAGCGTAACATCGCCCGTGATATTGGCACTCGCCCACTCATTCAGCTTGCGGAAGCTGCGGCGATCGGGTTCGAGGGCGGTAACGGACGCAAACTTGCCGTCCGTGTAGTGCAGCAGCTCACGGATGGTGTCGCCGTTGTATGCGCCGAGGTCGGAGAAGTGCTCCTCTGCGGTCGGGCGCAGGAGATTATGAAACACCTCATCCTTGTCGGATTCGCTGTGACGCAGGTATTCCATTTTGCCGGACAGCTTGAAGCGCACCGTATCCAGAAAAACCTCACGCGACAAATCATCCGCCAGAAGATCATACGCGCGCTGCATTTCGTCCTGATGCGCGCGCACGAAATCCTCATCGAACAGCGGTCCCTCGACCACCGGAACATCCGGCGCCACCACGTCGTATTTGTCCTCGAGGGCATACATCAGCTGCAGCACCTCGGGTCTCTGGCTGGCGAACGCAATGACGATCACGATGTCCTCACCAAGCTCGGCTACCGTGTCCGACAGCTTGCGCACGCAGAACCCATGGAACAGGTTGCCGCGGGCAAATTCGTCGCTCGCGAACACCGCGGATGCGCGAATGCCCAGACGGTCAAACTGCGCGAGTATCTTGTCTGCGCCGTCGCCCATGCCGTACAGCGCGATTGGGCGCGTTTCTTCCTGCAATCGGCGCCAGACCGACTGCTCTACTGATAAAAAGTCCATAATTTCTCCCATTCTATATACAAATGACATTTATCTAACTTTTACCGCAGGGCGAGGCACTCCAGAGTAGCTTCTCTTGCCCTACGGGCAATTCACCTTCTGCCCTTCGCCGCTCCCCAATAAATCGGCCGGAACACCGTATCTGTTTTCTCCCTACTATTATACGAAAACCGTCTGCGGATTGTAAAGCCAAAATTTTACCCCTTTCCCCGTTGCGGTTTTCACTGTGTTCATATATAATTATATATTAGTGAATGAGAGGTGTGTGGTGTTATGTCCAAACCGAACGGTATTCTGGCAATGAATCCGGAAAAATACCGTGAAATCGACGGCGTTGTGTTCGATGAAGCCAGCTATGCGCGGCATTGCCAGCCGAAAACCGAAGAAGCACCCGCTCCCGAGACCGCACCCGAAGCAAGCGAGCCGGCACAGTCTGCCGCACCAGCACCTGTTTTCGCGGTGGACCCCTACCCGGAGGGCTGGTATCCGGCCGATGACGAACGCCCGCCGGTGCCCATTATGGGCGGCGCTGTCCCCTCGACAGCTGGTGAGGAAACCGTTGTCTCCGCATCCGGTGAAACTACCGTTATACAGACCGTTTGCGTGCCGTGCGGCTCAGGCTCTGGCTCGTATGTGACCTCGTACACCACCTCTTACCGCACCAGTTATTCCGGTTCCGGATCAGGTTCGTTCCGGTTCGGTTCCGGCTCGTGCCCGGTCGGCGGCTACGGATTGGAGCTGATCTGATGCAGGCGTTCCACTCCAACTGGACAAGACCATTTTTCATCCGCAATCCCCATCTGGAATACCGAATCGAGCCGTTTGAACTGCTCACGACCGCGCTTTCCGCGCTCGAGTGGCGCAGAGAGAACGGTTCGATCCGCATGATCTGCGACACACCTGCCAAGCGTTATTATGAATCGCTCGGGCTTTGTTTTTTGTGGGATGACGGCGTGTATCCCCTGTTGGACACCATGCCCGAGGACATAAACGCCACAGCCTTCTGGGCTGCCGGCAAGCTGTACGCGCTCTCCGCTGTGCCATCGCCGTGTGTGATGCTTGATACAGATTTCATCTGCTGGAAATCCATCAGCAATCTGCTCGACGGACCGGACACCGCAGCCATCCACCGCGAGGACATTATGCCGTCCATCTATCCGGATCAAACGGCATTCGCCCAAACCGAAGGCTTCCCGCTTGATTCATTTGACTGGACGGTACAGCCGTTCAATACCGCGCTCGCCTATTTCGGCAATGACAAGTTCCGACGGTACTACACGGACACCGCCATCCGCTTCATGCGCTGCTCACCGGATGCCGACGACACACTCACCTACATGGTGTTCGCCGAGCAGCGGCTGCTCGCCATGTGCGCCGAGAAAAAGCACGCGCACGCGGCTGCCCTCAGTGACCTGCCTGCGCTGTTCGGCGGTGCGCAGAACGGATATTTTACCCATATCTGGGGCTTCAAGCAGCAAATGCGGGAAAATCCCGAGTTGTATGAGGATTTCTGCAGACGGTGTGCCGCAAGGCTGCAGAAGGACTTTCCAGAGGAATCCAAAGCGATTGCGAAAATTGCAGAATTATCTCCGTTTTTTGCATAAAAAAGACAGCCTGTCGGCTGTCTTTTTCTCAGTCTGTCAAAAAAGCAGCATTTTGACTTTTGTACTTCGTGCGGCAGCACGCATAAAATAGAATTTGCAGAGCAAATTCATAAATTCCGAGAGCATGGCCCAGGCCACCCTCTCTTGCCGCTATGCGGCAATTCACCTTGTGTATCTCGGAATTTATACAAGGGAAGAAAAAATGTGCCTGCAAGGCGCGGTTTTTCTTCGGTTTCGCTCGAAAGCGTGGTTTCGAGCGAGAGACTGTTCGGAAAACGAAGTTTTCGACAGTCTCAGACAGCCTGTCGGCTGTCTTTTGCTTTTTGTTTACGGAAAATGCAGCTATGTTCATTCTCCATTCAGAATTTACCGCTTCTTCCATGTCCCGAACTGCTGGTATGGCTGATGCTGCCGGAAAATCCGGCTCCGCCGTGACTGCCGCCGGTCGAGTTGTTATTATTGTCATTCCGCGGAATCTGCCGCCGCTTCTGCGAGGTATAACGGTAAATATCGCGGCTGAGCGTCAGATTGAGACCGCCGTTTCCCACATACTGGTTTGCGGTTGTCTGTGTACGCACGGATTTCATCTGCGAACGGAACACCATGCACACGATGAGTGCAATGACGCACGAAATGAGCAGCGACAGGCCGAATGCACCGCCGAGCGAAAACGAATCGTCCGCTGTGTCTTCCTGTGTACTGTCCGAAATCTCGACCTCATTATGCACCGGCACACCGGCTTCGCCGCCTTCGGCGACATGCTGCAAATACCACTCACAGCCGGAAACGAAGTCCGAAAAGCCGCCGTACCAGTCGTCGTTTCCGAAATTATCCAGGAAATACTGCTCCAAATCCTGCTGGACCGCATCGCTGAAAATCTCTTCAGCTTTCGCACCGTGCGCATAGGTCGCAAAATCGCGGTCATCCAGACTGATGAGCAGCGCCACGCCGTCGCCGTCCTCGCTCGCACCCAGATCAAGCTCGTTGTAGAGCTGCTCCGCCGCGTCGTAAGCGCCATCGCCGTACGGCGTGTAGTCGTCAATCGTGATGATGCCGACGCCGATGCTGTACTTCTCCGCGATCGCCCTGGTCTTTTCCTCGAGCGTGTCAATCTGGGTCTGCGTCAGCACCTCTTCATAGTCGAACACGCGCGGCTTGTCTGCCGATGGGTCAATGGAATCCGTGCCGCCGAGCTGTGCGGTCTGGTCAGTTTCCTCCGTCTGGGTGGTCGCGGTGTCGCTCTCATCCGTTATATCGTCCTCAACTGCAAAGGCCGGAAACAGCAGCAAAAGCACTGCCAAGAGCGCAGCCAGACGCAGTTTTCTCTTGTTTTTCATCCACGCCGCCTCCTTACAGAAAATACAGCAGCGCCGTCAGCACCGCAGTCATGGGCGCGGCAACGGCGGCAAACAGACCCCAGAACCGCTTTCTGTCCACCGGCAGGTCACCGACCATGCGTCCGGTCTGACCGTTCATCGCAAACATGTAATTTTTGCCGTTCCAGCGGGTATTCAGCATCCAGACCGGCAGCAGCGCGTAATGCACGCCGGTGCGTTTGAGGTGAATGTCCTCGCCGGTCGGCGTGACCGAGGTATACGGACGGCCGTTTCGCGCGGTTCCCTGCAGCGCATCCGACAGCGACTGCCGACAGCGTTTATCCGCGCGGCTGCTGCTCTCCTCGATGGAAACATCGAACTTATCCGCGAAAAATCCGGGCAGATAGGCGGTCGAAAACGGCTTCAGGCCGGCATAATCAAACGGCTCGATGGAATCCATATAATCATCCGGCATCTTGCGCGATGCATCCACCGGCACGCGGCTGAACGGCAGCGTACCCGCGCGCTGCACCTCGTAAAAGCTGGTCTCGGTGATTTCCGTGTCTCCATGACGGAACACGCGCGTGGTCGTTGCCATGTAATTCGCGCTGCCTTCGGCTTCGCCGTCAAACAGCCAGAACGGCACATAAATGCCGCGCAGCTCCTCGATATGGTTATTATCGCGGAACAGCTTGGGCAGCAGCAGCTTTCCCTTGTAATGCCGCTTGAGCGCGGAAACCGCATCCTCCTTGCTCAGCTTGAACGGCAGTATGTAGTCCGGCTTGAGAATGCCGCTGAACTGCTCGGGAATGACGGTCGGGTTGCCGCAGTACGGGCACGAGGTCGCCGCCGTGGTTTCCTCGCAGATCAGCTGCGCACCGCAGGACGGACAGCTGTATACGCGCATCTTGTCCGCGTCCGTGCCCCAGTCCTCATCTGCGGAGGACTGCCATTCACCGGTGTCGCTCCCCGTCTCCGGCTGAGAAGCGGCCTGCTGTTCCTTTTCGGCGTACAGCTTTTCGATCTCTGCCGGGTCAAATGACGAGCCGCAGTAGTCGCATTGCAGCCGTCCCGCGGCGCCGTCGTAGTGCAGCGGTCCCGTGCAGGACGGGCATTGGTAGTTTGTTGCTTTGTCTGACATTTCTTCACCATCACTTTTTATTTTTGAAGTGAATCCGCAGGGCGGGTGCCCTTACCCCGCGATATACATTGAATCGTCTATCATTTTACATATTCGGCTTCGCCTTACCGCACTCCGAGCAGAACTTTCCCTGATTGACCGCGCCGCACGAGCACGTCCAGGCCGTATTCTCCGGTCGGGGTTTTCCGCACTCGGAGCAGAATTTGCCGGTATTGACCGTACCGCAAACGCATTTCCAGCTGTTCTGCTCGGGCTTGGGCCTGCCGCAGCCCATGCAGAATTTTCCGGTGTTGCCGGTCTGTCCGCACGAGCACGTCCACTCGCCTGCCGCCTGCGCCTGCTGCTGACCCATTGCGTACAGATTCTGCACGCTGGCGCCGCCTGCCTGACCGGCCATATTCATGCCCATGAACGCCATCGCCGGACCGGCGTTCGCGTTCGCTGCCGCGGACTTCATCGCCTCGGCCTGCGCGTGCACGAGCGAGCCTGCCGCACGGGTCGGATCGCGGTAGGCAGCCTCGCGCTGCATTTCCTTGATGGTCTTTTCGTCCTCCTCGTCTGCCTTGACCGAGTTGACGCCGAACGACACGATCTCGATGCCGCGCAGCTCACGCCACTTGGACGAAAGCTGTTCGTTGAGCGCGTCCGCAATCTCCATCGTATGCGCGGGCAGCGCCGAGTAGCGCACACCGTTTGCACCAATGCGCGCAAAGGCGGGCTGCAGCGCGGTCAACAGTTCGCTTTTGAGCTGGCTGTCCAGATTTTCCCGGCGGTATTCCTCTGCCATGTTGCCGCACACGTTGGTGTAGAACAGCATGGGATTGACAATCCTGTAGCTGTACTCGCCGAAGCACCGCAGGCCAATGTCCATGTCGATGCCCGCCCGCTCATCGAGCACGCGGAACGGCACCGGAGACGCGGTTCCGTACTTGTTGCCGGTCAGCTCCTTGGTGTTGAAATAGTAGACGCGCTGCGTGCGCGGCGCTTCTCCGCCGAACGTGAAGCGCTTGGCCATGTTGGCGAACATTTTGCACACGCTGTCACCAAACGAACCGGCGAAAATAGTCGGCTCGGCGGACGAATCGTAGACGAACTCACCCGGCTCGAATGCGGCTTCCACGACCTTGCCCTGATCGACGATCATCATCGCCTGTCCGTCCGCCACCGCGATGACCGAGCCGCTCGTGATGATATCCTCGTCGCCCTTGGTGTTGCTCGACCGCTTGGTGACCTTTTTGCGGCCCTTGACCGCGAGCACGTCCGCGTTTATCGCATCACAGTAAAAATATTCCTTCCACTGGTCAGCCAGCACACCGCCGCCCGCGCCTGCTGCTGCTTTGATAAGTCCCATTTGACATTCTCCTTTTATCTGATAGAGTGCCGTTGTTTTACAATCTATATGGTGAATAATTAAGAAATCCTATTCCCAGTTTACGTTTTTTCAGCGCAAAGCGCAAGTCCATTCACACACATTTCACATTTTTGTCAAGATACGGTTGTGCCATGCTATTTCTTCCGCTTTTTTCGTAGACTTTCGACGTGCGGTGTGATAGAATAAGATATCTGCATACCGCATATTTCGAAGGCGGTACTGTCTGGAGGAGTAAACAATGGAAGCGAACAAGGAAAATCAGCAGAGCATTAAACAGGCGTTCGAGCAGGCTCTGGACGCATATAAGGCAGGCAATTTTGCCGAAGCAGCCGGTCAGTGGCTGGCTCTCGCGGAGGACGGCTGTGCGCCGGCGCAGCGTGCGCTCGGCTCACTGTATGAGCGCGGACAGGGCGTGGAAAAGAATACTGCGAATGCCTTTGAATGGACAAAAAAGGCGGCTGAGCAAAACGATCCGGTTGCTATGTTCAATCTGGCGTGCTACCATGACAAGGGCTTCGGCGTGAAAAAGAATCAGCAGACCGCGCTCACCTGGTACCGCAAGGCCGCTGAATACGGTCATCCGGAGGCTGCGGCACTGATCGCCAGCCTGATTGAGACGGGCGACCGCGGTTTGGAGAAGGACATGGACGAGGCTGTCCGCTGGTACCAGATTGCCGCAAACCGCGGCAACGTGCTGGCGATGGGCCGTCTGGCATGGCTGTACAGCACCGGTACCGGTGTTCCGCAGGATGCGGCCTTCGCCTTCCAGTATTTTCTCAAGGCCGCTCAGGGCGGCAACGCAGCGTGCATGATGAACACCGCCATCCTGTACGCACGCGGCGAAGGCACGCCGCATAACGCGCACGAGGCGCTCTACTGGGCCGAGCAGGCCAAGAAGCACGGCGCTCCGCAGGCCGAGCAGCTCATCAATGCCATCAAGAAGAACGGATAAGATTGAAAACCGACGTTTTTACGTCGGTTTTTTCTTTTTGCAGGTCAGATCAAGCGGCACAGCTCATTTTCCTGTATAATGCAGGGACAAGGAGGGATTTTCATGCAAAACTGGCACGACAATGTTCTGCGGCTGATCGCTGAGATTGACCGCTGTATCCGTGCGCGCGAGGGCGAAACGCTGACACTCGCGCATTTAGCGAGGCTGCTTGACTGTTCGCAGTCGCAGGTTTCGCACCAATTTCACGCGCTGACGGGCACTTCCCTGCGGGATTTTGTGCAGGCACGCCGTCCGGCGCTCGCGCTGCCTGCAGTTCGGGACGGAGAACAGCGGCTGCTTGATATCGCGCTCGACTGCGGTTTTTCCTCGCAGGAGGCGTTCACGCGCGCGTTCCGTGCGGCTTACGGCATCACGCCCGGCGAATATCGGCGCTCTCCCCGCCCGCTGTCGCTGCGCACGGTGATTCGGCCGCTGGACTGTTATCTCGCAGAGCAGGCTCCCGCAGGCACGGAAAACGATATACAGACGTATTTTATCACGCTTCCGGCGCACAAATTTGCACACATTCGCAACTATGAGAGCATCGGTTACTGGGATTTTATGCAAAAGCAGTCCCGCATTCCCGGAGCGGATTTAGAAACGGTCAGCGCTCTTCTGCGGCAGCTTGCCCCCGAAGCCGAACAGCAGATGGCGTTCGTGAACGAGCCGAGCGGCCGTATCTGCAGCTGGGGCATTCCTCTGGCGGAATGCTGGGGTGTGCGTCTGCCGCGCGATTGCACCGACGCGGTGCCCGCTCCGCTGCAGCTGATGGACGTCCCCGAAGGGGATTATCTGGTTTTCGAGCACGGTCCGTTTGATCTGCAGACGGAAAACAGTCTTGTTGAGGCAAAAATCGAGCGTGCGATGCGCGATTTCGATTACGAGGCCGCCGGCTGCTGTCTGGATACCGCACCCGGTCGTGTGTTCTATTTTGTGCATGATTGTGTACGTTTCTGGAAGTATATCCGGCCTGTTGTTCGATTTTAAAAAAAACAGTTGAAATTCCTTCTCGATGGTGATACAGTTATATAGTTACTCATTTTCACCGATTGGAAAGGAATTTCATGACATTTTATCAGGAATTACAGGTCAATCAGGCAGGCTCAAAGAAACTCATCCGCGAGAGTGCGTCACAGCGTGAAAAACTGTACCATATTGCCGTATATTTGACCAAAATTGCGATAACCGTCGCATTCTGCTTTATTTTCGTTTCACTTTACAGTCTGGGCTTCGGCGCGGACAACAGCATTGTCGGCGTAGTCGTGCTGCTGTATCTGCTCGTATTCCGCAGCGCACATCTGTGCATTCGCACAGGGCAGTCCACGCTGCTGCTCGCCGGATTTTTCGGCATTATGGCCGTCGGACCGCATGCAGCCAATCTGGCCGGCCCGGTCGGCGGATTGTTCATCAATGCTGCTGCGATTGCCCTGCTCATTCTGTTCGGCTGCCACGAGCCGAGAATGTTTAATCAGTCCACACTCGTGCTCGGCTATCTGCTGCTGTATGGTTACGATGTGAGCGGGCACGCCTATCAAATGCGCCTGTTTGGACTTGCTGTCGGTGCGCTTCTGGTCTGCGCGGTATTCTACGGCAACCATCGCGGCAATGCCTATGAGCTCTGTGCAGGAGACATCCTTCCTGCTTTCGATCTGCGCCATCCGCGCTCCAAATGGCAGCTTTGCCAGATCATCTGCGTTCCGCTCGTGCTTTTCCTTGCAGAGCTGAGCGGCATGCCGCGTGCGATGTGGGCGGGCATTGCCGCCATGAGCGCAATCCTTCCCGCGATGGACGATATGCGCTACCGCGTTCGCTGGCGTATCATCGGAAATATTGCGGGTGTTTGCTGCTTTTTAGCGCTGTATTTCCTGCTTCCGTCCTCGATTTACGCCTATATCGGCGTGATTGGCGGCATCGGTGTCGGTTTTTCCGCGAAATACGGCTGGCAGGCTGTGTTCAACACGTTCGGTGCGCTCGCTATTGCAACCAGCGCATACGGACTCAAAAGCGCAGTCGGTCTGCGTGTCGCGCAGAATGTGTTCGGCGTGGTCTTTGCGCTGCTGTTCTGCCTGATTCTCCACCGCATTTTTGCCCGCTGGGAGCGCTCTGCGAGCTGAGCAAACAGCTGTTCTGTGCAAATGCACGGAACAGCTGTTTCTTTTTTGCACATGCTGTAAACCATTTTTATAAAACCAGTTGACATTGCAGTAAATCTGTGGTTTAATGCAATAAGCAAAACAACGAGGAGGAACTCCCAATGAGTGACATTTCCAGCAAAACTGCGCCGCGCAGCCGTTTTTCCGTGCGCGAGATCTGCTATTCCGGACTGTTCGCGGCGGTTATCGCGATCATGGCGCAGATTTCCATTCCGATGCCCGGCGGCGTACCCATGACCATGCAGACGTTCGCAATCACACTGGCGGCTGTCGTACTCGGCGCCAAGCTGAGCACGGTTTCAAGCGTAATTTATCTGCTGCTCGGTGCCGTCGGCGTACCGGTGCTTGCGAACTTTTCCGGCGGTTTTGACAAGTTTATCGGTCCTACCGGCGGTTTTCTGATCTCCTTCCCGCTGATGGCGTTTATCATCGGCTGGGGCGCCGACCACCGCCATGCATTCCGCAGCGCATATGTACTCGCACTGATCGTCGGCACAATTGCCAACTACGTTGTCGGCACGGCGATGTTCTGCGTACTCATGAACAGCTCGATCGCCGCAGGCGTGACCGCATGCGTGCTGCCGTTCATCCCGACCGCTGTCATCAAGGCTGTTCTTGCAACCGTGATCGGCTTTCTCGTTCGCAAGCGCATCCCGGGGATCAAGGCATGATCCGGCTGCGCCCGCATCATCTGCTTTGCACACAAGGCTACTCCGGCAAGGGCTATAGCACAGAATTTGTGCAAAATATGAGTGCGATTGTGCATTCTCTGCGAAATGTACCGGGAACCCGAATCCGGCTTGTCTTTGGTTCGGATTCTCTGTGCGCGCACTGCCCGCACCATACCGCTGACGACCTGTGCGAATCACAGGAAAAGGTCTCTCGCTTTGACCGAAAGACGGTCGAATACTTTGGTTTGCACGAGGGCGAGTACGTTTATCAGGATCTGATCCGTGCAATCGACGCACAAATGACCCCAGCCATGCTGGAGGATATTTGTCACGGATGTGCGTGGTACCCCGTCAGCGCCTGCAAAAAGAATATCTGCGGAAAATGAAATGAGGCACACCGAAAGGTGTGCCTCTCCCCCTGTCACCAGAAAATACGTTGTCACTTCTCACAATTTGCCATGTCCTGTTTTAGATATTCCTACAAATTTCCATCAAGATAAGAATAACCACCTTAAAGGTGGTTATTCTTATCTTATAATAAACACCTTACAGGTGATTATCCAAACAGAGGTGAGGTCAATGAAGCGCTTCAAGCTGTCCAACTCTGAAGAAATTCTGATGGACACCTTATGGCGGGAAAACCGTCCGCTCACAACGCTGCAGCTTGCCGAAAAAGTTACGGAAGCCAGCTGGAACACCAATTATATCGACAAACTGCTCGGTCAGCTTGTCAAAAAAGGCATGGTGCAGGTCAGCGGTCTGCTGCAGAACGGACGCTATCAGTCGCGGCAGTTCGTCCCCTGCTACACCAAGGACGAATTTCTGGCGAACATGCTCGAGGAGCAAGGCGTGAACTAGGCACTGTTTGCCCGAATCGCCGTGGCGCTGTTCAAAAAACCTGCCAAATCAAACGAATCCGAGCAGGAAGAAAAGCTGATTGCCGAGCTGGAAAAAATGGTCGATCAGTACGAAGCTGCGCTGCAGAACAAAGAAGAGAAATAATATGCAAATAACCCTGTTTTCCTTTATATCTGCACTTCTGTGGAGCAGTTTGTTGATTATTGTAATCTATCTTGTGCGGCGCACACGCTTCCGGCCGCATTTCGGCGTGCTGACCATGGTGCTGCTGTACCTGTTCTGCGCCGCGCGCCTGCTGCTGCCGCTCGAGTTTCCGCACACAGTGATTGTGAGCGACAGCGTCGTGTATCCGCGCATCTACAGCTTTCTGACGCGCAAGCCTGAGCTGGTCACACACCTGCCGGTCGGACTGCTTTTGTGTGCAATCTGGCTGTTCGGCACAGTTTTTCTGCTGATTCGTTACGCGCTGCAGTATCGCAAAGCCATCCGCGCTACGCGGCAAGCCAGGCCATGGGACAGCCGCACGGCTTCCCTGCTGAGCGAGATTCGGCGGCAGACCGGCCGCACCATCAAAGTTTGCGGACGCACAGCCGCGAATATCGAATCCGCCTTTGGTGTAGGTGTGCTGCGCCGATATATCATTCTGCCGGACAAGACGTACACAGATGCCGAGCTGCATTACATTCTGCTGCACGAGTACACGCATTTTCTCAACCATGATACGGCTGTCAAGCTGCTCGTAACGCTGTACTGCATCATTTTCTGGTGGAATCCGGTCGTATACCTGCTGCAGAAGGATTTGGAACAGACGCTCGAGCTTAAATGCGACCGTGCGATTGCACAGACGCTGAATGCGCAGGAACGCACAGCCTATCTGCGCGCTATCCTCTCCGCGATGAAGCAAGGCTGCACACAGCAGCCGGTTCCGCAGCCGTCCACGGCCCTGTTTCGCGCCGAGGCGGACAAGGCCATGCGGGAGCGATTCACCGCCGTGCTCACCTGCGCAGAGCAACCGAACAGCCGAACCGCAAGTGCCGTACTCATCGGCAGCTTTGCCATCCTGCTGGCACTGTCGTATGCGGTGCTGCCGCAGCCGGCATTCGAGCCGCCGGCCGAGCCTGACAGCAGCTCGACCGTCTATTTTGACGACGAGAATGCCTATCTCAAGCAAAGTGCGGACGGACGATACTGGCTGTGCGTTGACGGCCACAAGCCGTATGCGCTGACAGAGGGTGACGTGCAATTTTATCTGGAGCACTCGGTTTTCAAATATATCCGCGAGACCGAGCAATAAAAGGCAGCTGCCGAAGGATAGCGGCAGCACAGAGAGTAAAAGCAAAATGTGGGACGAAAATAGAAGCAGCTGAGATGTGGGGTCTCAGCTGCTTTTTGTGCAGACAAAAGAAAAAGCCACTCAAAATGAGTGGCTTGGTGGTGGACATTAACGGGTTCGAACCGCTGACCTTCCGCACGTCAAGCGGTTATAGAAAATGCCGATTTTGTTAGAT
>OIXV01002270.1_pt1 | contig 15857 bp, 9 predicted proteins | sample 1587771 | NCBI WGS metagenome assembly OIXV01 (sample SAMEA3888893, study PRJEB22519) | human gut metagenome | biome: human gut; feature: human-associated habitat; material: faeces | place: Denmark | collected 2010
AGAGCACCTGACTCTTAATCAGGGTGTCCAGGGTTCGAACCCCTGAAGGCGCACTAAGAACACTGTTTTTGCGGACAAAGCGATTGCCGCGGGGACGGTGTTTTTTATGTTTTACGGGAAAGTGAAAAATAAAGGTGTCTGGGAAATAGAGAGAAATGAAGTATTTACGCCCCTGCGGAGAAAGTTCCACAAGGGCGTAAAAGTATTTTATGCTGCTGATAGCACTTGAAGAACACAGGGTCAAGCTGGTAAATATCTTCATGCAGAAGGGAAGACTGCTGCGCAAGATGCAGATAAACTCTCTTTATAATCAGTCATCACACTTTATACAAACCATCCTGATAACATTGAAATCCCTCCCTGTTGGAAAGAGTTGATGACATTGAATTTTTATAAGTCGGAAACATATAAGACATTGCAAGAAAAAGAAAAGGGTTTGTGAAAAGATTTTAACGCTTTTCGTATCAAAAGATGCACTATGGCTTCTGATTATGTTATACTCTATACTCAGTGTATTGTCGAAAGAAGAGGAATAAGTCAAATATCTGGGTTCCGGTCTGGTCAAAGGAGGTCGTGGTATCGAATGAAAAAAATACTAAAAAGAACAGGCAAAGTATTTTGCCTTTTCCTGCTGATCGTGGTGCTGGTAAATATACTTTCACCTCTTTTTTGCAGGAAACCGGACGAAACATATGTGGAAAGTCTGAGAAAGACAGAATTTACATCAGAGACAGCAGGCGTAGAAAGGATTTGCTGCATTGACGATAATGAAGAGGCACTTTTGTGGAGGCTTCGTATGATTGGCACTGCGAAGGAGAGCATTGTACTGTCTACCTTTGACTTACGCGCGGATGATAATGGCACTAAAATTCTTGCCGCATTGAATTGCGCTGCGGCAAGAGGTGTGAAGATTCAGTTATTGATCGATGGAATTTATCAGCAACTGTTTCTGGCTGGAAGCAGCGATTTCCAGGCTCTGGCATCATATGAGAATGTGGAAGTGGGAGTTTACAATCCGGTGACACCGGTCAATCTGTTTAAGGTGAATTATCGCATGCATGATAAATATCTGATCGTGGATGAGAAAATGTATCTGCTGGGCGGACGCAACAGCAATGATATCTTTCTGGGAAATCAGACAAAAGGCATTAATGAAGACAGAGATATCCTGGTGTATGATACATCAGAAGGACAGGGAGAGTCTCTGAACCAGCTTGAGGATTATTTCCATAAAATATGGAAGGAAAGCTGTGTGAGCATTAAAAAAGGCAAACAATCTTCCAGATATACGGATGCATACCGGCACATGGAAGAAATTTACATATCTCTGCTGAAAAGGTACAATGATATAGAAACCTACAGTGCATGGGAAAAGGATACGATAGAAGCAAACAAGATCACTCTGATCAATAATGGAATTGAGGCGGGACGAAAAACACCGCAGGTTCTCCAGACAATTCAGTATCTTACTGAAAATGCAGATCATGTAATAATACAGACTCCTTATGTGATCTGTAATGGTTACATGTATGATGTATTGCAGGGGATTTCAGATCATGCAAAGCTTCAGATCGTGCTGAATGCAGTGGAAAAAGGCTCTAATCCATGGGGCTGTACAGATTATCTTAATCAGAAAAAGAAAATTCTGGAAACAGGGGCAGATGTGTATGAACTGATGAATGATTATCCGGTTCATACAAAAGCTGTGCTGATAAATGACCGTCTGTCAGTAGTAGGTTCCTATAATCTGGATATGCGAAGTACTTATCTGGATACGGAACTGATGCTGGTAATTGACAGCGAAAAACTGAGTCAGCAGATTCACGAAACAGAATCAGATTATATGGAAAAAAGCAAAGAGGTACTTGCAAACGGTCAGGAAACCGAAGGCGCAAAGTACCAGGGGAAAGTGTTGAATCGGAAAAAGAAGTTATACTACGGTGTGCTCAGGATTATCATTCGTCCTCTTCGGCAGCTGCTTTAGAGTGTGTTTGGAAAATCATTCCCAAAATCTCCTGCAAATTGTGACGCACATCTTGCGTAAAGCATTTTTCAGACACGTTCTCGAAAATAATATCACAAGTATATGTCATATAAATGTTCAGTAGCTGAAAAAAAGCGTTGTCAATCAGACTACAGAAGATTAAAATAGACATAAAAGCAGCTGTTACAACTGTTGTTGATGTAAAGGAGGAAAAGCTTTTATGGACTTAAAGAAATTTATGCTGGAAGGTAATCCTGTATGCAGAAAGGAAGCTGTGATCGTGGGCGATCATTTCAGGATTACAATGCTGACAACTGCCCTGATCCGTTTTGAGTACAGCGAAGACGGAGGATTTGAGGACAGAGCAACACAGATGGTATGCAATCGTGATTTCCCGGTGCCGGAATTCAGGGTGAGCGATGGCGGTGAGGAATTACATATTTACACCAAAGACCTGGAAATCCACTATGACAGGCAGAAATTTTCTCCAAGCGGTCTGATGATACGTGTAGCGGGTGGAAAAGCCAGCGAGCGCGTGTGGCATTATGGTGATGAACCAAAAGATCTGCTGGGAACAGCCAGAACCCTGGATGAAGCAGACGGTGAGATTCCGCTGAGTCATGGAATTATGTCCAGAAACGGTTTTTCAGTGCTGGATGATTCCCACACAATGGCTATGGGCGAAGATGGAATGGTAGAGCCACGTCAGGGAAACAGAGCAGACTTTTATTTCTTTGGATATGGTCACAGATATGTGGAATGTCTGCAGGATTTTTACAGATTATGTGGAAAAACACCTCTGCTTCCAAGATATACGTTCGGAAACTGGTGGAGCAGATATCACAAATACACAGAGACAGAGTACAAAGAACTGGTAGAGCGTTTTGAGAAAGAAGAAGTGCCATTTTCTGTTGCAGTTGTAGATATGGACTGGCATCTGGTAGAGGATGTACCTCCTGTATATGGAAGCGGATGGACAGGATATACCTGGAATAAGAAGTTTTTCCCCAATCCGCCTGAATTTATGGACTGGCTGCACAAACATGGATATAAGATCACACTGAACGTACATCCGGCAGATGGAGTGCGTGCTTATGAAGAAGCCTATCCGAGAGTTGCAGAGAAGATGGGAATTGATCCTGCAAGTAAGGAACCGGTACTTTTTGATATGACAGATCCGAAATTCATTGAGACATATTTTGAGGAACTGCATCATCCGATGGAAGAAGAGGGAGTAGACTTCTGGTGGCTTGACTGGCAGCAGGGAACTGTAACCAAGGTTCCGGGACTGGATCCGCTCTGGATGCTGAACCACTATCACTATCTGGACAGCAAGTGGAAAGGAAAACGTGCGCTGACTTTCTCAAGATATGCAGGTCCAGGAAGCCACAGATACCCGGTTGGTTTTTCCGGTGATACGTTCATTACCTGGGAGAGTCTGAAATTCCAGCCATATTTCACAGCAAATGCCAGCAACATCGGTTTTGGATGGTGGAGTCATGATATCGGTGGACATATGTTTGGATACAGAGACGACGAGCTCACTGCAAGGTGGGTACAGCTTGGAGTCTTTTCACCAATGAATCGTCTGCACAGCACAGATAACCCGTTTAATGGAAAAGAACCGTGGAAATACAACCAGATTGTAGAAACAGTAATGAAGAATTTCCTGAAACTGCGTCATAAGCTAGTTCCGTATCTTTACACCATGAACCGTCGTGCAAGCAGAGCGGGACTGCCGCTGGTACAGCCGATGTATTATCTGGAGCCGGAGCGTGAGGAAACCTATGAAGTACCGAACAACTATTATTTCGGCACAGAGATGATGGTATCTCCAATCACAGATAAGCTGGATCCGGTAACAGGACTTGCAGGCGCAAAGACATGGATTCCGCAGGGAATCTGGTATGATTTCTTTAACGGAAGAGCATATAAGGGCGGCAGAAAAGTGGATCTCTGGAGAGATATTTATGAGATGCCGGTACTTGTGCGTGAAGGCAGCATCATTCCACTGAAGGACATGGAAGGATATGATAATTCCATTGAGAATCCTGAGAAACTGGAAGTACTTGTATATCCTGGAGAATCAGGAGAATTTGTACTCTGGGAAGACGGTGGGGACACACCGGAAGACCTGGATGAGAATTGGGTATCCACCAGAATGACGAAGACTGCAGATGAGAATGGAACAGTATTTATTGTAGAAGCTGCACAGGGAAATACAGCAGTGATCCCGCAGAAACGTTCCTGGAAGATCCGCTTCTGCAACATTCAGGACAAACCGCAGGAGGTTACTGTAAACGGACAGGTATATAAGGATGCAGAGTTCGCAGAGGATAAGAAGCTTCATGGAACAATAGTGATCCTCAAGGATGTGCCGGCAGATGCACAGGTGAAGGTTACTTTTGCGGCAGATGCAGCTGTTTATCAGAGAGACTATGCAGAAGAGGTCTATGAGATTCTGGAAAAAGCACAGATTACCTATGCACAGAAGACAGAGGTTTATAAAGTAGTGGAAGAGCTGGGCACAGAGGCAGTGCCAGTTCTGGTATCCATGAATTTGAATCCGTCATTGCTTGGGGTACTGATGGAGATTCTTACAATGGGAATTTAACCGAATCAAGCTAGTGTGCCAACAAGTTGATTTCTCGAACAATCTTGCGTCTAAATTTCTTATTTCCGCGTTGTCGTCGGTCGCCGTAGCCACCGCTACGCCTCCTTCCTCCGCCTTGAAATAAAAAAATTTATCCTGCAAGATTGTTTCAAGAATCAACTTGTCGGCACACTTGTCAGAATTCAGATTGATTTTTTATCATCAAAAACGCTCTTGTGATAGGGTATCAATCTGGCAGTGATTTGTCAAGTGCGGGATTTTGGCATGCATATGTCAAAATCCCACAGGATAACAGCGTATAAAAAGTAAATTACCCAAAATATTCATTAAGCTGTGCAATAAATTCCTCCGGCACTTTCCGTTCAAACGGAAAGCTTTCAATATTTCCCAGTCTGTCTGCAATATAGCCGAGCAGAACTGCACTTCTCTCCAGTGACCAGTCTGACAGCAGTGCAATGGTGTCGTGACGGGTATGCATGCCAAACCCATCTCTGTTCAGCGTCATTGCAGGGATTCCTTTCCATGCAAAAGTATTGGAATCACTTCCCCATATCTGGTTCTTCGTTGACATTCCGATACCGATTTCATGAGCCATATATGTGAGTATACTGCAGACAGACGCATCACCGGTGATCCCTGCCACAGTTCCGCCAACAAGCTGTCCGGCAAGATCTACATTCATGTTAAAACGATGTGCCGAAAGTTCATTTTCATGAATTTTGATATAATTCTGACTTCCCAGCAGACCTTTCTCTTCTGCTCCAAACCATATGAATTCCATTGTTCTGCGTGGTCTGTGTGCATGGAAATATCTGCACAGTTCCATAATGATCGCTGCTCCGGACATATTATCATACGCCCCCGGTCCCTCCGGAACAGAATCATAATGTGCAGTCAGAGTCAGGATTTCCTCTGCCTTATCTGTCCCCTCGATACGTGCCACTACATTACGGGATGTACATGTTACTGTCTCCTGCTCTACAGATAAACATACCTGAGATGCACCCTTCGTCACCAGTTCGATGGCATCTTTGTAATGAATGCTTACGCCAGGAATCCTGTTATCATAATTGACGGCTTCTCTTCCTGCTTCCTTTTTCTCTTCTCCCGGCAGATTCTTTGGCAGAGCGTATGCACGTGGAACCAGATCCACGCCTTCATCTAACGGAGAACCTGCAATACTGATGAATCCCACAGCACCGGCTTTCACCAGCTTCCGGTACATATCTTTTCTCACTGGATCATTTACCATAACAATCTTTCCGCTGACATGTGCAAGGCTGATATCATCACCGTTCTCTGCATACGCAAATGGTGCTTCCAGCCCGTCCTCTGCTGTGTTTCCGCATCTTCCATATCCGGTTACTGTGTATTCTTTTGTGTATGGCTCTGTTACTTTCAGCTTTGCTTTTTTTATCTGAAAGGTATCAAAAGAAAATTCTTCCAGATGACTCTCCACGCCAAAACTGTCCAGAGTTTTCTGAATCCTTTCTGCTGCTTTTTCTTCTCCTGCAGTTCCTGCCTCTCTGATATAATCAAAATCTGCCAAAAATTCCAATTGACGCTTTCCACTGATCTCATTTGTATTCATAATCGTAAAAACCCTTTCTCTTTTCTTGAATTGCTATAGAAAAGACCTTTTTCTTCTGATAATATGATGTCAGGGCCAAAAGGTATTTTAACCCTGATATCATAATACTTATCATAGCAAAAAGGTCTTCAATTTAATAAACTGTATTTTTATTTCAGACTGTCAAAATATTCATCCCATGGTTTCGGTTCGTTGTCTTCTTCCTCTTCTTTTGGTGATGAATCATTCTGCTCTTTTTTATCATCCATATCTGCCTGAACATTCTGCATTTCTGTGTTGTCCGTAACATTCTGTTCATCTTCGTTTTCATAAGAAACCGATTCTTCCGGCACACGCCAAAACTGCTGCGGATGCGTCTGATCTTCCTGTGGCTGTTCACTCTGTGAATAGCTGTCAAACATAGGATTCACATAGTCTCGTGCCACACGTTCTTCTTCCTCTTTCTGCACTTTAAGCTCCCCTGTCAGATCACGATAGAACATTACTTCTGTCATGGCCATATATGGAAATATCCACAAGAGTGCAATATAGAATGTAAAAACAGAAAGAAACATCAATGGGATAAAGCTTATCTTCAGCATCAGATATCTTCCGAAGTTTCCATGCATCATCTCCAGACTCTCTTTCATAGCCTCTGTACTTTTCAATTCCGGCTTATCTGCCAGAATATAATAAGTCATCTCCAGAGGAATGACCAGAATCTGATAAACAATCATTCCAACGATCATCAGAACAACACCTGTATACAGCCAGGTGATCAGCACCTCCACAGAAGCATCTTCACCCGGAAGATTCGCATTACTGTAAATCGTATAGGGCAGCATGGTAAGCAGATTCAGTACTGCCATAAAAAATCCGGCAACGATCACTCTGTCCGGGTGATGTCTGTAAAAATAAAACAGCTCATTCAATGAATATGCTTTCCCTCTGGCAATATTCAGATACATATAATTCATACCTGCCGCTACCACATTGATCAGCAGAGTCAGAATAAATGTAAATGCATACGACAACACAATATCAATTGTTTCCTCTCCCGGAAATAAAGCCGAGGATATCATGCTGCTGATCAGAGCCAGTGCCTGAACTGCAACAAATGCCAGGATCAGTATCCCATATTTTCCTGACATGGCCTGCTTCGCATAGTTTTTTAATTCACGTCTCGATGTCATGTAATTCTCCTAAATCAGTCTGCCAGACCAAAGGCATCATGTACTGCATTCATTGCGCGCACGCCGTCCTTTTCATTGATCAGAACTGTCACACGAATCTCGGATGTAGAGATCATGTTGATGTTTACGCCCTCATTATAGAGGCTCTCAAACATCTTTGCAGCTACTCCGGGATTACTCATCATTCCTGCACCTACGATGGAAAGCTTCGCAATATTTCTCTCAGAATGAAGCTCTGCAAATCCAAGTCTTGCCTGATTTGCATCCAGAACTGCAACTGCATCATCCAGATCATTTCCATCGACTGTGAAAGAAATATCCTTTCTGCCCGCACGTCCGATAGACTGCAGGATCACATCTACATTAATATTCTTCTTCGCAAGGGTATCAAATAATTTAAAAGCCACACCCGGCTCATCCTTTAATCCGATTACCGCAATTCTCACTGCATCTGTATCCAGCGCAACACCGCTGATCAACATTCTCTCCACTGTAACTTCCTCCTTTACCACAGTTCCTTCACTGTTGTTTAAACTTGAACGTACCACAAGCGGCACGCCATATTTCTTCGCCATCTCCACAGAACGGTTGTGAAGCACACCTGCCCCGAGAGTCGCAAGGTCAAGCATTTCATCGTAAGTGATCTCTTTGAGCTTTCTTGCTTTCGGAACCTTACGCGGATCTGCTGTGTAAACACCATCTACATCTGTATAGATTTCACAGGCATCTGCATGAAGAGCAGCCGCAAGAGCAACCGCTGTTGTGTCAGAACCGCCTCTTCCAAGAGTCGTATAATCATCATACTTGTCAACTCCCTGGAAGCCGGTAACTATTACAATCTTTTTGCTGTCCAGCTCTCTTCTGATACGCTCTGTATCAATTCTTTTTAAACGTGCATTTCCATGACTGCTTGTCGTATGCATGGAAACCTGAAAAGCATTCAGGGAAACCGCAGGAACTCCCAGTTTATCCATCGCCATTGCCATCAGTGCAACAGACATCTGTTCTCCGATGGTAAAGAGCATATCCATCTCTCTTTTCGGCGGTTTCTCATTGACATCCCTTGCCATAGTGATCAGTTCATCCGTATATTTCCCCATTGCGGACAGAACGACAACCACGTCATTTCCTTTTCTGTACTCTTCTATACAGCGGCTGGCAACATTAAAGATACGTTCTTTATTTGCAACCGATGTACCGCCAAATTTCTTGACAATCAACATTGTTTTACTTCCTCCATAATAAGTTTACAGGAAAGAGAAGATTCTCATATCTTCCCTTTCCTGTTCTGTTTACAGTAATCACTGTACAAATGTTTATCTGAAGTATTGTATCAGTGTCCACCTTATCAGGCACACTATATGATACACGAAATCTGTCAGTTTATCAATCTTTAACTCGAATCTTTGCAAGTACCTGATCTCCGATCTGAGCCAGTTTCTCTTCAAATGCTCCCTGTGTCATTTCATCAGTGATAAATGCACATTCCTGTGGAAGCTGTCCCAGGCTGATGATCTCAACATCACCAAATACCTTCTTCGCTTCTTCTGCTGCTTCTTTTTTGATTCTCACAAAAAATCTTCCTGTCACTTCATCCAGTGGTTTCAGTACTGCCGGAGTGCTGTTCCAGTTTGTCACAATGTTAACATGGAGATGTTTTGCGGCATCCACAATATCACCAACTACAGCACTTGCTGTAGGCAGTTTACCTGCACCGCTTCCATAGAACATGGCATCTCCAAGCATATTTCCATGTACAAATACTGCATTAAACACATCATTTACACTGTAAAGAGGGCTGTTCTGGCCGAGCATAAACGGTGCTACCATTGCATAACAGGTTCCGTCTGCCAGTCTGCGGCTGGTTCCAAGAAGTTTGATGGTTCTGCCAAGCTTCGCAGCATACTCCATATCTTCAGGTGTGATCTTTGTAATTCCCTCTGTATAAATATCTTCAAAATCAAAATATCTCTCATAAGCAAGAGAGGAAAGGATTGCAATCTTACGGCATGCATCGTATCCTTCCACGTCGGCGGTAGGATCTGCCTCTGCATAACCCTTCTGCTGTGCTTCCTTTAATACAGTGTCAAATTCACAGCCTTCTGTGCTCATCTTATAAAGCATGTAGTTGGTAGTTCCGTTCAGGATACCTGTTACTTCGTCAATCTCATCTCCTGTAAGGGAAGAATTGATGACACGAATGATCGGGATTCCGCCGCCACAGCTTGCTTCAAATAAGAAGTTAATGCTCTTTTCCTTTGCAATATCCATCAGCTCGCGGCCATGCTTTGCAACCAGAGCCTTATTGGAAGTGCAGACATTTTTTCCTGCCAGAAGTGCCTTCTTTACAAAAGTATAAGCAGGCTCCACACCGCCCATAACCTCTACTACAATATCTACTTCCGGATCACTGACGATCTGTTCATAATCATGGACCAGAACCTTCTCTACCGGCTGTCCCGGAAAATCACGAAGATCCAGAACATATTTTACATGAAGTTCCTGTCCGGCACGTCTGGAAATGCTCTCTTTATTTTCATTTAATACTTCAAATACACCGCTTCCAACTGTGCCATATCCTAAAATTGCTACATTGATCATTTTCTTTTACTCCCTGCCTAATATTTTCAGATAATGAATTCCTTCATTCTGTTCAATCGTCTCTACCATTGCTTCTGCATCCCCCTCGCCCGGAAGAATGTCCACACTCAGAGTAAGTGTGGCAATCCCATTGATAGGAATACTCTGATGAATGGTGAGAATGTTTCCATGAAACCGTGCAATCGTCTGCAGGACAACCGACAAAAGCCCAGGTTCATCATCCATCTGGATAATAAAGGTGATCGTCTTTCCCCTTGTCTCTTCATGAAATGGAAAAATATCATCTTTGTATTTGTAGAAAGAGCTTCTGCTGATTCCTGTGCGCTCTGCTGCATCCTGTACAGTGTCCACTTTGCCGGAGTCCAGAAGCTTCTTTGCCTCCACCACCTTCAGCAGGACTTCCGGAACTGCTCGTTCCCTCACTACAAAATATTTCTTTTTCTCTGTTACTGGTTTCTGCATATCAATTTACCTGTCCGTTCTTTAAAGACATTTGTTTTTACACACTGGATATATTATCACACCACACAAAAATACGCAAGAAATATATTCTGCTGAATCATTGTGTAAAATCATTATGCCTCAACACGAAAAAGGCTGTCCTGATTTCAGACAGCCTTTTTTATTCTTTTATTTCTTCAGTGCGATCCATTTCAGATATGCATTGATGAAAATATCAATTCCTCCGTCAAGTACTGCATCCACATTTCCGGTCTCCTCGTTTGTACGATGATCCTTTACCATGGTATATGGCTGCATAACATAAGAACGGATCTGATTTCCCCATCCGATATCTGTCACCTCACCGCGGATACCAGAGAGTTTTTCCTCTGCCTCCTGCTGCTTGAGAAGATACAGCTTGGCTTTCAGCATCTGCATGGCTTTATCTTTATTCATGTGCTGAGAACGTTCATTCTGACACTGTACCACGATTCCGGTAGGATAATGTGTGATACGGATGGCAGATGATGTCTTGTTGATATGCTGACCGCCGGCACCACTGCTTCGATAAGTATCAATACGGATCTCATCGTCATTGATCTCTACATCCAGATCCTTCTTGATATCCGGCATAACATCACAGGATACAAAAGATGTCTGTCGCTTACCTGCTGCATTGAAAGGAGAAATACGCACCAGACGGTGAACTCCCTTCTCTGATTTCAGATAACCGTAAGCATTTGTTCCGTTTACCTGGAAAGTAACAGATTTGATACCTGCCTCATCGCCGTCCAGATAATCCAGCACTTCCAGGGTAAATCCTTTCTTATCTGCCCAGCGGCTGTACATACGGTAAAGCATACCGCACCAGTCACAGGCCTCTGTTCCGCCTGCACCTGCATTCAGCTTAATGATAGCATTCTCACTGTCATATTCTCCGGAAAGAAGTGTCTTGATACGGATATTGTCAAAATCCTTCTGAAACTCATCCAGCATTTCCTGAATCTCAGGAATCAGTGCAGGATCGTTCTCCTCATATCCCATCTCGATCATGGTTTCCATATCTTCCATCTGTGTAACCAGATTCTGATAGGTCTCCATGTCATCTTTCATGTCTTTTAATTCTTTCATTTTCTTCTGGGAAACTTCTGCATCATCCCAGAAATCAGGCGCTTCCATTTCGCGCTCTAATTCTTCGACCTTCTGCTCTTTGTTAGCCAGGTCAAAGTGAATCCCTCACTTCCACTAATGGTTCTGTATAAGTCGCAAGAATGCTCTTGAACTGGTCTAATTCAACCACAGCTTCACCCACTTTCTTATTATAAATATTCTCTGTCGGACTCCCTGTGGATAACCGACTGAATTGCTATAGATTATAGCAGTCCTGATAAATAATTCGTTTAAAATAATAACATATCTTTAAGCAAATTACAAACAAAGAATTACCCACAGCGTGAAATGATCATTTATCATAACAATCATTTCACACTGTGGGTAATCATACTTTACACTGAATTACGCATAAAGTCTGTGTAATTTATGAGAAGAAGCTCTCTGCAACACTTATATCTGCAATATATCCCACTGTTCCTGTCATATAGATGGTTCCGTCCTCTTCCATATCGATCTGTATCATTCCGCCTGGCTGATTTACATTAATACGGGATTCTACCAGCCCCAGCTTATATGCTGCCGCTGCTGCCGCACAGCTTCCTGTTCCGGAAGCCTTTGTATATCCGGAGCCTCTTTCCCAGATTTCAATCTCCAGATTTCCCTTGTCGACCTGACGGCAGATCTGCAGGTTCATTCTCTCCGGAAATTCATCTGCATTTTCCACATAAGGTCCCAGATTCTTTACAGCTTCTGCACTTACATTGTCTGTAAAAATAATGCAGTGTGGATTACCAACTGTCAGGCAGGTAGCCTTGTATTCTTTTCCATGGAATACGAAATTCTCCTTAATTACTTCACGAACTTCACCGGAAACAGGGATATCGCTGGAGATAAAAGATGGTTTTCCTATGTTTACTTTAAATTCCGTTGCCCGGCTGTTCAGGCATTCCACATGAATCGTGCCTGACATAGTTTCAATGTCAAATTTTTTCTCAGTAATATATCCATTATCCATCAGATATTTGGCAAAAATACGCACGCCGTTTCCACTGATGGCAGATTCACTTCCGTCTGCGTTAAAAATACGCACGCCCAATTTCCCATCAATTTCTACCGGTCCATAGAGCACACCGTCAGCGCCAAGCCCAAATCCTCTCTGGCAGAGAAGTGCAATCTTCTTTCCCTGAAGCTGTACCTGATTTTTCTTCGGATCAAGAATCAGATAATCGTTTCCAAGTCCCTGATATTTACTCATAATAATTGTATTTGCCATAACCATATCTCTCCTTCTGATTTATAATCCCGGATACTTCCCACTTTTGTATCTGCATCGATAATCAATTGTCGGGCAATCTTTCCAACTCACTTCGCCACTTGTCTGAGTCCCCACCCACTGCTTATTGCTCTTCGCAACCTCCGCAGGGGACTTACTTGATTCGGTTAAATTTTGTGTCAGGTAATTTTCTCATATCACATCCTGACTTTATATTCATTATATTTTATTGTTTTTACCATGTATATAGAGTAAAATGCTTAAAATATTGCAAAAAATGCTCTGTAAGTGTTACAAAAAAGACCATTATATCAGTTCTCTGATATAACAGTCTTACAACAACATCACTCCTCTCTGTTCAGTTTTCTATTTCTTTACCCTATTTCGAAATAGTTACAAAGTTTTTACAATTGCTTTGTGTTTTTATGATACTATTATTCTTGAATAATGTCAATATTTTTGTAGCATATTTCTTTTTTTACCGTGAAAATCTGATTTTTTCCACAAAAGCAGCAGAAGAAAAAATCCCATCCACATCAGACACAATCCTTCCGGCAGTCCTGGAGTTGTATAATCCAACTCTATCCGATGTGATCCTTTAGAGATCTTGGACCCAAGAAACATTCTGTTGGCTTTATTTGTCTCCTGTTTTACTCCATCTACATAAAGTTTCCACCCTGGACTGTACGGGATTGTAAATACAAGTTCTCTTTCCTTTGAAAAATTAACTGTACAGCAGATATGGTCTCCATCTACAGTCAGATCCTCCGGTGCCTCTGTCCTCCGTTCTTCTGTTAATTCCGAAAGACCATCCATTTTCTGCGCAAAAATCCGGATGCTATCTGTTTTATATTTTCCCGGAGTCGCAAATACAAGTTTCACTTCATTCATTGGCTTCTCATTATATAAAAGATTCATTCCGTAATTGGTTCTTCCACTCCCGAAATTATCCTTTATTGATAATACCCGAAGCGACTGCGTATACATTTCTCCATCATGTGGATAAACAATCTTTACATCTGCATTTACATTGTCTTTTTTTTCAAATACAGTACGGAAAGTTTTATTCTTACCCTTATAGGAAAGCCCGTCAAAAGTCACATATGTCTCAGAATTTGTCTCTCCTTTAAAAGTCAGGACACAGCTTGCATCCTTTTTTTCTGCGCAGATCAGGCCATTTTTCCATGTCATGTCCTTCATATCATGAACACTATAGGGAATCTCTTTTACATGAAGACTCAAATTTGTCTTTTCCATTCCTTCTGCATCTTCCCTTTTCAGAACAACTCCCTGCATAAGGGCTTCCTGCCTCTGGACAGGATTCATTTTCATGTATGAAGATACCGGAATATAACTGTCATACGTATAAGCAAAAGGCAGCGAATCCGGATCCGTGTAAAGAATGCGATCCTTTTGTCCTGTTTCCTCACTTTTCTTTACCACTCCATAGGGCACAATTCCCTCTTTTGCAAGAAAATACTTTACCGAGAACAGTTTTGACAGCCAGGTTCTGCTGTTTAAGCTATAGAAAATCTGATCCATGGAACTGTTCATATATACTTCATTAAAGAATGTGCCAGTTCCCTCAGGTGCAATCGAAAATCTGAATTTTCCCGCATTTATTTCATTCAGCATAGAAGTGTTGCAGAGTGTATTTATATTACGCTGGTCTACACGGACCAGGGAACTGTTTGGTAATTCCTTAATCGTATCTTCTATTTCACTGTGGCATTTTCCATATGCCCGTCCCCTGTTAACATAAGCAGAAATGATTGTTTTATTTTTATGTCCACGTCCTGATCCATTATAATAAAACCAGATATTTGTTCCCACGCTCAGAACAATAAAAAATGTGAAAAATATTGCCTGTCTCTTTTTATTATTTGCCAGAAACCTATATCCTGTCAGAAATGCAGCAATCATGCATAACAGAAGAATTCCTGCTACTCCGTTATTTTTCCCTTTGAAATGAGGATAAAAAATCAAAAACGCAGAATACAGGGACACGATAGCAGCCAGAATTATCTTCTTTTTTGTTGTAAGCCCGAAAAATTCCTGAAACATCTTCACAAAAATATAAGAAAACAACATTGAACATGCCCATGTCCATCGATTTGTTGTATATGAAAATCCATTCATAATTCTGCCAGCCAAAGGAATACATACCATTGCAGTTACCAGTGCTGTTCCAAGTTTCAGGCTCAGATATTTTCCTTTCTGCATAAACAGAACTATGATTGCCAGTACACATACCCCTGCAACTCCAATGTAAGAAAACCTGGTCTTATTACTTGCTCCTGAAAAAGCAGCCAACAAAGTGACATAAAAACGCCTGCTGTACAGAATCGGCATATATCTCTGAACATTCATCCGTGAATTTCCCATCATTGTCTTAATAATCGGAAGCAACACCGGTGACGATATCATCAATGCGATCATTGTATAGATTCCGATTTTCCCTGCCATTCCTGCAAATTCTCTCAGAATAAACCTGCTATGCTTTGTAAAATAACGAAAGACCACATAGATTACCGTAAATACTGCCAGCATATAAAAAAAATAGAAATTACTCACTGCCGAAAGAACGATTGTCCATATATACAGATATGGCTTCTTCCTGTCATATATCCTGTCTATCCCCAACATGATCAGAGGAAGATAAATGACCGGGTTCATAAAATAGGGATGATCCAGTCCCGTCACGATCATCCACTGAGAATATACATAAATCAGACTTCCAAGAAAAACTGGCAGTTTTTTGTTCTTATTATAAAAACAATACATGGAGAATGTAATACCCGCCAGATAATATCTCAGAAAACACAGAAATGCATAAAGATATTCCGTGTATCTGGAAGGAACAAGCACAGCCAGCAGATTCAGCGGGTCTCCGATCACATAATAATGTAATGTTGTAAGAATATCTGCTCCGTTTCCTATATGCAGATTCCACTGTGGTATATTCAGTCTGTGCGCAAACACCAGATCTCTTATAATCTGTCTCAGATAATTTCCCCAATATTCAAGTGCAATGTAATGCTGTTGCATACCATCACCTTTATGAATAA
>OIXV01002283.1_pt1 | contig 15777 bp, 14 predicted proteins | sample 1587771 | NCBI WGS metagenome assembly OIXV01 (sample SAMEA3888893, study PRJEB22519) | human gut metagenome | biome: human gut; feature: human-associated habitat; material: faeces | place: Denmark | collected 2010
CCTCAGAAAGGAAATCATCATGAAAAAACTCTCCACCGCCATCCTGGCGAACCTTATAACCACGAACCGTAAAAAACTCTCCATGACACAGCAATCTCTTGCTGATGCAACCGGAATCAACCGTTCCCTAATCTCTCGTATGGAAAAAGAAGACTTTCTTCCTTCCATTCCTCAACTGGAACAGTTAGGAGAAGTCCTCGGTTTCGAACCCACTGACGTATTTACAAATGGAATACATGAGAAAAAAAGGAATGTACCATCACCTATGAACATTGCTGTGGCCGGAACCGGATATGTTGGTCTGTTAATCGCTACTCTATTGGCACAAAACAATCACGTCACAGCTGTAGATATTATCCCGGAAAAAGTTGATATGATTAACAAACGTCAGTCTCCCATCCAGGATGAATACATCGAAAAATATCTAACTACTAAAGAACTGGATCTAACTGCTACATTGGACGGTGAAGCCGCATACAAAAATGCTGATTATGTCGTTGTAGCAACTCCTACCAACTATGACAGCCAGAAGAATTATTTCGATACCTCCGCAGTAGAAGCAGCAATTGAACTTGTCCTGAAAGTTAATCCGGATGCAATCATTGTAATTAAATCCACCATTCCTGTCGGATACACCGCATCTGTTCGAGAAAAATATCACAGTTCCAATATCATCTTCAGCCCTGAATTTCTACGTGAATCCAAGGCACTGTACGACAATCTTTATCCAAGCCGTATCATTGTATCTACTGATCCGGAAGATTCACATCTGGTCGAAGCTGCCCACACTTTTGCAGCATTACTGCAGGATGGAGCGATCAAGGAAAACATCGATACACTGTTTATGGGATTCACCGAAGCAGAGGCTGTAAAATTATTTGCCAATACCTATCTGGCACTTCGCATATCATATTTTAATGAATTGGATACTTATGCGGAAATGAAAGGATTAAATACAAGAGATATTATCGATGGTGTGTGTCTTGATCGTAAGCGCATAGTTTTAGGGCGTACCCTATAAATGAAATCTGACACCCCGCGCTAGGATGCCAGACATGCGAGTATTTCACTACATTTTATTTACAAGTTTCCTGAGCCAATTTACTCCACGGGGCAAATTGTTCCAATTCCTCGTCTGACATTTCAGCACCAGGACGATGCTCCAGAAGGAAGCTCAGATATTTAAGTGGATCAAGTTCATTGGCTTTTGCCGTTTCTATCATAGAATAGATTTTCATACTGGCATCTGCCCCGGCTGGTGTATCACTGTTTATGATTCCTTATCTTGTCCATCACATGACCTCTTGATTGTCCAGCCATAGACCATTATACTGTCCTTATTAAGAGAAAAGGAAAGGCTCCGGAGCCCTTCCCGCAAAGATCGGCATCCGGAACCTTGGTAAACACCATGTATATTGTAACAGATTTTACAAGAAAAGGACAGCATATTTTTATCAGAGAGCAGTGAAAACATTTTATCCGGAAAAGAAAACTATCCCTTTTCCAGGTCATTCTTTATCTTTTGTATTCTTCCAAGGCTTCCATGTTTCAGAACCTTTCCTGCATCCGCGAGGACCTGCCTTCCCTTGACTTTCCGTCCGTTTCAAAACAGGCCCTTTCCAAAGCAAGGCAATTCATCAATCCCTCTCTTTTCAAGGAACTTTTTTATCTTTCAGTCGATCTGTTTTACAGTCAGCTTCCTTCCCGCAGACTCTGGCATGGTTACCATCTTTTTGCGGTTGATGGTTCCAAAATTGAGCTTCCAAACTCTTCTTCCAATTTTGAATTCTTCGGCGAAATGTTTGGCTATCCGGACCCTTCCAGGAGGTTTACCATGGGTCTCGCTTCCATCGTTTACGATGTTCTTGATGACTACATCGTCCACGCCTCTTTCCAACGCTATCTTACTTCTGAACGTGCTGCTGCCCTGGAACATTTGAAAAATCTGGAAGCTCTCAACATTTATAAGGACAGTATTGTCATCTTTGACCGGGGCTATTATTCTGAAAATTTTTTCCGCTACTGTGTGGATCATGGACATCTCTGTCTTATGCGCCTCAAAGAAGGGTACAATCTCGCAAAAAAATGTTCTGGCGACGTCCATACCTTTCTTCCAGGCAATTCCAAGGATGGTACCACTGACATTGATGTCCGTGTCATTGAAGTCACTCTTGATGACGGCACAAAAGAATATCTCGCTACCAACCTTTTCGATCCGCTCATCACACAGGCAATGTTTCAGGAACTTTATTTTTATCGCTGGCCGGTGGAAACCAAATATAAAGAGTTGAAAAGCCGCCTTTCCATGGAAGAATTCTCTGGTGCTACTACGGTTTCTGTTTTTCAGGAATTTTTCATCAATATGCTGCTTTCCAATCTGGCTTCCCTGATCAAAAATCAAGCAGATGAGGAACTCCTGGTTTCGTCCCGCAGTTCCAATAAATACAGGTATCAGGCCAACCGTGCTTTTGTGATCGGACGCATAAAACGTATCCTGCCCAAAATCCTATGCGGTATCCTGAAACTGCCTTCCATTGATCTGCTGTTTCAGGATTCTCTTCGCTGTCGCTCCCAGATCGTACCGGGACGATCATTCCACCGGAAGAAAAATAAGACAAAGGGAAGAACTCATTTCAATAACCAAAAAGCAGCTTTCTGACCATCGTTTTTTCTGGGGCTTGCCGCAGTCCTTATTAAAGTGCACTTATTTTTAGCTCAGCTACGGTTCCAGCCTGGTGCCGCCCAAGATTTTTCGAACATGCTTTTCCGATTTATGGATTGATTTTCTTAAGTTGACGCTAGGTTGACCACATTGGGGCAGACCCCAATGTCATAGACCCCAATGTCACAGAAACCTAAACAAGCCGGCGCACCAGCGCCGGCTCCCCCCATCAAATATAAACAAAGTGTGTATGTCTTCATTCCAACTTACACACTTTATTTTGCTCCTCTTTACCACAACATCATCTATGCACTTTCTAATTGTTGTTTTATTTTTCTCACTTCATTTTCAAGTGAATTTACGCGAATTAATAAAAGTTCTTTTTCGTTTTCAACTTTCAGAGCATTATCTAATTTTCGAGATAAATCCAAATGCCCTTCCGCAATAATTCTAATATTTCTATTAGTTTCATTCTCCAATGACAACTCCAAATTTCTAGTATGTAATTTAACCTCCTGTAGTTCTGCATATATAGATTCCAGTAATTCATGATCTGTCATATATCATCCTCCTCGCTTCTATTTTTCTCAATACTAACATAGGCATTTCTGAATTGCAAGAGTTGTATTTTTATATCTATGGAGCTGTTCATACATTCATTCCACCATTATGATCTCTACTCCACCGCAAGCCCTTCCTCCCGGATCACCTGCACCATCTCATCCACATACTTCGAGCACAACTCATCCCCCTGTGCCTCAACCATCACACGAATCACCGGCTCCGTACCGCTCTCACGCAGAAGGATTCTTCCATTCTCGCCCAAAGCAGCGCTGATCCGCTCCTTTTCCGCCTGCACACGCGCATTGCCGGTAACCGCAGCTTTGTCCTCAACCTTTACATTCTTCAAAAGCTGCGGGTACATCTGCATCCCCTTGCACAGCGTGCCGAGACTCTGCTTCTTCTCCAGGATCACCTCCATCAGCATCAATGCCGTAAGGATTCCATCTCCGGTCGTCGCATGCTTACTGAAAATGATATGTCCGGACTGCTCTCCGCCGAGCACATATCCGTTGGCAACCATCGCCTCATTGACATACTTATCGCCGACCGTGGTCACACATACCTCAATGCCCTCGCGCTTCATCGCTTTGAACAATCCCATGTTGGACATGATCGTGGCAACCACCGTATTATTCTGCAGACGGCCACATTCCTTCAGATACTTCCCACATACATACAGGATATAATCCCCGTGCACTTCCATACCGTTCTCATCCACGGCAATACACCGATCCGCATCTCCGTCAAACGCAAATCCGCAATCCAGATTCTTCTCCCGGACAAGTCTCTGCAGATTCCCGATATGTGTCGATCCACATCCCATATTGATGTTGGTACCATCCGGCTCATTGCCAACCACATATGTTTTGGCGCCAAGCGCATCAAACACACTCTTTGCAATATTAAACGTACTTCCGTTGGAGCAATCCAGCCCCACGCGCATACCATCGTAAAATCTGGTAGCCAGAGAAATCAGATAGCCGATGTAATGGTTCCGTCCGATCGCATAATCCCGGAAATCTTATGTCAATTTTCATGTAATATCTAATAGATGTCAATCACCTGTTTTTTAGCCAAATGTTATAATTTGTTTCTGTATTCTTTCCTTCATATGCGTTAAAAATTTGCTTCCAATCCTCTAAATTAAGGCTATATATCCATTCTTTCACCTTTTCACATTGCTTAATACTAACATCACCTTTTTTATTATACCACTCCTTAGCTAATATACGTGCAGCATATCTCGGTACCCCTAACATACACAATGCCACTGCAACCACACTATTAACACCAAAGTAAATAAATGCAGGAATCAATGGATATGTATCGTCATTGCTTTCCTGTGGATTAACAATCCCTTGTGCTTTGAAAATAGCCGCAATTCCCCATGGAAGATTATTTATAAGCTTTGAATATATGTATTTCCCACATATATTCATTTTTTCTTGAGCATCATAATCCGCATTGTTAATACACTTATCCGCTATTGCTCTTATGCTATACCCATGAACCCACATTTTAGTCAATAAGGCAACATTTTCAGCATTTAATGGAGCATTAGTATCAAACATTCCAAGATTAATTTCTGGAATACTGTTGACCATCTTAATAATTTCTGCCAATTGATTATCTCTACTACTAAACAATACACTACTTTCAGAAATAAACATATTCTTCTTACTAATTTCAACCATCAATTTTTTCATACTAATACTACTTATGCCCAGTCTTTGGAATGGGGAGCATATGAAATAAGCTTTTCCGATAATTTTATCTTTGCTGACATAGGTATGATCCCAATATCTGGCATCATAGGAATCATTCCGGTTGTCTCCAAGCACCAGATAACTGTCTTTGGGAACCTCAAACTCAAACGGTCCGGTTGCCTCTGTCCATGTCTCTTTCAGGTAATCCTCCTTCAAAGGAGTCTCAGAGTCATTGATATAGATTTTCGCATCCTCAATGGTAACCTTTTCTCCGGGCAGACCAATCACACGCTTGACGTATTTTTGCGTTTCGTCATCCGGGAACCGGAAAATCACGATATCTCCTCTCTTCGGTTCTGAAAACTGATACGCCAGCCGCAGCCCGAACAGGTCATCGCCCGGTTCAATGGTATGCTCCATCGATCCGGTCGGGACTGTTGCATTGATGATCACGTAATTCTTCAAAACCATCGCCAGCGCGAAGGCTGCCAGCAGAGTGACTACCCAGCTGAGCACTTCCCGCAGAGGCGAAGAAGCTTTCTCCTTTCCCTCGCCCTTTGGATCATTGTCCATCTTTATTTCTTCTGTTGACATTTCTTTTTTCTCTTCCATAATCACTCTACTCTCTTGGTGCAAACCACCAGTCAATAAAATCTTCCCTGCGGAAAACCAGTCCCACAAGTCCCAGATCCACACGTTCTTTCTGTGTCAGGGTCTGCGCAATAAATTCATTCACAGATACATCAAAATCGCCTTCCAGGCACCAGATACAGCTCACTGTCGGCACATTCTCCTGATTTTTCCAGTCATCTACGAACGAACCGCCGAAATCAACAATCTTATTCCAACGATGCTGCGTATTGATAACCCGCTGCTTGATATTCTCATAGATGACCTCCATCATCCGGTGAACTTTCGGGTGATACATCACAGGCTCAAGAATCCTTAAGAGTCGGTGCTTTGGATTGACACGTAGTTCCAGCGTTCCGTTTGCCGTATTCGTCACCATACAGAAAATCTCGTTATCCGGAAACGTTTCCGGCCGCAGATGATACTGATAACGATATGGTACCACACTTTTTATCATATGGAAATCTGCATCCATTTCTTCATATATAACACCCGGACATTCACTGCTTATCACATAGTGCATGCTACCCTGATAAGGCGCCAGAAGCTGGCAGAACAGATCCCGGTTCTTTTCGAATACAATCAGCTGGTATTCTGCCAGAAAACGCCGGAAATCCATAATATGGTTCTGCCTGTAATATGTAAACAGCCCCTTGCTGATAAATGCAATCCTTATGCTTTTTCCGGTATAACCCTGAATAATTGTTGCAACCGGAAGTTCAATCTCTCTCCCTTTTAAATAAACTTCCACTGTGACAGCTTTGCCAAGCAGCTGCATCTCTTCTTCATACTCTGTCAGAACCGGCTGCTGTCCGCTGGCAATATACTGGTTCAGCCCCAGCGGATTGGATGCAAAATGTTCTACAATCCGTCTGCCGATCAGCCTGCGCAGCTCCGTCAGATGTTCATCATGCGCCACATCATCCCTTGCCAGCCGCAATGTCAGGAATTTTTTCCGTAAATGCAGATGATACGTCATATGCCTGAGCCACTCCGGTTTTAACCCCAGATCTTTCTTTTCATCGGTCACAAGAAACCCCTGCTGATACAGGCAGGATGTCCCGATCAGTCCCTGATGTTTGGAATTATAAATCCAGATACACCCCTCCATCAGTTCATCCATGATACGAATCGATATGATTCCAAGAATATCCGCGAACGGATTGTCCATGATATGATTCTGTTCCCGCAGCGTCACGCTTTTTTCATCAAAGGAAATCTGAATGGGAAATGGCTGATACAGCATATAGTGCTGTACTGCGTGCACCAGCCTCTGAAGGGACAGATTCTTCGCATATTTCGGCCGTAACACCAGCGTAATTCTGGTTCCGGACTGTTCGCGGTTGGAATTGATATATTCCATTGTTTCCGCCCCTTCTATCCATTTTGCGGTAACCGGTTCTAACGTCTGGCGATCCGTAACATTCCACGCGGTATTTACCGATTTGTCCTTTCTCGACTCAATCAACAGTGCCCGTGCAACCATAAAACCGGAAAGCATACCGACTCCAAACTGCGCCACCGGTTCATAGTGAAGCTGCTGTGTAGAAAAATCCTCGCTCTGATAAAAACTCACGCCGATTTTGGCGACATACTGCTCAATATCCCTGGCATTGATTCCGATTCCGTTATCCTCAAACACCAGACGCTGCGTTTCGGAATTATACTGAATGGAAATTTGAGGAGAATACGGATTTCGCATGGAATTTAAGGCTCTTGCCTCCTCCATCTCCAGAAACTCTGTTCCCCAGCTCCATTCCAGCGCCGCCCTGGTATTGCATGCATCAATGGCATTTTGAAGAAACTCCCGGATATAGGCATCCGGATCTCCGTAAAACTGCGTACTTGCAAAGGTCGATATGATATTTTCCTGATCCATACCTACTTTGCACTGTTTCATAGCTGTTCCTCATTTAATAAAATTGCCTGAACCACAAACCGCTTATCTGCCTGTCTGCTCACACAGGTTGATAAAGTCAGCAGATGACTGTCCACCGAAAGCTGGATTTTGTCCTTTACCTCCGGCGAATTCTTGGATTTTTTCACAATGCTTTCAAGATAACTTACACGTCCCTCTTTCGTTGAAAAGTCATTGGTGTGCAGAATATGTGCATCGTCCGTCTTATATGCCGCAAAAATCTCATACACGAGCACCTTTTCCTTTGTATACACATATATATACGGAAAATTGTTAAAAAATGTCTGGTCTTCATAGTTGTGGAGAGAAGCAAACATTGTGTCATTGCGCATATTGTGCCCATACACGACAGTATCAAAATCCGTAAACTCTTTACTGTTTGCCTTCTCTGTATAAATACATCCAGGATATCCCCTGGTACCATTCATATTGTAATTCAGATAATAGGAATCATCACTCGGATGCTGTAACACCGGATAATCCACCCCGGTTCCCGGAATGTAGATCCATGCGTAAATATCCTGATTGACTCCCTTTAATTTTTTCCAGTTTAAATTTTTCTGTGGAATTTCTATTCCTTTTTGTTCCAGTTCGCTGTCTTCGGTCTGCACTTCCTGTGCCACATTCTCCGTCTCAGTCTGCGTATCTGACGGAATATTGATCTGATTATCATTCACCTGATTCTGCAGATCATTTACCTGGGCAGAAAGCTTTTCATATTCTTTCTGTGCATTCTTCTGAACCATCCAGCTTCTTCCAAATATTATGAGTACCACGATCAATACAACTGCCAGAACAATGGTCAGAATTTTATAGATATTGATCGTTCTGTCGTTCTTTCTTTCCTGTCTTTTCATAAAATAGTTTTCTTTCTTTAAAATTGAGGCAGGGCGGCAGATTCCATTCCACCGCCCTCACGTGATGCCATGCATCACCTATCCATAGACCTACATGCTAAATAAAATTGTATCCAGTGAGATTAATTCTTACGTGCTTTTCTTCCGCATACAACAATACCTGCTGCCGCAAATACTGCAACGAACGGAAGTGCCGGAAGCGCTGCCCCGGTTTTTGGAGATGTCTTATAGGAAACAGATCCGGAAGCTGATGTTCCTTTCTGACTTCCTGCTCCACTTTTGCCATTGACACGGGCAGAAGAACTCTTTGTGGAAGAATTCCGTACGGAATTCTTTCCATCGGTATAACCATCTGTATAACCGTCGTCATAATCATCCTCGAAACTGTCCTCTCCATCGTCATAAGACTGTGGATAGTTTACTGTCACATTCTGATTTACACTAACCGGATTATACTGATTATTGGTCTGTGAGTTGTTCTGGTTGTTGTTGTTTGTCTGGCTGCTGCTGTTGGAATTGTCATTTACATTGGAATTTGTATTTGATCCCTGGGAATTTTCATCCTTTGACGGATCTGTTGTAACGGTAGGATTCACATTTGAACTGTACCTTACAACTATAACCGGTGAAAATGAATACAATGTAACCGTGACTTTGCCATTGGAAACGCTGTCCGGCTTTACAGTCTGCCAGCTTCCGCTTTTTAATTTATGTAATACATAAACATTGTCTCCAGCCTTAATTCCACTTGCACAAATCGTTACTTTGATTCCTTTGGATGTATTCGTTGCAGACGGAACACTGATATCAGACATGGCCATGACGGTTGCACTTCCGTTCTGTGCACTTGCCACAGCATTTGCCTGACGGTTTCCCTCGCGGTAAACATCTTTGTCCACACCCTTGGAAGAAACCGTGATAAGCTCATTGTTTGCATTATAACCGCTGCTTTCAACGGTTGTTGCCTTATTCAGCTCATCGGTTCTTTGAACCAGTGCCGTATCACTTGTTGGTGATGGATCTGCAAACACGGTTGTGCCCATTGTAAATACCAGCATCATAGCTGTCACAACTCCTGTGAAAATTTTCTTTTTCATCGCAATCTACCTCCTTTCCACGTAATATAAACTGCATGTAACTCTATCTATATCAAGTGCGCGCGCACTGGATACCTTATTGTACGGGTGTATAAAACACCTTCATAATGAGTTCTTCCATGGCATCTTCATCGACATGGTACTCCTCATACCGTTTCCCGTCAATCGGCTTTCCCTCCACCGTTTTTCCGGGAACCGTATACATCTGGTCTTCTGAAAAACCGTAATTCATCAGCTGCTCAATCATACTTGTGAAATCCACACTGGTTACCAGATAATCGGAAACAGAATTGTAAATTTCTGTCACCTGATCCGGGTTTTCTGTGGATACTTTTTTTAATTTATCCATATAGGCAACAATATACTGTTCTTCGCGCTGCAGACGCTTTGTTGCACTGTCATATTCTTCGGTATCCCTTCCATGCAGGTAATAATAAGCCTGCGTCCCATTCAGGGTTACTTTTTGCCCTTTCTTCAAATTCACACCGGCTTTTGGAAACGAAATATCCTGCTGTACAGTCACTTCCACTCCTCCCACAGCATCATTCATCTGTGGGATTCCCCCCATATTCATCGCAAGATAACCGCTGATCGGAATATTTTGAAACAGGCCGGAAACCGCATCCACGGTTTTGCTGCAGCTGAGGCGCTTACCGTCCCCGAATGCATGCTGCAAACAGATCTGAGTTTTAAGCGGTCCCATATCAATACCTTCTTCATCACACAATTCGATATCTGCCATCGTGTTTCGATTGATGGAAATGACCTGCAGCTGCTCTGTTTTGTTGTTTACAACAAGAAGAAACAGTGCATCGGACTGCCCGCCTTGGGTATAATCGCTGCTTTGCTGTACCGGACCATCGATATCAACCCCCATCATGAGGTAGGTTTTGATATCTGTATTATACAGATACTCTTTTCCCTGATAAGCAACTACACCCTCCTGCCACTTTTCCTGACCGGAATCCTGTGTGGTATCTGTCTGCCCCGCAACCTGCTGCTCATAAGAATTTTCTGTATCATCTGCAATGTGGAAGCCGGCATTTTCCGCCTTCGTTTTGACCCCTGCCACAATCACAAGTGCAAGAATCACCACCATCATTCCGGACATAAAATACAATGCATTATGAAGTTTTGTCGATGGTTCATGCATTCTTCTCATGATGTTCTCCGTAATTTCCATAATAGCTGCCATAATAGCCGCCATAGTAGCCACCCTCATAGCCGCTCTTCTTCATCCGTACTTTGTTCAGTACCGCACCAAGTACCCTCACTCCGGAAGCTTCCATCTGCTTTTTGACCGTCTGGATCAGACGTCCGCTTGCCATGCCCTGGGCAATAACAAGAATCGCACCATCACAGTGTTTTGCGATCACTGCTGCGTCGATTGCAGCTCCGATCGGCGCACAATCCAGCAATACATAATCAAAATGTTCTTTTGCAAAATTAAGTAACTCGGTAAAATACTTTTTTTCCAGAATTTCTGTCGGGTTTGGTACTGACGGACCGGCAAAAATCATAAACAGGCCCGGAATCGTTGTACCGTAAAGTACGTCTTCGAGTTTTTTCTGTCCGGACAGAAAATGGGATAATCCGTAGATTTCTCTTCCATCCGAAGCCACTGCCCGTAATCGTCCCACGTATACGGATTTACGCATATCGGTATCGATCAGCAATACACGTTTGCCGGATTCCGAAAAAGAACGTGCCAGATCCATCGTCACGGTACTTTTCCCTTCGTTTGGCATGGCAGACGTCACAACGATGGTGCAGATATCATCTCCGCAGAACTGGATATTGGTTTTTAATGCCCGGAGTGATTCTTTCATCGTATAATTTTGTTTTTTCAGATTCTCAAATGTTACCGATTTCATTTCTTTTTCTTCCTTCTCTTACGCTTGCGCTCTTTTTCCCCATCGTATTCGGCTTCTTCCAAAGGAAGCGTACCAAGAACATTCAGCCCCAGCTTCCTTTGTACATCATCTGCATTCATAATCGTATCATTGAACAGATAAGCCACCACAATAACCGCAATCGCCAAAAACATGCCAAGTATTCCTCCGACCGCCGTATTTTTCATGATATTCGGGCTGACCGGTTCTCCGTCGGAATATCCCTTTTGAATGATATTCGGTGCATCCTGATCCATTTTCTGTTGGATAAAGGCCACACTGACACGCGCAATCTCATCCGCAATCTTTTTTGCCATGGATGGGTTTGCATCGCGCACCGTAATCTCGAGGATTCGCGAGTTGGAAGGATTATTCAGGGTAACTTTTTTCTTCAGGGAACTGTAGGTCTCGTCCAGTCCGAGATTCTCAATTACCTGCTCAAGCACGGGACGCCCCTCTACGATAACCATATAATCGTTTGTCAGACTTGTACCTGTCTGTATATCCGCAAGACTTGTAATCGACATGCTTTTGGACAATACATAAAACTGGGATGTTGACTCATATTGCGGCACCATTACAAACCTGCTGATACAATATGCGGTCACGGCTCCGATAATCAGTGCAAACAACACCCATTTCCAGAAAGAAAGGATCTCTAAAACGAGATCTTTCAGATCAATTTCAATTTCATCATCATTTTCAATTACAATACGTTCCTGTTGTAACTGCTGCTCCATATCAATGCTCCATTACTAACTATTTCATTTCTCCGGTCAGAATCTTTGCCGGATGATTCACCAAAAGCTGATCCGCATATTCCCTGCCAAATTTTTTTTCAATCAGCTCATAGCATTTTCCCATATGATTGGCACGGTTTTTTATTCCATGACTGTCCGATGCAATCGCATCCACACATTCTGCCTTCAGCATCTTTTTACAGTATTTCTTTGGACCCATACCCTCAAGTCCGAGTACCGCATCCGCATTCACCGTAATCCATGCCCCAAGATTGCGCAGCTCCTCTGCCAGCTGCAAATCTGCAAGTGCTCCATACCGTTCCACATGTGCAAATACCGGAATATATCCGTGCAGAACCAATTCCTGCGTCATCTGGTAAATATAGGCATATTCACTGTCGTGCGAATACTCACACAACACATACCGCGAGCCGGCCATTGTCCGGCATCTGCCACTGTCAAGTGCCTCGACAATATGACTGTTCACATGGTATTCGGTGCCCAGTGCAAGATAAATTCCAAGTTTCTGTGCATACGGCTCCAGAATACGGAAATGTTCTTCAATTTCTTCCTTCGGATAAGCAAACATGCCGTGCCGGTAATGCGGTGTCAGGATCATTGCAGAAATGCCCTGCTCTTTTGCTGCCTCAAGCATCGCCACAGATTCTTCTATTGTTTTTGCTCCGTCGTCTACTCCGTACAGAAGGTGACAGTGAATATCGATCATGGTTTTCCTTGCCTTTACTTTTTTATACCTTATTATACTATATCGACCATTTTCTTGCAATCTTTGAGCCGTTTTTCCCTCTTTTGACACAACTTTTTGTATTTCTCGGATTTCCACAATTGATTTCCCGGCAGACATAGCGTATAATGGTCATGAAAAGCGAATAACACTTGACAAACTTCGGTTTTCGGGGTACGCTTATATGAGTCCATATAAGGACGGTACAATATTTGACCATCAGGCTCAGGCGGTGAGAGTACCGCACGCATAAACAAGTAGGCTTTATTCTCTGAACTGTCAGTATTACAGCTCAGTATGTCATAGATTTCATTGATCTGTTTTTTACAGCAAGCGCGATTGTCCAGCGCAGGGATTTGTTTTCACAACATGACATGCTGCCTGTTGAAAACGCAGTACAGCAGATGCGGACTATTTGGATCAGGAATTCCTGCGGAGGGTTCCGGTATCCGTCGTGTGCTCACACCCCTGCCGGAGAGGTTAAACTCCGGAACTGCCTAGCAAGTCCGAATACAATTGAACAGAACAAACATATATTTATCTAAAAACCCTATGCATTATGCATAGGGTTTTTTGTTTCTTCTTTTCTGTTGTCCGTTACAAAGTAATGATTCCAAGTGCATTTAATACCGAACTGAATAAAATCAGCAGTACCAGTATCGGTGCAACATACTTGATCAATACAATATACAGTTTCTTACTCTTAAATTTCTGTGTGGAAGATTCCACTTCATCCGTAATCGCCTCTGGTTTCACAATAAAACCGACAAATACACAGGTCAGGAATGCCACAATCGGCATAAGGACACTGTTGGATATAAAATCGAAGAAATCCAGAATACTCATTCCGTGAATCGAAAAACCGCTCCAGATTCCAAATCCAAGAGAAGACGGAATTGCCATCAACACCGTATAAACGGTTACACAGACCGTAATAAATTTACGGCTCTTTTTTGTCTTATCCACGAAAATGGAAACCACTGTCTCCATCAGGGAAATGGACGATGTCAGTGCAGCAAACAATACCAGCACAAAAAATACCGTTCCGATCAGGTGTCCTCCCGCCATACTGTCAAACACTTTTGGCAGTGTAATAAACATTAGTGTCGGTCCTGCCTTCAACGATGCCTGATCTCCACCGGAAAACACAAACACGGCCGGTACAATCATCAGTCCTGCCAGAAATGCAATTCCGGTATCAAAGATTTCGATATTCCGCACACTGCTCTCTATATCCTCATTTTTCTTCATATAGGAGCCATATGTAATCATAATGCCCATCGCCAGCGACATGGAATAAAACAGCTGTCCCAGTGCCGCCAGGAAAGCATTCGCACTGATCTTGGAAAGATCCGGCTTTAAGTAGTAGACAATTCCTGCCCCTGCTCCCGGACGGGTCACAACAAATACCGCAATAATAACGGAAAGGACTACCAGAAGCGGCATCAGCACTTTGCTGATATTTTCAATTCCTTTATTTACGCCAAGCAGAATCACAACCGAAGTGGCAAGGATAAAAAATACCAGCCACATCACCGGTTCCCCAGTCCTTGCAATAAAATTTGAAAAATAATCATCTGCTGCCGCTGCATTTCCGCTTCCTGTAAGAAATGCCCATGCAAATTTGATGACCCATCCGCCGATCACACAGTAATACGGAAGAATGATAATCGGCACAATACTGGCAAGAATTCCAATGAAACCGCACTTTTCATGCAGCGTGCTGAATGCATACAGTGCACTTTTCCCGGTTTTTCTGCCTAGTGCAATTTCTGTGATCATAAGTGCAAATCCAAACGTAACCGCAAGGATCACATAGATCAGTAAAAAAGAACCTCCACCGTATTTTGCGGCAAGGTAAGGAAACCTCCACAGATTTCCAAGTCCGACAGCAGATCCCGCAGCGGCAAGAATAAAGCCCATTTTGCTGGAGAAACTGCTGCCATGTTTTTTGTGTTCGTTCATAACAGCCCCCTTAATCATAGTTTCAGGAGGCAGACCGTTTATAATTTAAACCGATATCCGACTCCCCAGATGGTCTCGATGTACTGCGGCTTGTTCGTATTCATCTCAATCTTCTCTCGAATCTTTTTGATGTGTACGGTAACCGTTGCAATATCACCGATAGATTCCATATCCCATATTTTACGGAACAATTCCTCTTTTGTAAATACATGATTTGGATTCTCTGCCAAAAAAGTCAGCAAATCAAACTCTTTTGTCGTAAACTGTTTCTCTTCTCCATTGACCCATACCCGGCGCGCCGTCTTGTCTATTTTAATGCCCCGGATCTCAATGATATCATTCTGTGGCATATTGCTGCCGATCAGTCGCTCATACCGTGCCAGATGTGCCTTCACACGAGCTACCAGTTCACTCGGGGAAAACGGTTTTGTCACATAATCGTCTGCCCCCAGTCCGAGCCCGCGAATCTTGTCAATATCATCCTTTTTTGCAGAAACCATAAGGATTGGTGTATTCTTTATCTCACGGATCTTTTTACAGATTTCAAATCCATCTACTCCCGGAAGCATGAGATCTAAGATAAACAGATCAAACTCCTCATGCAGGGCTCTTTCGAGTCCTTTGGTTCCGTCATTTTCAATTTCCACTTCAAAGCCACTCAGTTCCAGATAATCTTTCTCCAGATCTGCAATAGCCACTTCATCTTCAACGATCAGTATTCTGCTCATTTGCTGTTACCTCCTGATATTTGCGTATTACAAAGTACATGGTAGTGCCGGAATCTTCTTTGCTGGTTGCCCAGATTTTCCCTCCATGATCCTCTATGATCTTTTTTACAATGGAAAGTCCGATTCCGCTGCCACCGGTTGCCGAATTTCTGGAAGCATCCGTCCGGTAAAACCGGTCAAAAATATACGGCAGATCTTTCTGTGCAATTCCTCTTCCATTGTCTTCGATTTCCACCTGAATAAAGTCCCCCACATCCTTGATACGGATATTGA
>OIXV01002291.1_pt1 | contig 15725 bp, 16 predicted proteins | sample 1587771 | NCBI WGS metagenome assembly OIXV01 (sample SAMEA3888893, study PRJEB22519) | human gut metagenome | biome: human gut; feature: human-associated habitat; material: faeces | place: Denmark | collected 2010
TGAAATTATATTTGTTAAACGTTCATCTGACTCTAAATATGATCCAGATCTCGGTGAGTGGGTTGAAGGAAAACCAGAAAGAACAAGAACAGAGGCAAACGTGACAGATATTGGCACTGATAGAAGTGTGACTATTTTTGGTAGTGTGGAAGAAGGGGCGAAGGTCATTAGGACGCAGCCTCTTTTTTCTATCCCTACATTTGACTATATCGAGATTGAAGGAAAGACTTGGCAACAAAAAACAGCTAGAAATCCAGCATATAGAAATAGTTTAATTGTGCAAGAGGTGGTTCTTGATGAAGGCACAACTTGAATATAAAGGAATCGATCAGCTGATGCGACATCTGAAAAAAGCAGCAACGCTTAATGACGTTCAAAAAGTCGTGAAAAGTAATACTGCTGAAATGACTGAACGAATGCAAAAAGGTGCGCCAGTGGATACAGGTTACTTACGAAGATCAATAAACATGAATCTTTTAGAAGCTGGTTTAACTGGTATTGTAGGACCGACAGCAGATTATGCACCTTATGTAGAATATGGCACTCGATTTATGTCGGCACAGCCTTATGTTAGACCAGCGTTTAATTACCAAAAAGTCAAATTTATGGCTGAAATGAAAGCCTTGGTGAAATGATGATTAAGACAAGAGATCAGTCGATTTTTGATGAACTTTTTAAAATATCCCAAGATAAACTCGGATATAAAACATACGATTACAAAACTTTAGAGGATGTTGGTTATCCTTTTGTGGAATTTGAGAACACTCAGACCATCCATGAAGTAAATAAAACTGACATTAAAGGGTCTGTGATTGTGGTTTTATCCGTTTGGGGATTACAGAAGAAACGAAAGCAGGTGTCAGATATGGCATCTGCTCTTTTTAATGAAGCTAGATTGATAGAAGCCACAGAAGGCTATTATTGGGCTTTAAATTATCAAGCAAGTGGAATTCAAGTGATGGATGATACAACAACGAATACACCGCTAAAACGGGCGGTTGTCACACTTGAATTTAGAATTAGATAGGAGGAAGAACATGGAAGCATTAAAAGGTATTGATGTCATTTTGCTTTATCGCTTATTGAAAAAAGAAACTCAGGAAGCTGCTTGGAAAATGGCATTTCAAACAGAACACGAAAATGGTTTATCAAGAGATTCAGACTCTACAGTGACAAAAGACGGAAACGTTCAAAGTTTAAGCCCAGTTGAATATGATTTTTCGGCTACTTCAATAGTTGCTAAAGGAGATTCCCATGTAGATGAAATGAAACAAGCCTTATTAAATGGCGATATCATTGAAATTTGGGAAATCAACAAAGCAGAACAGGGAACAGATGATAATGCAAATAAGTACAAAGCTACTTATTACCAAGCATATGTGTCTGAATTTACTCCATCGGCTGCTGCTGAGGATAACGTTGAATTAAATTTATCTTTTGCAGTAAATGGTGTTGGCCAAGATGGTTATGCAACCTTGACAGAAGATCAAGCCGATGTTGTTCAATATGCATTCAAAGATACCGTGAAAGCAACTTCGACAGGAGCATAAGAGGGCTTAGATGCTCTCTTTTTTATTTTAGGAGGATGAAAAACATTGAAATTAAAAATTAAAGGTAAAGAATATTCGTTTAAATTTGGCACTAAATTTGTACGTGAATTAGACAAAGTGATGCCTTTCATCGATGGAAATATGGAATTCGGAATGGGACTCTCAGCAAAAGTCTTACCGGAATTACGTTCTTATAATGTCAACACGTTGTCACGAGTCTTAGAAATAGCAAATAGAACAGAAGAAGAAACTATTACGTTGGATGAAATGGATGATTACATCGATGAAGTTAAAGACATCGAAAAATTATTTGATGAAGTCCTAAAAGAATTGGCGGAGTCGAACGCGGGAAAGTTAGCGGTCCGAAACCTGAATCAGAAATTGAAAGAAGCGGAAAAACAACAAGTGGAATAGATTCTGCACTGGCATACGAACAAATTCTTATCAATTCTTTTCGATATTTGGGAATGACCAATATCTCAGATATCGAAAGAATGACGTTATATGAATACAACATTCGTATGACTGCAGCCCAGTTATCTTGGCTTGACAAAGAAAAGTTGATTCACGAATTAGCGTGGGCAAATCAGCAAGTCCAAGCGGAGAAAAAAGTAGGCAAAAAGACAGTTCCTGTATATCGATCCTTTGAAGAATTCTTCAATTATCAAAAAATCGAAGATTCAATCATGGGAGTTTCCGAACTTTCAAAACAAGATAAAAAATTCCAAAGCTTACTAACTAAAGCTAACTCTTGAGGAAAGGAGGAGAATCATGGAACAATTTTCTGTTGAAGCCTTATTAAAAGCCACAGATAGTGGATTTGTAAAGACTTTTAAAGATGCACAAGATGCTGTTAAAACTTTTGAAAAGAATTCAAATAGTATGACAACCGCTGTTGGTAAAGTGATGCAAGGTACTGGTGCCGCAATGACAAAGTATATTACCACACCTCTTATAGGAGTAGGCGTAGCAGCTGCTAAAGTTGGTGGTGACTTTGAAGCACAAATGAGTCGTGTAAAAGCTATATCGGGAGCAACTGGCGACACATTCGAACAGATGAAACAGCAAGCGATTGATCTAGGAGCAAAAACTGCTTTTAGCGCAAAAGAATCGGCTGCCGGCATGGAAAATCTTGCTTCTGCTGGATTTAGCGCACAAGAAATCATGAAAGCAATGCCGGGTCTTTTAGACTTAGCAGCTGTATCTGGAGGGGATGTGGCTCTAGCTTCTGAAAATACTGCTACTGCTTTGAGAGGATTTGGTTTAGAAGCAAGTGAAGCAGGACATGTCGCTGATGTATTTGCTCGTGCTGCTGCGGATACCAATGCTGAAGTTGGAGACATGGGAGAGGCATTGAAGTATGTTGCTCCTGTAGCCAATTCAATGGGTATTTCTTTGGAAGAAACTGCAGCAGCTATTGGTATTATGAGTGACGCAGGCATTAAGGGTTCTCAAGCAGGTACAACGTTGCGAGGAGCATTGTCTAGGTTAGCAAGTCCAACAAAGGCTATGCAAGATACAATGGATAATTTAGGTGTTTCGTTTTATGATGCTGACGGTAAAATGAAACCTTTAAAAACTCAAGTAGAATTACTTAAAAAAGCTTTTGAAGGCCTGACGCCTGAACAACAACAAAATGCTTTAGTAACACTATATGGGCAAGAATCATTATCAGGGATGATGGCTTTGATTGATAAAGGACCTGATTCATTGGGCAAATTAACAAAATCTCTGAAAGATTCTGATGGTGCAGCTGATGATATGGCTCGGACCATGCAAGATAATATGAATTCTTCCATCGAGCAAATGTTTGGAGCTTTTGAGTCAGCAGCTATTGTAATTCAAAAGATTCTAGCACCATCCATCAGAAAAGTAGCAGATGCCATTTCTGGCTTAGTAGAGAAATTTGTGAGTGCTCCAGAATCAACTCAAAAATTAGTGGTTGCCATAGGAGCAATTGTCGCTGCTATAGGACCGTTAATTTTTATGATTGGTTCAGTAATTATATGGATCAATAGGGTAAAAGTAGCTTTTAAAGCTTTAAGTGAAAGTTCAAAATTGTTTAGTGGATTAAGTAAAGCAATGGGTCTTCTTACAAATCCGGTTTTTCTGGTTATAGCTGCGGTAGCACTACTTGTTGTAGGTTTCATCTATCTTTGGAATACGAGTGAAGATTTTAGAAACTTTTGGATTGGCTTATGGGAGGGAATCAAGTCTGCTGTAAGCTCGGCAGTAGAATGGATTCAGAATGCATGGAAATCTACAGGAGAATGGTTTAACAATTTATGGAAGTCCATTAAAGAAGGCGCAGACAATGTTTGGACTACAATTCAAGAAGCCCCTGGGAAAGCGGCAGATTGGATCAAGAATAAATGGACTGAAACAAAAGAGTTCTTTTCGAGTATATGGGATGGCATCAAAGAAGCTGCCAGTTCCGCTTGGGAAGGAATTGTAAACATTCTAGCACCGTATGTTATTGCCATAAAAAATGTTTTTCAGCCAATGATTGATTTCTTTACGAACCTATGGACTCAAATTGGATCAATCGCAGGCTCTGCATGGGAAATTATAAAAACTGCTGTAATGGGTCCAATTCTACTTTTGATTGATTTGATAACAGGCAATTTTAATCAGTTAAAAGAAGATGCTTCGATGCTGTGGACTACATTAACTACAAATATCCAAAACATTATCACAACGTTTGTAGATATAGTTGTTGGTTATTACACAGCCTTAAAGGATACTGTGATAAATATCTGGAATGTGTTGACTTCTACCATCAAAGATGTGTGGAATTCTTTTACTACATGGATCAAAGAGACAACTAACAATATTGTAAATAGTATTAAACAGGGATGGAATAACCTAAAACAAGGGACAATCGATCTGTTTAATAATATGATTCAAGGAGCGAAAGATTTATGGAATTCTTTCAAAGCTTGGTTTATTAATCTAGTTATTGGAACTAAGGATAACATCATTCAGGGATGGGAAAACCTAAAACAAGGTACTATAGATACTTTCAACAATTTAGTAAATGGTGCTCAAGAGGCATGGGATAATTTAGTAAATGCTGTTAGTGATACTGTTGATAGAGTAACTGGCTGGTTTGATAACTTGAAAAATATCGATTTACTAGCAGCCGGAAAAGCCATCATGGATAGTTTTCTAGAAGGGTTACAAAATGCATGGAAATCTGTGCAAGATTTTGTTGGAGGTATTGGTGATTGGATTCGTGAACACAAAGGACCTATCCAATACGATAGAAAGCTATTGATTCCAGCTGGTCAGGCTATTATGAACGGTCTGAATAAAGGTCTGACAGGAGGATTCAATGACGTACAGAATACTGTTGGAAGTATGGCAGACTTTATCGCGGAACTTTTCAATGCAAATTCTGATGTAGATATAGCTGCAAATTTGAAAAATGCAAATAAAAACATTGGTGCACAAGTTGAACATAAAATAAATATGGGTGGCTCTACTAAACCAGCTGTATTTAAAATCAATCTTGGAAGACAATCGTTTAGATTGTTTATGGACGATATTTCACAAGCTATGGGCGAAGGTGCAGACATTAATCTAGAATTTTAGGAGGGAATATTTTGGATCAGCGAGAAAATAAAATGTACTCATTCAAAGATACAACTATTAATCTCAATAGTTCTAAACGATTCCTTCCAACGTCTGCCATGATGTACGATGGAATGTATTTAGAAGATTTGATTGAGGGGTATCAAACACTTACGGTTGAAGGTAGAGAAATGCTTTCTGTAGAAGTTGAACAGCAAGAGATACAAATTGGTTCAATCATTACAAATCAGAAAATACCTTCAAGAACACTAAAAATAACATATAAACTGGAAGATAGAGATCCAGAAAAACTACAGTTTAAATTCAAAGAACTGTTGAATTATTTATACCGGAATGAAGACGTGGAAATTAGGTTTCATGATGAATTAGATTATTATTACTATGGTCGCTATACATCAACTGATACTGTCCCAGGAGACTCCAACTCGATTATTTCGAGTTTTAATGTATTCTGTGCGGATCCACTAAAGTATACGAAAGAATGTGTTAGTGATGGCTATATTGGAAATCCGATACAGTTTCCTATAACACCAAGAAAAATTGAAGTTACTTTATCCATGAATAATTCAATCAAAATTACAAACGGAGAACAAAATATCACGATAACTGATGCGGCAATAAAAACAGGAGACGTGTTGGTTTTTGATTTTTCCGATGAGCAGGTAACTGTAAACGGAGAAGATTGTACTTCTATGATTGATTTAGAAAGTGATTTTGAGAACTTTTATCTTAAGCAAGGTCAGAAGATAACTAGCAATAATGGGAAGCTTAAAATATTCTATAGGGGGGCGACAATTTGAGTGAGACAGTTTATTTCTTTGATCACTTGCAAAAACTTATTAAAAGGAAAAATACAAGAAGTTTGATTGAAGTCTCCCAAGAAAAAGAAATTAGTTCTGATAAGAGCGATCTAATGAAAGATACTCTATACGTTACGACAAAATATGATAAAGAAATAGAGGATGCAAGATATATGGCGATTCGTGAAAACGAGTCGTCTTTTTCGTTGTATCGAATTACTAAAGTTAGCGACCCATCTGAAACATTAGAGTTTACAGGGTTAGGATTTGCAACAAATGAATTAGATGCTTACATCATCAAAGATATTAGACCGAGTGGGCAGCCCTTAAAAAATGTCCTTGATCGATTGATTGAATTTACTGAAGGAAATTGGCGCGTTGGTCACGTAGAAGCAATGTTACCAGCAGTAACTGCAACTTTTTACTATGTCTCTGTAAAAGAAGCGTTGAAAGAATTGCAAACCTTAGGTATGGAATTTGTCTTTAGGTGTTCTTTGAATTCTGATGGAATAAAGGATAAATGGATCGAAGTATATGAACAAATTGGTGAAGAATCGAATACACGTTTTGTATATGGTAGTAAAGCATTAACAGTTGTAAGAGAGATAGATCGAAGCTCAATCTCAACTTCAATGATAGGTCGCGGGCGAGGCGAAGAGGTCGGCGACGGATACGGTAGAAGAATTGAATTCACTGATGTTGAATGGAAAAAGTCGAATGGTGATCCTTTAGATAAGCCTAAAGGCCAAAATTGGCTTGAAGATCCGGAAGCAACTCAAAAGTATGGGATACCACAAAAAGATGGATCAATGAGAAAACGAGAAACCGTAGTAGTGTTTGATGATATAGATGATCCAACAGAATTACTTAAAAATACTTATTCAACCTTAATCGATTCTGCTAGACCGTTAGTACAATTCAAAGCTGAAGTCACTGGAGGAGATGTGATAGGAAATACAGTGACTATTCACAGATACGATAAAGGTTATCACTATAAAACTCGTATTTATAAAACTACATTCAATCGGCTTACCGGTCAAACGAATATCGAATTAGGGGATAATTTAACACAAGATGTTAGAAAACGAACGGCTTCTATTGTCAATAATATTAATAGTTTAGAATCTAGCAAAATGACATTTTACGAATCGACAGAGATTGGAAAATATCAAGATGACATTATGCGAGGCGCAGGAGATAATGGCGGTTCTGTTTACCAAGTAAACGGAATAGAAGCAGGCGTTAGCAATTCGCGAGAAGTATATGAAACCGTGTATATGGACGGACCAGATATTCCTAATTCTCAACATTTTATGATTGAAAATAGTTTAGGCATCTCTTTTAAAAGCTGCACAAAAGGTCAGTGGCAAAATGTCAAGGATGTTCACGATGGGCCTTCCGATACGGCATGGACGCTTGACGGAGTTTTCAATGCTAAATTCATCCGCACAGGTGTGATCCGCTCCAATATTTTCGAGACATCGTTCAATAATTACGGAGAACAGCTGAAGCTAGTTGGCGGAGCATTAAGAGTATTAGATGGCGAAAAAAAAATCATGGAACTCACAAAAAAGGGGATGGAGTTCTGGAATACTATGGAATCAATTGGGACTATTGGTACTACTGATTCTGCCGGCAATCCATTTCCGGGCGCATCAACGCCGACACCGCTTGAAGAAAACTCTATTGTCATCCGAACGAATGGTGATGGGAAATTTATTTTAATTTCACCAACAACCGGAAAAGGTTTCGTGATGTTGGGCAACGGAAAGACGATTCATTTTGGCGATTTAGATGTACAAGGGAAACTCACAGGTGTGTCTGGATCTATCGCTGGCCGTCTAGATGTCGAAGAATTATATGTGAACGGCGTTAAAATCGATACAAACGGTGGTAACAACACCGGAGGAAACGATAACGGTTGGAATGGACAATATCCGCCAGAAGTAACTACTGACAGGGATAAACGTTATTGGCAGATTTGGGCAATGGCAATAGGTGCTGGCTTTACTAAACAAGCTGCTGCAGCCTTACTTGGCAATGCACAAGGAGAATCAGATGCTAATCCAACCGCTGATGAGGGCAATGGCGCACCAGGGTTCGGTTATGGTGTATGGCAATGGACCGATTCTTCTGGCGCAACTAGCGGACGTGTCTACATGATCAATTTAATGACAAAGGCTGGCATCAGTGATGATCCAGACACAATCACGGCACAGTTCAAATTGTTGATGTGGCATGCACCGAATGGTCAATGGATCGCAACTAGCGCTTATCCTTACACATGGACACAATTCATGAATCTGACCGATATCAACACCGCAGCGCAAGCATTCGTGGCTAACTTTGAACGTCCACGTGATCCACATCCAGAACGGACGACATGGGCACAAGAATGGTATGACAAATTCAAAGATTTGGAAATTCCTGCATCAAAAGGGTATATAAAACCAATTGCGGATCCGATCACGGTGACAAGTGAATTTGGCTGGCGCACTTCTCCAATTACAGGCGCACAAGAATTTCATAACGGTATTGACCTTGTAAATGGAAATCCTAATACACCTATTTTTGCTTCAGCGGATGGCGAAGTGATTGTTGCAGGTGATGCGAACTATTATGACTGGTATGGAAACTGGACAGTGATTCAACACGCAGATGGAATGTATACAGGATACGCGCATCAAAGCCGAGTAGACGTCTCAAAAGGTCAGAAGGTAACTGCTGGTCAGCAAATTGGTTTGATGGGTACTACTGGTCCATCCACGGGGGAACATTTACATTTTCAATTTATGGATGAGTTTTATCCATCTTCTTCAGGTCATTTCCACAATGCAAGAGACTACATCGATTTCTAAAGGAGGGATAGTCATGGCAGAAACGCAGCATAAAATGGTCCTATCCACCACCGAACCAAACAACGGAATAAATTTGGTTCGAATTCGGCAAGGGGATGTTTTAACGCAAAAGTTCGTTGTTGAAGTGGTGGAACATGGCAAACTAAAAACATTCGAGGGCCTAGTGCCGTTTTTTATTAATACAACAAAATTTGGCGAAAACCAACCTGTTGAACAAAAAGTACAAGAATACAGTCCAGCGCAAGCAAGGCTTGTTTACACCTTAAGTGAGCCTGACTGGCAATGGGGTGGTGAAAACACCGCACATTTCAGTTTCCGATCACTTAATGGTGATGGAACTTGGAGTGAACAATTTAGCACACAGGATTTTACCTATCGAGTCATTTCTGGAATATCTAGAAGCCAGTTACGTGACTCTGGCTATGTGTGGACCTTTGAGGATTTGCTAAGAAAATTCAAAGATTACATGGATCAGGGCAAAAATGACTGGGAGCAGTGGTTAGAAGATAATCGTGAAATACTGGAAAATATCGATCCAGGTGGTACGATCATTAACATTCTGAATGAAGCTAAAGGCGACTACGAATCATTAGCTGATCGTTTAAACCAAAAATACCAAGTGCCAGTCGGCAGCTCACAAATTAGAGAAACAACACGCTTTTTTGATTACGACACGATGAAATACGTTGACCTAGTGCCGCGCAATTTGAATACGGTTGTCAACAGTGTTAATAACAGCAAATTTAACTTTTCTTTCATTACAGACATTCACGTAGATAATCACAACTTGCGTATAGATGGCGTCGGTTACAAAGATGCTTCTTATTTAAGACATTGGCGCGCAATCCCTCAATTTCAAAAATTAGGGAACAAAACAGATGTGATGATTTACGGCGGAGACAATATCGACGGCGGACTTGGTTCACTCGGCAGCGATATAGGCATTATTGATGAATGGAGTGCGCGACATTCCATGTTAGGCACGCTCAAACGCTTCACTAACGCAGCGGTAGCAGGACAAGAAAAACCGGTTATTATCTGCAAAGGGAATCACGACGCTTGTTTCGACCCCGCGTGGCGCAAGCGAAAGGGAATGTTATGCAACGCTGACTTCGAAGAGTATTGGAACGGTTTGTACGGTGGCGTGTTGTTCCCAGATAAAAACGCAGCAATTTACCGTTTCGATACTTGTGATTTTTATGAAGGCGGCACAGGTGACAAGTACACGGACGGTTACAGCGATACAGCGCCGGGAGCTTTCAGTGCCAAACAAATTAACGCTTTCGGAGAATGGTTAGTGAACGTTCCGAGAAACTATCATGTGGCGTTAGTAGGACATACGCCTTTAGGTCTCAGCAAGTTTCCCGTTCGCAATGAAAACATGATTAGCACGTTGATAGAAGGGTTTAAATCTGGTAGTCCGGTAACTATCGATTGGTCTAAATTAGGACAACCGAATGACGGTTCGTTCGGCGGATTAAAGACCTTCGCAATGAATACAAAAGGCGCCGGCGTTGTAGTAGGTTATTTCTGCGGGCATTGGCACGAACAAGTCGAAGGGGCGTTTGGAACAGTAAAAATGATTCTTTGCGACGTCGGCTTCTCTCATACAGCTAGCCAAGTTGATACACCGGATGAATTAGCGTTTTATAAAATAGAAGTTGACACAGCAACAAGAAAAGTGACAAGCAAAGGCGTAGGGCGCGCGAGAGACTTCACTTATAACTATTAAGGCGGTGAACAATTAAATGTTAGATTTTCAAAGCAAACCAAATATTTTTGAAGAAATGAGTTATGAAGAGGCTGTGAAATGGTTATTGCGTCAAGCGGCTATCCATTACGACGGCTCGGATCACGACGCGCACGTCCTAGCTACTGAAAGCAACGCGGGCTTTGCTACACCAGAAACAGTTATGCAAGCGCGTGGGCGTTGGTTACGCGATTATAAGCTACCACAAAAATATCCGAACATTTTAGACATCCCGCCCGGCAAATACGCAACCAAAGCCGGATGGGGCGCAGACAACCCTGACGGGATTGAAGATGACAGTTTTGTTGAAATGATGGTATTCGCGGATCACGATTCGAGAAAATTAATCGTCGCTTTTGCTCGTTATAGCGGCGAAATTTACATCAAAATGACACATAACAGCGAACCGGTAGAGGGTTATAACTCGTTAGGCTGGCGGCGCGTTTACACTACTTCTGTTCTTTTTGAAGGCGAATTAAGAAAAGGACAATCAGTCAATCTGCCAGATGATACTTTCCGTTACCAAACGCTTCGTATCCACTACACAGACGGTGACGGAGACTTTGTAGAAGAAGTGAAACGTCAAGGATACGCGCGAATTACAAAAGCGAATTTATGGAATGGAGACGCGGGAGTGACGTTCATCGAATTTGAGCTGACAATCGAAGCGCGAAAGATAACGATGTCAAACGGCAGAGTTTTAAATATTTCATCCGGCAATGTTTCCAATCCCGCAATGAGCAACGACGTGAAAATAACTAAGATTGAAGGTGTGAAATAATGGCGCATGTCATCAAAAAAGGCTCTATCACAGTATCTACACAGCCTAAAGACTACGATTTGCAAGCAACGGGGCTTGTATTTAAATCATACGATAATCAAATAGCGTTAGAGTTCAACGTCGAACAACAGAACGGCACACCGGTGGACTTGCTAGAAGCTAACTTGCGCTTGTTGATGTTTATCTATGATGAAGTAGATGGAATGATCACGAAAGAGCCAATCCCTTTTATCACGAAAAACCTCATCACTGAAAGCTTCTTGAATGGACAGGTCGTATATATCTTGCCAGAAGCGATGAAAGCTTATAACGGTATGGTGGAAGCTTATGTTTACATCGAGTATCCAGACGGATCAACAAGTGATAACTTAGGCTTCACCTTCCGTATGAAGCGTTCAGCAATCGACGGACTAGCGCAAGATAAAGCAGACTACTTTATTGCAGACTTTCAACAATTACTTGATGGAGTCAAACAAGAAGCAACAGATGCAGTAAATGAGGTACTAGCAAAGGTTGAGGCTGTTTCTAAAAATGTTAGTTCAGCGCAAAATGATCTAACTATACTTGAAGATCGTATTGATCAAACGAATCAACAAATCGGCGAACTCGGTCAGCTGAAAAGGATGTACTCTAATAGCATTGATTTTGGTGGAAAAGGATCGTCTTTATCAGATTTTCTCGATGCTCCATACTATTTGAGTAAAGTACCCCTGCAAGAAAACATTGCGAATACAGCTGTACAGTTTCCAATCAGTTCGAGTAAATATACCCTCTACTCAGCTAAAATGCAAGAACCATTTGTTGTGGGTAATACTTACACAATAACATTAGAAGGAACTAAACCATCTACACAAGTGTTCAGTGTGTATGGACAAGCTGTTGAAGATTATAATTACGGGAGCATGGAACCAGTTAGAGGTCTTGTAAACACGTGGTCTTTAACATTTACGCCTTCAAAAGTTAGTCAAGACTATCCAACCTTACTCCAAATAATTCAACAACCTGGCGCAACAGTTGGAGCATGTACTATTAATTGGCTCAAAATCGAAAAAGGCGCTACACGTACACCAAATATCAGTCAGTTTAAATACTTCGGCGAAGGCTTGAAAGACAGCGACAATCCAAATGATTACAGCTGGGATATCACACCAGAATATGCTGAAAAAAGCTTGAACAATACGGTTAGTCTAACTGAACCACAAACTGTTTTAGGGCTAAAAAATTTTTCTGATGGTATTCAAATAGCTGGTGATCGTGTAGTTGGTGAAAATGAACATGTTGTATACACGCTAGATGCATCGAACAGCAAATCCTTCATTGATGGCTACGCTACATTCATCAAACATGGGAAAATAGTAATCGTTAATGGAACAGTAAAGTTCAAAAAAACATATCCATTCGGCACAACACTCGAGGATGTTTTACCAGATGAATTTGTCGCAAAAATTGTTCATGGCATGCTTACAGGTCCGTCAGGAACAAGTAGTGTATCAAAAGCGATGTACGTGCGAAAAGACTTAGGAACAATTATTACGAATAGCGAATTTGCTGCAAATGAATGGTTTACATTCCATGGTAATTATTGGGTAGGGGAGGAATAAAAATGAAAAATATTTGGAAATACGGACGAACAGGTGGAGAGTATGCTGGACAAGTGCTTGATGATATGGTTATGACTGTTCCATTTACCGATGTTCCACCACTCGAAGGAATTCGTGCTGATGGCGAACCGCTAACGATTGCTGATCAGATGTTTGATCCTAAACTGAACCAATGGATTGTTTTAGCGAACGCACTAGATCACAACGATTTAAACAATCTCAAAGCGATGTATGAGTCGTTAGAAAATGAGAACGGCGATTTAAAACAGATCAACGCCAAACTCATGCTAAGCGATGTAGCAATTAAACAGGAAAATACTGCATTGAAAGAAAAAGCGGATAGTTTAGCACAAATCAATTCAAAAATGATGCTTGCTTCGTTCCAAAATAGCAAAGACATTTCAGAAATTAAAGAGCAACTAAATCCAGCTTCAAAGGGAGGTAAGTAGTATGTTTAGTTTTAGCGATGTGAAAATGATGTATGATTGGGGCTGTTTTACTGACGATCAAGTTCGACTATTCGTTCCACTATGCATTACAGACGAAGAAGCAGATAAAATCATTAATAAAGATAAGAGCGCATCTTAATTGATGCGTTTTTTTTGTTGGAAAGTTGGTGGAACATGAAAGAAGAAGCGCTCCAAGACGTTGTGGAGAGATTAGTAAGAATTGAAACAAAATTAGACAACTACGAATCACTTAGAGAAAAGGCTGATAGTGCAAAAGATTTGGCAGATAAAGCCTATTCAGTAGCACTAAACAATGCAGAAGACATCAAGGAAATGAAGAACAATAATAAATGGGCTTGGGGCTATATGATTGGCTTAGGCATTACAATCATTGGCTATTTCTTGACTAAATTGTAAAGGAGTTAAGAAGAAATGGTTTTACCAGATAAGTATTATCAAGTCATTAAATGGACAGTTTTAACAGTATTGCCAGCTGCTTCTGTGTTAGTAGCCACGTTAGGCAAAGCCTATGGATGGAATGGAACAGATATGACAGTGCTGACTATCAATGCAGTAGCAACATTTTTAGGTATTATCACTGGTGTGTCGGCTTATAATTTGAAAAAATAGGAGGAAACAAATGAAAAAGAAAATTACTATTACTGCGATGAGCCTATTAATGGCTCTTTTTTTGTTGCCAGTAAATGGATTTGCCTACACGATTAACAATGAATTTAATTTGGGTGTAAATGAAGGTAGCTCTCAAGTAGCGAATAATCAGTATATTTTACTGCATGAAACTGCTAACGAAACAGCAACAGGACGCAATGAAGCACAGTATATGCAACGTTCATGGACTAGTGCTTACACTGCTTACATTGTGGGAGACGGTGGAATTGTTTATCAAGTCGGACAACCTGGCTATGTACAGTATGGTGCTGGTTCATATGCTAATGCCAACAGTTCTGTGCAGATTGAGTTACAACACACACATGATAAAGCAACGTTTGAGAAAAACTACAAGGCATACGTTGAATTGGCAAGAGATTCTGCTCAGAAATATGGTATTCCACTTACGTTAGACACACCGTATAATCAATCAGGGATCAAATCGCATTTATGGGTAACTCAAAACATTTGGGGCGATCATACAGATCCTTACGGTTATCTTTCTGAAATGGGCGTAAGTAAAGAAAAATTAGCATATGATTTAGCTCATGGATTTACCGATGAAAATCCAACAACTTCTGAAAACAAGCCTGTCATTGATCCAACTAGAGCAGGTGCAGCAAATCCGACTTTAACAGATGGAACTAATCATTCTCACGTTGATCAGTTCGGAGAAATCGAAAACGCAAACTTGCATGTGGCTGGATGGCACATTGCTAACTATCAATACGAGTACATTTTTATCATGGACTATAATACTGGCAAAGAGTTAGCACGAGTAAATGCTAATGGCGTTTCACGCCCAGACGTAAACCAACCCTACGACACTTATGGTAATGTTGGTTATCATATCTCTTTCAATATGCGTAATTTTCCTAATAAGAAAGTCTATGTAATGATGCGTGCGACGAATGATCCAGAAGGGAACACTAAAGGCGGAGCACAAGATTTTCATGATAAACGCTGGTATTTAAATATTCCGCAACGATAAAAAAATAGCCCCTCGATGAGGGGCAGTACATATTATGTAACTTTTCCTAATGAATAAAAAATTCATTAGTGGGTATAGCCATACTAACATTTGAATCTCTTACTTGACCTGTATGGCAGAAACCAAGAGATTCATAAAAACCACGGACATCAGGTTCGCTTTGAACTGTAATCAAACAAGCTCCTATATTACTTAGTAGCGCAGTTTTTATAAATAAAAAGGCATAATACATCATCTCTTGACCTAAATGTTGCGCTTGATAAGGTCCGTTAACGGCAAAGTGGTGTATTTGTATACCAGGGATTGATTTACGGTAAACTGGGTTTTTCCAATTAGTTAATAGATCTTGTAATTTGGATTTTTTTGTAATCAATACACGATCAGTAGTTAAAGAGAAAAAACCTAGTAAGTAGGTTTCTTTACCTTTTGGGGTTACAAACATTAAATAAGTCTTTGTAATTCCATATTGTAAATCTTCTAGTGCTTCGTTTTTTAAGTAAGAATCAATATGAGCTTTTCCAGAAGAAAAAGCCTCTACTAAGGCTCTTTCTTTGTCATCGATATTTGATATTTTTTTAAATTCAACTTTATCATCAAGTAACATATCTGCCTCGTTCTATACCTCGTATTTTACACCATCAACATTTATTGTTTTTATTTTCTTCATGCCAGCTAATGTATT